>Ga0209006_10000643_pt1 | contig 32409 bp, 24 predicted proteins | sample JacPin_JW_Ref_O2_FD_188567 | JGI IMG/M metagenome (GOLD analysis project Ga0209006, IMG submission 188567) | Forest soil microbial communities from Algoma, Ontario, Canada - Jack Pine, Ontario site 1_JW_Ref_O2 (SPAdes) (version 2) | ecosystem: Environmental > Terrestrial > Soil > Boreal... | reverse complement strand
TTATCGAAGCGGAGTACCTTCGTAGCGGGCAAGGACTCTGCGTTGCAGACGGTGGATCCCTAAAATCTCCCGATCGGGAACGCCAGAAACAGGGTTGGCCGGACGTATGTAAAGTGGGGTTCGTTAGTTGATTCCTATTCCAGGCGGAGGCCGGCGGTGTGTCGCGCGGTGGTGCCTCGCCGGGGTGCTTGGACTGGCGGGGTACACGCTCGTGTTTGTCTGTGTGGCTCATGCCGCCGGCTGGAGCGTGCCGCAGAAGGTCGCGTCATCCAAGGTTTGGCAGTATGAAAGGCCGCAGCTCGCCATAGACGTGTTCGGGGACGCCGTCGTGGCCTGGCATCGCCAGGAAGAACTCAACGGAAGGCTGTCTGGCGTAGAAGCCGTGACGAGGCGGGCGAACGCGCCGTGGTCTTCACCGGTCACGCTGCGTGGGCCGCGACAGGGGGGCGCATACGCCCCGGAAGTGGCGATGGACTCGAGCGGAAACGCAACGGCGGCCTGGAGCAGCCTTTCGCGGGTGGAAGCTGTCAGTCATCCCGTGGGCGGGAGCTGGGGCCGCACGGCCAAGGTCTCCCAGCGCGGCCCGCGAGCAGACGCGTTTCAGCTGGCCGTCGGCGCTCGCGGCAATGCTGCGGTCGTGTACGAGCAGAATTTTGGTCTCGGCCTCGCCACTCGGCGCCCGGGTGCTCACTGGCGCGCGCCCCGCGCGCTGCCGGGTATATCCAGTCTTGGTGTGGATGCACCGAGGGTCGTGATCGACGGACGCGGGGAGATGATCATCGCGTGGGTCCATGCCCAACCAGGTAAGCGTGTACAGGCTCTCGTGCTCGGAGCCAACGGCAAGCCCGAGGGCCCGATACAGACGCTCTCCAGAAAGGGGCCCGTCACCGAACTGCAGCTCGCGGCGAACGCTGACGGTGACGCCGTCGTGGTCTGGCGCGAGGAAGGAAAAAACATCAGGCCTATAGAAGCCGCGACCCGCCTCGCCGGGCGGCACTTCACCAATGCGGTGACGATCTCGCGCCAGAAGGATACCGGCCCCACAGCCGCGGTCGACCCGCGCGGTGATGCGACGATCCTCTTCACCCGCACCCAGTCAGCGGCGACGACTGTGGAAGCTGCGACGCGCCCCGTCCGCGGACGCTGGAGCGCGGCAAAGCCGGTGGCGCCGGCGGGAAGGGGCTCAACATTTACCCCGCAGGTCGCCGCCGGCCCGAGCAGCGGTCTGCTGATGGCCGTATGGGGAGCCAGTGTCGGCCCCGCCCGGCCCGTGATTGAAGCCTCGATTCTTAGCCCGCAAGGGACCTGGCAGACACCAGTCGCAATCTCGCCCGTCGGAAGCTTCACCCCCTCGATCACACTCAGCGCAAACGGCGACGCCACAGCGGCCTGGATTCACCAAGAACCGTTGTCAGAACCTTCGAACGTTGGCCCCCAGGAACAACCTTCGTTTACCGAGTCGATCGAAACGGCAGACTACGAGCCGGAATAACCGGCTGCTCCGCCAACACCGTCTTCTGGCTCGCTCCTAGGCAAGCGCCCAGGTTCGAATCCTGGATCGCCCACTCGCCCGCTGCAGCTCTAATGCAGCAGCCCATGCAGCTCCGCGGCGCTGATCACCTCGGCCTGGCCCGGGAACACCTTCCCGATCAGCACCTGGTGGACCTCGGGATCGCGGTCGGCGCACAGGTCGGCCAGCACGATCAGGCGGTAATCCCTGTCGTGGGCGTCGCGCACCGTCGACAGGACCACGCCGGAGGTGGAGATGCCGGCGAGGACGAGCGTGTCGATGCCCCGCGCCTGGAGCTGCTCGTGCAGGTCGGTGCTGCCGAACGGTCCCACGCGGACCTTGCGCACGACGATGTCGCCGTCCTCCGGTGCGAGGTCAGCGTGGATCTGGGTGTTCGCGTGATCGGCGTGGAAGTGCTCCAGCGCGGCGATCCCGCCCACCCGCTTGCCCATTGCCCCACCGATCTCGCTCGCGTCGGCGAAGCCGACACGCACGTAGCCGATCGTCGCGCCGTGGGAGCGCATCAGATCGATCACCTCGCGAGCGCCGACCAGTAGCTCCTCCGGGTGCGGGGCCATCGGGATGATCCCGTTCTGGTAGTCCATGACCAGCAGGGCGGTCTTGGACGGGTCGATCGGCTCAACTGCATCGGTGCTCATGTGCTTGCTCCTTGGGTTGTGGTGAGGACGCTGCCACGCATCAGCGAGGCGACGGCTGCCACCGCCGACAGACCGCCGGCGGTTGCGAACACGACGACCAGGCCGTCGTTGAACGGCGCGGAGATCAGATGCGGGAAGAACGCCCGCCCGGTGAGAGCCTGACGGCCCGCGGGGGACAGGTAGTGAAGGGCGTGGTGCTGGCTGAGCAGATGCTCGAGCGGGTTGATCCCCAGCAGCGCGCCGAACATCGAGGAGACCGGCGGCAGGGCTGCCAGCTTCGCCGCGACCGCGTGGGGAACGCCCGCGTGCAACAGCCCGGCGTCCAACGTCGTAGGCAGGCTCGAGGCGAGCCCGGCGATCACCAGGGTGAAGAACACCGCGATGCTGATCGCGGTGCCCGAGTTCTGGAAGGTCGATCGCATGCCGGACGCGACGCCGCGCTCGGCAGCCGGCACGCTGCCCATGATCGAGGACGAGTTGGGGGATGCGAACATCCCGGTCGCAGCGCCGATCAGCGCGAGCAGCAGCGCAAAGACCAGATAGGGGAAGTTCACCGGCAGGAGCATCAGGCCGAGGAACGCGCCGCCGGTCAGCGCCGCGCCCCCGGTTGCCAGCCCGCGTGAGCCGAATCTGTCACTCAGGGCGCCGGAGATTGGGCCGGCGATCAGGAAGCCCGCGGTAAGGGGCAGCATGTAGATGCCCGCCCAGAGGGGCGTCCTCACGAAGCTGTAGCCATGTAGGGGCAGCCAGATTCCCTGTAGCCAGATCACGATCATGAACTGCAGCCCGCCGCGGGCCAGCGCCATCGTGAACCCCGCCAGATTGCCCGCCGAGAACGCCCGGATCCGGAACAGTCTCAGGTTGGCGGGCATCAGAGCTCATCCGCAAGCCGTTCCAGGACCGGCATCACCTGCAGGAGCTGCACCCGCTCCTCGGCGCTCAGGGCGCTGAGAGCACGGGTGAACTGTTGGTCTCGCGCGGCGCGCCGAGCCTGCACGGTTGCGTCGCCGGCGCTGGTGAGCGACAGGATCACACGGCGACCGTCGGCGGGATCGGCGCTGCGCTGGATCAAGGCCTTTGCCTCCAGCGCGGCGACCGTCACACCGATCGACTGGGGGCTGATCTGCTCCAGCTTGGCGAGCGTCGCGGCGGTCATCGGCCCGCTGTGCTGGAGTCGGCTCAACGCTGAGCTCTCCGGCAGCGTCAGGTCGCCGATCCTCTTGGTCTGACGGATCCGGCGGTAAAGCACCGCGAGCGTGCCGCGGACCTCGGTAGCGATCTGCTCCGGGCTCAGACCGGCATCGCGCTGCTCGGCGTGCGGGTGCTCGTCGTCGGGAGGTGAAGCGGCCACAACTCATCAGTCTAGCTTGATCAGTCTTGACTGACGTTCTTTCGCGTTGCTTCGCGCCCCGCGCCAGGGTTGCGCTCATACAGATCGGCGCCGACAGCCAGGCGAAGTTCGCCGCGTGGGCCGAGAGCGAGCTGCTCCCGGCCCTGCGGTCACTGTGAGTCGCGCCTCGGGCCCCGCGGTCGCTCGACCTAGGAGACGTTGAGCGTAAAGGCCGAGCTCGACGACTGCCTCGCCTTCTTGGTGTGGTCGGTTACGGTCACCGTGAACGTGTACGGGTGATCGCTCGGGTCTGTCTTAGCCTTGACCTTGCCAACGATCATCCCCGCGCCGGAAAGCTTGAGACCTGCCGGCAGCGAGCCCGACGTCACCTTCCATTTGTACGGGAGCGTCCCGCCGGCCGCCTGCAGCTGGTAGCTGTAGCTAACGCCCTTGGTCAGCGACGGCACCGAGGTTGTCGTCACATGCAGGCCGAGCACCTCGAGCGTGAACTTCTGGACCGCCTCGGTGCCCACACCGTTGCTCGCCGTGAACGTCACTTCGTACGTTCCTGTCTGGGTCGGTGTCCCCGACAGAACGCCATCTTCGAACCGCACCCCCGTTGGCAGCGCCCCGCTCTCGCTGATCGTCGGCTGCGGCGTGCCCGTCGCTGTCACCGTGAATATGCCTTCCACGCCTTTCGTGAATGTCGTGCTTTCAGCCGAGGTGATCGTGGGAGCTTCATCTGCGGTCTGGGCGACAGCCCCGGAGGATCCTTCGTAGTTGGCGTCGCCTTCGTAGTCGGCGGTAACTTCGTCTGCGCCGGGGTGAACTAGCGTGGTCGCGCAGGTCACCGCGTCGGGGCCTCCCTCGTCGAGGGTCTCGGCTTCACACCCTTCGATTGGCCCGTAGCTGTCGGAGAAGGAGACCTTCCCGGTTGGGGTGCCTGCGCCGGGTGGGACCGGCGCCACCGTTGCCGTGTATGTGACCGGTGCGCCGACGAGACCGGTGCCTTCGTCGGAAGATGCGACCGTGGTGCTCGTCTTCACGCCCGGCGACGTCGCCGAGTTCAATTCGACGGTGAGAATGTTGCGGTAGAGCGCGGGGTCTTTTTCGCCGACTTTGTAGCGGTCCGTCGGGTTGGTTCCGACGACTGTCCCAGCCTTTTCGATCGGTTTGGGCAAGCGGTATCCGGAGAAGACCATCGTCAGCGAGCCGTCGGGGTTCTGGACGACGGCCGGCCCGTACGCGCGCCCGGAGTAGTAGGCGCTGACGCCCAGCGGGTCGCCTTCGCCTTTGGCCAACTCTTCGTCCTGCGCGGCCGATGCGGAGAACGTGTAGTCGGTGCTGAGCACCACCTTGGGCACCGACCATTCCTTGCCGTTGGCGGAGGAGGTGTAGAAGATTTGGTTGAACGCGTCGCTGTCGCCGTCCGTAGCCCAGGCGCCTGAGAGGAACATCCCGTAGCTCCCGTTGGGATTGGTGACGATCGTCCCGCGCGAACCGACGAAGCGCAGCTCGGTGGTGTCAGATTCGCCAGGGGCGAGGTCGGTCGGGCTGGTGTTCGAGGGGCTCGTCTGCTGGTCGGGATTCGAGACGTCGTTGTAGGAGCCGCTGTCGTTCCCCGTTCCCGATGTCGAGCCGCTGATCGGCCCCAGGTCTGTGAAGTTGATGCCGTTGTTGGTGTAAGCCGCGCGGAGAACTGTCAGGTCCTCGTTGTTGCCAAACAGCTTCTCGGGCCCCTTGGAGGTGTTCTTGCCCTCGCCGATCTTTTCCAGCGTTTCGATCGGCGCGATCGCGGCGTGCGGGCCTCCGATCCAGTTGCCTTCCTTGACCGACCCCGTGCCTCCGCCACAGCCGGTGAGGTTGTAGCTGCCGGCGGGAACGCCCGTCTGCGTGGCGGGCGTGAAGCCTGTGCACGTCACTTCCTGGATCGGCTTGCCCGTTTCGGTGCCGACATAGACTTTGAACGGTTCGCTGGTCGGCAGCGGCTCGCTCGGGTGCACCGACGGTGTGTAGGTGATCGTCGTGGCCGGCAGGGAGATCGTTCCCGCCTTGTACGTCGAGCCGCTCACGAAGCCGTCTGTCGTGCCGACGATGAAGTACGCAAGCACCTTCTGTGTGTACAGCACCACTGTCGATCCGGACGGCGCGCCCGGGTAGCTCGGGAGCGTGCCCACGATGCCGTCGGGCGCCTTCAGGCCCGTTGTGACGGACGCGTCCGGCGGGAGGATCGGATCGGACGTGATCGCTGCGCCGACGCTCACAGGCAACGGCGAGCCGCTGGTGTTCGTGCAGTCCTCGACCTTCGTCGTCGGGTTCGCGTTCGACTGGGTGCAGTACACGGTGTCACCGTCGACGTAGAGGCGGTCGGGCGCGTTTTCGTTGAGCATGAACGTCGTCAGGGGTGAGACGATCGTGTTGGCGTTCGTGAATTTCAGTGATTCCAGACCGCCTTCCCCGCTCGTCTTGTTCGGCCCGGCTGGGATCGTGGCGGCGGTGCTCACCGTGGCGATCACCTGGACGATGTCGTCCTTGACCTTCACTGTCAGCGCGCTCGCCCCGGAGACGGTGCAGCCCGTCAGTTCCATCGGCGCCGGGTTCGTGCCCGTGCACGTGATCAGCGACTTCGACGGGGAGGCGGCGTTGTAGTCCTCGTAGGGGCCGGCGACGATGTGCTCGGGCGAGCCTTCCCCACCGAGCGTCGAGACCGGAATGCTGACACCGCCGCTCGTCGGGACTTCCACTTCCGCTTCCGCGTAGGTGTTCGGGTCGATGCCCACGGATTCGCTCGACGGCAGCCCTGCGAGCGGGTCTGCCGCGTTCGGTTCGACGTTGTGGACGAGCAGCCCGACGCCTTCGTAGTCGCCGGCGGGGCGGTTGAGGGCGTAGAGCTTGGTCGAGCCGCCGATCGCGGCGACGTAGGGGTGGCCCTGTCCGTCGTCGTTGGTGTCGGCGGTCGGGCAGTAGCCGTGGTTCTGCTCGAGAGCCTCGCCCTCGCTCGTCCAGCTCTTGCCGCCGTCGGTCGAGCGCGCGACCGTGATCGCCTCGTCCGCGTCCTTCGGCCGGTAGTCGAAGTAGCCGGTCAGCGAGCCGTCGGCGTTGCGCACCACATCGGGGAAGTAGTAGGGCGCGAACGGCAGGACGCTGCCCGCCGGCTGGGAGACGGGGGAGCCGGTCTCGGGGTTTGCGCCGAGACTGCTGCAGTAGCCATCCAGCGGTCCGGGCGTCCCCGCGACGCCGCTTGGGTAGGGGACCGAACCGGTGGCGGCGGGGTAGACGGCGAGGTTCGGCTCGCTGACGCCACCGAGCGTCGTTTCCGGACCGCCGAAGCTGAACGTGGGTAGGAGGTCAGAGCTCGGGTATTCGCCGCCCGCCGACGGGTCGCCCTGGGAGGTGTTCCACGGCCCACCGGAGATCGTGTCGAGGACTGGAGCCCCTGGCGTGTAGGTCGTCGTGACGGGTTCGGCGGCTGACGCCGTAGCTGCGCTCAGAAGGACGCTCGCGACGGCTCCGAGCAGCACGACCGTTGTGAAAAGCAGGGCGTTGAGGCGACGCACAGGGTCTCCATTCCTCGAGTGTGGGCCCGCGCGTTCTACCAGCCCTGATTTCAACGGATGCAGGCAATCACGAGATGTTCACCCCGTGGTCACCGGTCGTTCACTTGAGGGGTCCGCGAGCCCGGCGAGGCGCCAAGCGGCGGCCCGGCCGCTTCCCACGCCCTCGGCAAGCCGATCTGCAGGGGTAAACCTTTCTCGGCTATTTGTCGAGATGGACGCAGCATTCAGATGGGTAGCCGCATCTGGGCTCGATCAGGGCCAAGGGCGTAAACGCGCGGACGGATGTTGCGAGCAGCACGAGAGCTCCATGTCAGACAGCGAAACCCCCAACGACAACAACGAGCGAGACTTCGCTGCCGTTCCCCCTGCGCCGGAGGCCGGCGAGCAGGTGCCTCAGCCGGCGGGACCGCACGCGCCGGTGGAGCGCCCCGCAGTGCAGATCGCCAAGGCGCAGCTCGCCAACGCACAGAGCGCGAACGGTCACACGGCGGACACGAGCACACCCGACACGAGCGCAACCGAGGCCGCCGAGCCGCAGGAGACATCCAACAGCGGGCTCGCCCGTCTCGGCCAGGCGGTTCGCACGCGCAGGGCGGGGTGGGCGGCCCTCGCACTCCTCTGCGTGGTCGCGGGGACGGTCGCCTCGATCTTCGGCGCGCATGCGCTCGCGCGCCGCGACGCCAACAAGCAGAGTGCTGCGTTCGGACAGAACGCCACCTCCGTGGCGGCGGCCACGAAACTTGCGCTGCAACGAGAGGAAGAGCTCGCCGTCAGCGCGGGCACGTTCTTCGCTGGCAACGCCAAGGCCACGCCGGCTGCGTTCGCGCGCTGGGTCAAGTGGGCGAGGACGCTGCGCCGCTTCCCGGAGCTCGACAACCTCGCGCTGATAGAGATCGTCCGCAAAGCCCAGCTCGGGACGTTCGAGGCCCACGTCACCGGCCGCGCGCTGAAGCCCGCCACGCCGGGGGTCGCACCCGCGATCGCGGAAGCCTTCCCGGTGATCCCCGCCAGCGATCACCACTACTACTGCTTGGCGACCGCCGAACTGGTGCGCAGCGCCTCGCTTGCGCGTCCCGTGGGCCAGGACTACTGCGCGCTCTCGCCGGGCCTGTTGAGCGACAGGGACAAGGGCCTCAGCCGCTACACGGTGATCTCCTCCGGCGGCCAGCCGGCGCTCGCGATCGTTACCCCCGTCTATCGGGGCAACGCCACGCCGCACACCGTCTTCGGACGCACGGCCGCTTCCGTCGGATGGCTGCGCGAGGTGCTCGTGCCCACCGTCTTCATGCAGGCCGTGCTGGAAGGCCATCCCGGAATCGCGACTCACCTCAGCTACCAGAGCGGCGCGAGCAGCCTCACCTTCACCAACGGCTCGCCACCGGCTGGTGCCCGCAACGCGACGACGAACCTTCAGAACGGTTGGACGATAACCAGCTTCGCCGTCCCGATCCCCGCCGGGCTCTTCGCCAATGGTGAAACGACGGCGCTGCTCGTGGGCGGCATCGTCTTGAGCCTGCTGATCGGTCTGTTGGTGCTCGTGCTCGGCGCCGGGCGCGGTGCAGCTCCGATCGCGCAGGACGTGGCTCCCGAGCTCCCGCACGACGATCTGCACGACCCCCTCACCGGGCTGCCCAACCGCCCCCTGATGCTCGATCGCGCGGAGATCATGCTCGCTCGCGCCGGGCGCCAATCCGGCCTGCTGGTAGGTGCGCTGTTCATCGACATCGACTGGTTCAAAGACGTCAACGAGAAGCTCGGCGAGGCCGCCGGCGACCAGCTCCTGAAGAACGTCTCCGAACGGCTCGAGAACGTCGTGCGTGCCGGCGACACTGTCGGGCGCCTCGGCGACGACGAGTTCGTGATCCTGGTCGAGTCTGCCGCGCGCGGCGCGCGCCTGGACGCGCTGGCACGGCGGGTGATCGAGTCGCTGCACAAGCCGTTCGAGCTCGAGGACTTCGGCCCCAACTTCTTCATGACCGCGAGCATCGGCCTCGCCTTTGGCCGCTACTCCGCGCCGGATGACCTCCTGCGCGACGCGCAGCTGGCTCTGTACGCCGCCAAGGCGGCCGGCAAGGACCGCTACACCCTCTTCAACGCCAACATGCGCTCGGTCATCGAGGGACGCGGCGTGCTCGAGGTGGAGCTGAACGCGGCACTCGCCGAGAAACAGTTCTCATTGCTCTACCAGCCGATTTACGACCTCACCAGCGGCAGGGTCGCGGGCCTGGAGGCGCGCATCGGCTGGCAGCACCCGAAGAAGGGCGACGTGGCGCCCGCCGACTTCATGCCCCTGGCCGAGGAAACCGGGCTGATCGTGCCGATCGGGCGGTGGATGCTCGAGGAGGCCTGCACATGCGCCGCCGCCTGGAACGTCGCTGGCCACGCCGTGGGCGTCTCGGTGAAGGTCTCCACCAACCAACTAAATCGCGAAGGGTTCGCAACGGATGTGCGCCGCGCGCTGCAGCAGTCGGGTATTGAGCCATCGCTGCTCACGCTCGAGGTGCCTGAGACGACGGTCATGACAGACGTCGACGCGGCCGTCGCTCGCCTCGAGGAGATCAAGCGCCTGGGCGTGTTGATCGCAATCGACGACTTCGGCGGCAGTGGCTACGCCTACCACTCCGACCTGCGGCGACTTCCGCTGGACTTCCTGAAGGTAGACCGCAGCTCCCTCGCGGCCTCCGACGACGAGGACTACCGCACGTGGCTGCTAGAGGCGATCCTGATCGTCGGTCGCGACCTGTCACTGACGGTGATCGCCAAGGGCATCGAGACCTTCGAGCAGCTGGCCAACCTCGAGGAGATGGGCTGCACGATGGCCCAGGGCCTGTTCATGGGCAAGCCGACTCCGGCCGAGTCCATCGAGAGCCTGTTTGGCGTGGCTCTGCCGACGCCGCGCGCAACCGACGCGCCCAGCTGAGATGACCGCCACGAGTCCGGACGACGTCCATCGTCTCGGCGCCGCGCTGCTGGCGCGCGCTGATGAGGTGCTCGCGGAAACGGTTGCCAAGACCGGTGACTCGGGTGAAGTCGTCGACGCGCCCGTGCAGAAGCACTTCGAACAGATATGTGTGAGCTCGACGCTGGCCGTCGCGCGCTGGATCGCAGGCGAGGACGTGCAGGTGACAAATGACGCCGCCCGTGAAACCTCACAGATTTTCGGCGAGCTCGCCGCCCGCCGCGCCGCATCACTGAACGAGGTGACCAGGCGCAGCCTGTGGTGGCGCAACGTGATGTCCGACATCCTTCGCGACGGCGCGGCCGAGCTTGGCTCGCCGCCGGAGGCACTCACGCAGGCGCTGAACATGCTCCAGCTGAGCCTCGAGTTCAGCCTGCTGCGCATCTGTGAGTGCTTTGAGGCGGAGCGGCGTCGCACGGACGAGGAGCTCACCCGTCGCGAGGAGGAGCTGGCGTTCTTGGCGACGCACGACCCGCTGACCGGCCTGCCCAACCGCACGTTGATTCTCGACCGCGTGGAACAGATGCTCGCCCGCTCCGCGCGCAACCAGACACCGGTCGCCGCGCTGTTCATCGATCTGGACAGTTTCAAGGGCATCAACGACACGCTCGGCCACGGCGTCGGCGACGAACTGCTGCGGGCAGTCGCCGCGCGGCTGGAGGGCGTCGTGCGCCACGTCGATGCGCTCGGTCGCCTCGGCGGCGACGAGTTCGTCGTGATCGCCGAGGAGCTGTCGCTGGCGGCTGGCCCCGAGCTCGTCGCTGAGCGTCTGCTGGAGGCGCTCAAGCACCCCTTCAACCTCGGTGAGGACGGCGAGACGCGCCTGACGATCACCGCCAGCATCGGCATCGCGGCCGGCAAGCGCACATCCGCCGAGGACCTGCTGCGCGACGCCGACATCGCGATGTACCGGGCGAAGTGGGACGGCAAGAACCGCTACGCGGTCTTTGAGTCGGGCATGCAGGACGCGGTACAGAGCCGCATGGAACTCGACATGGATCTGCACGAGGCGCTCGAGAGAGAAGAGTTCTTCCTCGCCTACCAGCCGACGTTCGCCTTGAGCGACATGAGGCCCACGGGTGTCGAGGCGCTGATCCGCTGGCGTCACCCGTCGCGGGGTACTGTGCAGCCGGACGCCTTCATCCCGTTGCTCGAGGAGACCGGGCTGATCACCGAGGTCGGTCGGTGGGTACTACGCGAGGCCTGCCAGCAGGCAGGCGTGTGGCGTCGGGACGGCACAGAGATCTCGATGGCGGTGAACGTCTCCGCACGCCAGCTCGACACCGACCAGCTGATCCTTGACATCGAAGAAGCGCTCGGCGACAGCGGGCTGGATCCGGGAGCGCTGACGATCGAGATCACCGAGACGACCTTGATGCGCAACATTGAGGAGACCGTCCGGCGACTCACCGCGATCAAGCAGCTCGGCGTGCGGATCGCGATCGACGATTTCGGCACGGGCTACTCATCGCTGGCGCACCTGCAGCAGTTCCCGGTGGACGCGCTGAAGATCGACCGCTCGTTCATCTCCGGGCTCAAGCACAACAAGGAGGGCGAGACGCTGATCCGCACGCTCGTGCAGCTCGGCAAGGCGCTCTCGATAGAGACGTTCGCCGAGGGGATCGAGCAGCATCAGGAGCTCTCGCTCCTACGCGACGAGGACTGCGACCACGGCCAGGGATTCCTGTTCGCCCGCCCACTTGACGTGGCCGCCACGGAAGCCTTCTTCCGCGACGGCGTCAGCGCCGCCTCGCTCGCGGTCGCGCCGAGCGTTCCCGCGAGTTAGCCGGGCTTGGGGTCTCGCTTCGTCTGGCGCGCCCCGCCGGTGCCCTGTGGGTGCAGGGTCTCCCCTCGCGCAAGCATCGCCACGAAGCGCTCGATGCGCCTGGCGCGAGTGTCTGCGCGCTTGGCCTGCCCGATCCGGTGGAGGACCGCATAGCGGTTCTGCGAGCTGAGCGTCTCGAACATCGCGAGGGCGGTTGGCTGGGCCACCAGCGCCGCGGTGAGATCGGCCGGGACCTCGATCGTCGCCTGGCCGGCGTAGGCGGTATCCCAGCGACCGTCTCGCTTGGCGCTCTCGACCGCGGCGACGCCCGCATCATGCATGCGCCCTTCGCCGCTCAGCCGCTCGATCAGCCCGACGTTGCGTTGCGACCATGAGCTGCGCGCGCGCCGCGGCGTGAAACGCTGGCGGTAGGTGAGATCGTCCCGGCGCCGGACCTGGCCGTCGATCCAGCCGTGGCACAGAGCCTCATCGAGCGCCTCGTCGTAGGTGAGTCGCGTCGGCTCGGTGACACCCTTCTTCGCCAGCACCAGCCACACGCCCACGCCGTCGTGGTTCACGCTAAGCCACTCCCGCCAGGCAGTGTGGTCGGTGACCATCAGCTCCGCTAGCTCATCGCTCACCGGCAGCCGCTCGATCCCTGTCCGATGCGCGTCCTAGCGCCCGTGGAGCGGGACGGTCTGAAGCTCGCTCGCGCTCACCGAAATAGCGTAGCCTGCGATGAGGATGGGCCCGGCTCGCGCCCAGCACGTGGCGCGGGGGGGTGCAGCTCGCGGCGGGAGGCAACGCCGAGCTTGCGGTAGATGTTGCTCGCATGGGTGCGCACCGTCTCGATCCCGACCTGGAGCTCCACGGCGATCTGGGCGTTCGAGCGGTTCTGCGCCAGTAGCGGGAGCACTTCGACCTCGCGCGCGGTCAGCAGCTGCCCCGTGGCGGATGACGGGCGGGCCGCGCCGGGAGTCGACCGTGGAGTCACTTGGAGCCCTCGCGAGGCCAGGTGGATCGCGTGAAGCACGTCGCGTGACTGTGTGTCTCTGCCGAGGCAGGCGCTCGCGCCGAATGCGAGCAACTGCACGCACTGCGCCTCCGATGGGTCGCCGGCCAGCAGCACGATTCGCGTGTCGGGGTGCAGGGCGCTCAGCTCGCGGACCTCCGCCAGGGTCCTCAGGGCGTCGAGGTCCAGGATCGCCACGTCCGGTCTGTGTGCGCTGAGCACGACGGAGATGCGGTCGTGTGCGACGTCGGCGGCGAGGATCGTGAGGCTCGAATCGCCCTCGATCAGCTCACGAAGCCCGCCGGCGAGGAGATCGTCGAAATGAGCGAGAACGAGGGTGGTGTGGGTAATCGGCTTCAAGAAGCTCCATGTGCGCCATGCGCACAGTTTCCTATCGACACAAACACGACCGAGGGGGAGCCCGCCATCCCCCGCGCCTCCCCCGCCGCTCACCCTGAGATCCCCCCTACAGGGGGAAGAGCCAACCGGCGGGCGGCCTCAGGATGGTAGGTATGGCTCGCGTTCTCCTCGCCGGACTGATAGCAGCGGCGCTCATACTCCCCGCGACTGCCGTCGCCCACGCCTCGAGCGTGCGGCCGGCGAAGGTCTCCTCTCGACTGCTGGCGCTCGACAAGCTCGCGACACGTGGTCCCGTGGCGCTCGCCACGGCCGTGGCCGAGAGTTATTGGGACGCGGTGCCATGTGGCGGACAGATCGCGGTGCTCACGAACCTCCCCGTGCCATCCAGCCTCGAACCCACCACAGACGGTTGGGTTACGTTCAACTCCTCGCTAGGAGAAAACGATCTCGAAGCGCCTGCGAACACGTACACGGACTGCACGATCTCACTCGCTCACTGGCAGTGGCCGACGCGCAGATCCATGGTCGCGGACTGGAACATGTTCTGCCTGACGGTGACGCATGAGGTCGGTCATCTGCTCGGCCACAAACATTCGCTGACCCCCGGCAGCGTGATGGCACCCGTGTTCACCAGCGAAGCCAACGTCCCGGAGGTCTGCCGCGCCACATCGGCACGGCCCGGACGAGCTGGGATAGGCCGCAAAGGTCACTGACCAGACGCTGCGCTCAGCGCGCGTCGATCGTCACAGGCGTGCCCGGCACGATGCGTTCGGCCAGCCAGTCGATACTGGCAGTGGCGAGTCGTATGCAGCCGTGGGAGGCGGCTGTGCCTAGTGTCCCGCCGAGGTTTTCCCGCCCGTGGATCGCGATCTGGCCTGGACCGCCTTCGAATTCCTGCAACACGTTCGAGCGTGCGCTGAGAGCGAGCGCGTAGGGGCCGCCCGGCTCGGACGACGCCATTCGCAGGGTCTCCTCGACGAAGAATTCTCCCGTGGGCGTGGGTGTTGAGGGCTTCCCGACCACGGCCTTGAAATCTCCGGCGAGCCTGCCGTCGCGATAGGCCTTCACGCGGCGAGAGGCGAGGTCGACGACGATCCGCCAGGGGGTCACCAGCAGACGCGTGCCGGCTTGGCTGATCCATCCGCTCAACCCGTCGGGGCGACCGGGAAGCATCACGTGCAACCACTGTGTGCCCCCGGCGCCGATTGTGCGTGAGAGCACCGGCAGCGTCGTCTGCTCGCCCGTAATCGGTCGACGGTCGGCCACCGGCGCTACCGCGGGGGATCTCGCGTCTGGCTTCTGGTGGGCCACCTGCCCGACCAGCAGTGCGACGATTTCCGTGGTTGCCTGCACCCGCGCCGGCGCACCGGCGCCGACTGCTGGGCTTGCCAGCTCGGTGCTGGCCAGGCCGGCGAGGCAAGCGCTCGCCAGCGCAAGTCGGACGAGCCGCGCGAGTCGTCGCGAGCGCCGCCGTCCATATGCCGATCCGGCCGCTGGGTTCGGGGTTGTATCGATCATCGACTCAGCCCGTGAAGGCGCCGCGCTTGTTGGGGAGGGCCGGTCGCGCGCTGGGGTGTCGCTTGGACGGCTTCTTGTGCCTGCGTTTGCGCGATGTGCCGTGTTTGCCCGTGGTCCGCGATCCGATCGGCGGGCGCGGAACAGTCGTGGTCGGAGGAGCGGCTGGGGTGCTACTCGGGCTCAAGGGCGCGGTTACCCCAGGAATCCCCGCGGCGACTTCCGCGGCGGTGTTCGTTTCGCCTCCGCCGCCTTCGCCGGTCGTGCTGGAGGCGCAGTTGGAGGTGGTGATCGTGTTGGTGTCCAGGTTCACCGCGCCGGTGCTCGCGAGCAGCCTGCCGTGGATCGTGGCGGCGGTGTTGGCGGTGATCGTGGCCGAGGCCATGATCGTGCCGACGAAGCTCGTGCCCGTCCCGAGCGTGGCGGAGGAGCCGACCTGCCAGAAGACATTGCAGGCCTGCGCGCCGCCCGTGAGCAGCACGCGGGTGTTCGAGCCGGTGATCAGCGTCGAGCCGATCTGGAAGATGAAGACCGCGTTGGGGTTGCCCTCGGCGTCGAGGGTGACGGTCCCGGATGAGAGCAGCAGCGAGCTGCTCGCTGTGCGCACGCCCGGGAGGAACACCTGTCCGGAGAGGTCGGTGCCGGCCGAGCCGTTGCTGGGACGGGATGCGGCGTTGTTGTAGGCGGCAGTGAGCGCGTTCTTGGCGCCGATTGCCACCGCGTCGTCGACATGGGTTTCGCCGAGGACGTGCGGCGCGCCGGTGACCGACGAGCCAGGGCTCAGGCCGAGGCTGCCGAACATCGTCGTGGGGCCCGTGTTGGTGACCGTCGAGCCGCCCAGGACGGAGAAGCTGGCCGCGGTACCGAGGCCCACGGTTGCGGTGGCACCCAGCGCGCTGGCGGCGAAGAGCAGACTGCACGCGACGCCCAGCAGGAGCGCTCCTACGCGGTAGATCCGAGTGGCGCCGCACGCGGACGGCCGAGGTGCTGCGAGAGAGTCGCTGATCGGCGGCTCGTGCTTCGGTGGGACGCCTCGTGTCATGGGCGTCTCCTCACTGCGGCGTCCAGCGCCGCGATAGGAGGGGAATGGCTCCCCGGTCTCGTCGACCTCTGCTCTACCCGACGCTTCGCCGACTCAGCTTGACTCTGAGGGCCGGCGACTCGAACACACGTCCAGCGCGCTGGAGCGCCTGTCATGCCCGGAAGGGGCTGTCTCGCAGCCAACAGCGCCGATCCGAATATACAGAACCAATCCACACTCGCGTTCTGCATGGGATCTGCCGATGCTGAGGGACAATGATGTTGGCGAGCTGATGAGCTCAGGGCGGGTTGACCCGCCACACGAAGAGCGCGACGAGGAGACAGCGACCGACGGGTCGCTGCCCTCGGCGCTCAGCAGGCGGCCCCGCGTGTCGTCCAACCGCGTGCGCACGGCGCTGATCGGTGGGCTGATCCTGATCCTCGGGCTCTCCGCGTCAATCGTGATCGCCACGGAGTGGCGCTCGAGCGCGGTCGAAGCGAACCGGAGGTCCTTCGAGTCGACTGCGGAGGACCTGGGCAGCGCGCTGGCCGCGAGACTGAGCACCGATGTCGCGCTGACACGCACGATGCGCGCTCACGCCGCCATGGAAACGGAGGAAAGCGAGACCCAGTACCAGCAGTGGTATGAGGAGCTCCAGCGCGGCGCTCCCCCCTCCCCGGGCGTGGTCGCCGCCTTTATCCGGGTCGTGCCGGCGAGGAGCCTGACCGCATTTCTGCGCCAGGCGGAGGCGGACCCGGCGTACAGAAGGCTTCTCGGCGACAATCTTCAGATCCTCCCGCGAGGCAGACGCTCGCGCTACTGCCCGACGAGCGCGATCGTCGGCAGCGGCGCGGCGCCGAGCCTGTACAACGGCCTGCTCGATTACTGCGCACCCGCGGCTGCGGGCGCCGGACGCACGCCATATCCGGCGCTGGTCCGGATCACGACCGACTCCGGCTCGTTCATCGTTACCGCGCTGCCCGAAACAGGCGACCGCTCACTCGTCGCGATCGCCGTCGCCGTTTACAGGCGCGGAGCCTCGATCGCGACGCCCTCGGCCAGACGAGCAGCGGTAAGAGGCTTCATCGCGACGACCTTCGACAGCTCCACCACGATCCGCTCCGTGCTTACGGGCCGGCGTTCGTTGACGCTGGCGCTCTACCACCGCAACATCGGCGGCCCGCTGCAGCTCATCGGCACGGCGGGTGCCCACCCTGGCAAACGCTCGCCCGGCTACGCTTCCACACGCGAACTGGGAGAAGGGTGGGTCTTGGAGACGACGGGAACGGCGAACGCCTTCGCCTCACCGGACCTGCGCGGCCTGCTCGCGCTGGGTCTTGGCCTGCTCGTCACGATCCTCGTGTTCCTTCTCCATCGCGTGCTGTCGGGATCGCGCCAGCGCGCGTGGACACTCGTCGGCGAGCGCACCGGCGAGCTCGAGTACCTCGCCCTGCACGATCCGCTGACGGACCTCCCCAACAGGATCCTGGTGCTCGACCGCGCCGAGCAGATCCTGGCGCGGGCACGCCGCCGCGACGTCCCCGTCACGGCCCTGTTCGTCGACATCGACGGCTTCAAGCAGATCAACGACCGTTACGGTCACCAGGCCGGAGACGAGATCCTGCGGCACGTGGGTGCACGTCTGAACGCCGTCCTGCGTGACAGCGACACCGTCGGACGCCTGGGCGGCGACGAGTTCGTGATGCTGGTCGACGCACTCGGCCTGGAAGCCGCCCCCGAGATGGTCGCCGAGCGGATCCTGGACGTGCTGCGCCAGCCGATCGAGCTGACGGGTAGACCCACCCGGGCGGTTTCGTTGACCGCGAGCATCGGCATCGCGACCGGACGGCCGGCGTCGGCCGAAGCGCTGATGCAGGACGCGGATCTCGCGCTGTACAAGGCCAAGGCGATCGGCAAGGACGGCTACGTCAAGTTCGAGTCGGCGATGCAGGTCGCGGCTCAGGATCGCATCCACCTGGAGACGGACCTCGCGGATGCGCTGGAGACGGGTCAGTTCTTCCTCGTCTACCAGCCGATGGTCGATCTGCAGAGCGAGCGGATCGTGGGCGTCGAGGCGCTGTTGCGCTGGCGCCATGCCACCAGCGGAGTGGTCTCGCCCGACGTGTTCATCCCGATCGCCGAGGACAACGGCCTGATCATCCCGATCGGACGCTGGGTGCTCGAGCAGGCGTGCGCCCAGAGCGTCGCGTGGCAGCAGCGCGGGTACCCCCTGAACATCTCGGTGAACGTCTCGGCCCGCCAGCTCGAACGCCCTGAGTTCGTCGAGGAGGTGCGCCGCGTGCTGTCGGACTCGGGCATCGACCCCGGAACGCTGACGCTGGAGATCACCGAGACGGCGCTGATGCGCAGCCCCGACGCCACGGCGCACCTGCTCGCGGAGCTGAAGACGCTCGGGATACGCATCGCGGTCGACGACTTCGGCACCGGCTACAGCTCGCTCGCCTACCTGCGTCAGTTCCCGGTCGACTCGCTGAAGATCGACCGCACCTTCATCACAGGCCTCGCCTTGTCCAGCGAGGCGCACGCACTGACCCACACCCTGATCCAGCTGGGAGCGGCCCTGGGCCTGGAGACGCTCGCCGAGGGCGTAGAGCACCACAGCCAGGTCCGTGAGCTGCAACGTGAGGGATGCGACCTCGCCCAGGGATTCCTGTTCGCGCGACCGCTGCACCCCAACGACCTCGAGCTGCTGCTGCGCGACGGCAGACCCCCTAACCACACGAGTGCGAGCCAAACGGTAGCTTCAGCCTGAGCGTGTGTCGCCTGTTTGGAATGAGCGCGGGGAGCGAGCCCACCAAGGCGACGTTCTGGCTGCTCGACGCACCCGACAGCCTCTCCGTGCAGAGCCATCGCGAGCCCGACGGCACGGGGATCGGATGGTTCGACGCCGACGGCGCGCCTCACGTCAGCAAGCAGGCACACGCGGCCTACAGCGACAGGCGCTTCGCGCGCGAGGCGCGCGAAGTCTCCGCGAGGACGTTCGTGGCACACATTCGCTTCGCCTCCACGGGCGCTTTGGAGCTGCGCAACACGCACCCGTTCGAGCAGGAGGGCCGGCTGTTCGCCCACAACGGCGTGATCGAGGACCTGCCCGCGCTGGAGGCGCAGCTTGGCGATGACCTACGCCTGGTCAAAGGCGATACGGACTCCGAGCGTTTCTTTGCGCTGATCACACGCGAGACCGCAGCTCACGAAGGTGATGTTCACGCAGGTATAGCGAGCGCCTGCAGCTGGGTCGCCGCGAACTTGCCAGTGTTCGCGATCAACTTCGTCCTCGCCGAGGAGGACGGTGTGTGGGCACTGCGCTACCCGGACACGCACCCGCTGTACATTCTCGAGCGCACCCCCGGTGAGCCGCTCAGGCACGAGAGCAGCCTCGGCACGCGTGTGCACGCCGAGCAGGGCGCGTCCCGACCGCTGGTGGTGCTGGCCAGCGAGCGCATGGACAGCGACCCAGGCTGGCGAGCGCTCGAGCCGGGCGAGCTGGTTCACATCGACGATGCCCTGCAGGTGAGCGCGCACACCCTCCTGCGCGATGCTCCCGCGCACCCGTTGACGATCGAGGACCTCAGCCCGCACGCCAAGGCATCCCAGGCCGCGACGCCGCAGTAGCATCCGCGAGGTGATCGTCGTCACCGGCCGCGCGCAGGTACCTGGGGAGAACCGCGAGCGGTTCATCGAGGTCGCGACGACGATGTGTGCCAGCTCACGGGAGGACGAGGGCTGTAGCAGCTATCGCGTGTACGAGGACCTAGAGCAGCCCGATCATTACGTGTTTGTGGAGGAATGGGCGGACGAGGGTGCGCTGCAGAGCCATTTCGCCCAACCGCACACGGCCGCGTTCATGCGCGACCTCGGCGGCCTGCTGGCGGGGCCCGCTGACGTCGTCTTCCACACGACCGCCTCCGCGCGACGGCTGGATCCGCAGCGCGGGCTCGTGCCGGTCGACTGACGCCGCGCGACACCGGCACCGACGCGGGTACGGGTGCGCTCAGCTCCTGATGCGCTCGCCGCGCGGGTCGAACAGCGGCTCCCGCGTGACCGTGCCGGGCACCCAGCGACCAAAGATGTCGACCTCCACGGCGGTGCCCAGCTCGACCTCGGCGGGCACGTACGCATAGGCGATCGAGCGCTCGACCGTGTAGCCATAGCCGCCGCTGGTGACGCGCCCGAGGACCTCTCCGTCGATGCGCACCGGCTCGTTGCCGAGCGCGACGGAGCGGGGATCCTCGAGCACCAGGCAGCGCAGGCGACGCTCCGGTGCACGTGGTCCGTCGCCCTTCTCGGAGAAGCCGACGCCGAGTGCGGCGGCGCCGATGAAGCCGCCGTCCCTGCGTACGCAGAAGCCGAGCCCCGCTTCGTAGGGGTTCTCGTCCGGCGTGATGTCGGCAGCCCACACGCGGTAGCCCTTCTCCAGGCGCAGCGAGTCGATCGCGCGGTAGCCGCCGGCCACGAGGCCGTGCCCCTGCCCGCCCTGCCACAAGGTGCGCCAGAGCCCGGCGCCGTACTCGGTGGGGCAGTAGAGCTCCCAGCCGAGCTCACCGACGAAGGTGACTCGCAGCGCGCGCACGGGCACGTCCCCGACAACCAGCTCACGCATGCTCATGTACGGGAACTCGAGCGGATCGTCGGTCAGTGGCGCGAGGATGTCCCGCGCGCGCGGCCCCCACAGCGCGAAGCATGCCCAGCGGGCGGTCACGTCGGCGCAGCGCACGCTGCCGTCGTGGGGGGCGTGGCGACGGATCCAGCTGAGGTCGTGGTTGCCGAAGGCGGTGCCTGTGACGATCGAGAACAGCTCCTCCTCGATGCGCGTGACGGTGAAGTCGCACTCGATGCCACCGCGGCGGTTGAGCATCTGCGTGTACGTGATCGCGCCGACGTCGCGGGCCACGTCGTTGTCGCATAGGCGCTGCAGGAACTCCGCGGCGCCGGGCCCGGCGACCTCGAGCTTGCTGAACGACGACTCGTCGAACAGGCCGGCGCGCTCGCGCACGCCGCGGTGCTCGGCGCCGATCGCCGGCGACCAGTGCATGCCCGCCCAGCCGCGTGGGCGCAGCGACTCGTCTCCCGCGGGCGCGTTGGACTCGTACCAGTTGACGCGCTCCCACCCTGACTTCTCGCCGAAGGCGGCGCTGTGCTCGGCGTGCCACGGGTAGGCGCTGGAGGTGCGCAGCGGGCGCCCAGCCAGGCGCTCGTGGCCGGGGTAGCGGATGTCGTAGTAGGTCTCATAGACCTCCTTGGCGCGCTTCAGGGTGTAGCTGGGCGAGCGGAAGTGCGCGCCGAAGCGGCGGATGTCCATCTCCCAGACGTCGTGTGCGGGCTCGCCTTCGAGGATCCACTCGGCCATGACCTTGCCGATGCCGCCGGCGCCGGCGAGGCCGTGCGCGCAGAAGCCGGCGGCGACGAAGAAGCCGCGCACCTCGCTCTCGCCGAGGCAGAACTCGTTGTCGGGTGTGAACGCCTCCGGTCCGTTGATCAGCTTGGTGACGGTGATCTCGTCCATCACAGGAACCCGCTTACGGGAGTTGATCGCGATCTCCTCGAAGCGCGGCCAATCCTCTTCCAGCAGACGCCCGTTGAAGTCGGGCGGGATCGCGTCCAGGAGGTGCTCGTCGAGCGCCCACGGCGCGGAGTAACGCTCGTAGCCGCCCATGACGAGGCCTCCGCCCTCCTCGCGGAAGTAGATCAGCAGGTCGGGGTCGCGCAGCGTGGGTAGATGGACGCGATCCCCACCCACCCCGATCTCGCGGAAGGGCTGGGTGACGAGGTACTCGTGCGCGAACGGCACGATCGGCACGCGCACGCCGGCGAGGCGCCCGAGCTCGGCGGCGAACATGCCGCCGGCGTTGACCACGACCTCCGCTTCGATCGGCCCCCACTCCGTCTGCACGCCGCGCACGCGACGTCCTCCCATGCCGCCGCCGCTGTCGACGTCGATGCCCGTGACGCGTGTGTGGGTGAAGATCCGGCAGCCGCCGGCGCGCGCGCTGTCGGCGAGCGCGGTGGTCAGCAGCGAGGGGTCGAGGTAGCCGTCGCTGGGCAGGTAGGAGGCGCAGCGCACGCCGTCGGTGCTCATCAACGGAAACAGCTCGCGTGCCTCATCGGCGGAGATCAGCTCGAGCGGCAGGCCGAACGTCTTCGCCCAGGCGACCTGGCGCATCACCTCCTGCTCGCGCTCGCGCGTGCAGGCGAGGCGGATGCCGCCGCACTGTACCCAGCCGCAGTCGAGCGTGCGGTAGAGCTCGACGGAGTCCATCATCATGCGCGTCAGCGAAACACTCGATCTGAGTTGGCCGACGAGCCCGGCGGAGTGAAACGTGGAGCCGCTGGTCAGCTCGCTGCGATCGAGCAGGACCACGTCGCGCTCGCCCAGCTTGGCGAGGTGGTGGGCGATGGAGGTCCCGCCGACGCCCCCGCCAATGATGACCACGCGTGCGCGCTCAGGAAGCTCACGCGGCCTGACCACCGGGCTCCTCTCCGATGTCCCACTCGGCCGCTTCGGCGCTAGCGGCGGCGAGCCATTCGCGCAACTGCGGCTGTACGGCGGCGGCCTGCAGGCGCTCGAAGTGCGTGCGGGCGTAGCGCGCGAAGTCAAACTCCAGATCGGAGACCTCCGCCTGCACGACGCCCCAGGCGGCCTCGCGCGCGTCGGAGAGGATCCGCATCAATGCGAGCGTCGCGCGCTGTGCGTCGGTGGGTGGGTGGCCGTGGTAGGCGTGCAGCAGCCGCTCGTCGTCAGCCTCGCTGAAGTCGTTATTGACGGACAGGTTGCCGAGGTCGAAGCACGGGTGGCCCATGCCCGCGTACTCCCAGTCGACGATCAGCACCTCGCCGCTGCGCGCTTGGATGATGTTGCCGGCGAGCAGGTCGTTGTGACACGGGCGCGGGTCGCGCAGCGGCACGCCTGCTGCGATCTCGGCTGCGACGGTGGCGGCCTGCCCGTACTCCTCGGGCAGCTTCACGGACCGGCCGCGCACCAGCCCGGCGTACTGCTCGAGCAGGTCCGGCGCCCAGAAGCGCGAGGGCAGCTGGACGGGTGAGCGGTGGAACGCGCGCAGCGCGAGCGCGAGGAGCTCGACGCTCGCGGCGACCTCCGCCGGGCCGACGGCCTCGCATGGGATGAACCGTGTGAGCAGGCAGTCGTCGAACGCCGCCACGAGCGCCGGCGCGATCCCGATCCCGGCGGCGAGCTTGCTCGCCATGCGCTCGGACTCGCGGTCGATGCCGAGCAGCTTCGTATCCTTGCCGTGGATGCGCAGGACGTAGTCCTCGCCCCCGAGCATGACGCGGAAGTTGTGGTTGGTGATACCTCCTGAAAGCGGCACGGGCTCGCCGCTCAGCGGACCGACGAAGGCCTGCAGACGCGCCAGGATCTCCTCCAGCCGCTCCACCCCTGCAACGTAGCTCTCCTCCATAAGGCATGCAACCTATACCTTCACGTCCATGAGCCCGAGCGACGCCGTCGGCGATGACTCGACGGCTGGGCGCAACGCCGCTGAGCTGATTGCGCACGTGGATTTGCAGGCAGCGCTGAGCGCGATCGGCGGCTCGACGGTGCGAACGCCGACGTTGGCGTGCGAGGAGTTGACGCGCATCGCCGGCACGCGGGTGCTGCTGAAGGCGGAGTGCCTGCAGGGGACAGGTTCGTTCAAGCTGCGCGGCGCGCTCAGCAAGATCGCGGCCCTTGGCGGGGACGCCGCTCCGGGGTTGATCACGGCGAGCGCCGGCAACCACGGCCGCGCGCTCGCGCACGCGGCGCGCCTGACGGGGGTTGGCTGTGAGGTGTTCATGCCGCGCGACGCCCCGGTGTCGAAGGTCGCTGCGGTCGAGGCGCTGGGTGCGAGTGTTGAGTTGGATGGCGCGTCGGTGGACGAGGCGCTTGGTCTGGCTCGCGAGCGCGCCCTGCAGACGGGCGCAGCGTTCGTGCATCCGTTCGACGACCTGGATGTGATCGCCGGGCAGGCGACGTTGGGCGTGGAGCTGCTCGAGGACGTTGCGGACCTCGCCCGGGTGGTCGTGCCGGTCGGTGGCGGTGGACTGGCGAGCGGGATCGGGATCGCGCTACGCCGCGCGGGTGTGGACGTGCAGCTGATCGGTGTGCAGGCGCGGGCATGTGCTCCCTACGCGCAGGCCCTCCGTGGCGCCACGAGTGCGGACGGATTGGCGCCTTCGGCGGGAGCGACGATCGCGGACGGGATCGCGGTCAAGTACCCGGGGGCGCTGACGCTGCCGCTGCTGGGCGAGCTGCTGGACGAGGTGGAGACGGTCAGCGAGGAGGAGATCGCGGGCGCGATGGTGTTCCTCGCCGAACAGGCAAAGCTCGTCGCCGAGGGCGCCGGCGCTGTGGCGGTGGCGACGCTGCTCGGCGCGCGCCTGCCGCCGGTCTCGGGCACGACGGTGGCGATCGTCTCTGGCGGCAACGTCGACAGCGGCCTGCTGGCAGGTCTGCTGCTGCGTCAGGAAACAGAGGCGGGGCGGCGTGTGCGGATCTTCACGCTCGTGCCCGACCGCCCGGGTGGGCTGGCGGAGCTGTTGGACCTGGTGGCGCGAACCCGGGCGAACCTGCTGAGCGTCGAGCACCAGCGCGAAGCGGTGCCGCTGCACGTGCGCGAGACGGGGGTGCAACTGACGCTCGAGACGCGCGGGCGCAGGCACACCGACGAGGTGCTGGCAGCGCTGGCGGACGCCGGCTACGAGGTACGAACGGCTTAGAGGCGCGGCCTCTGCGGCGTGGCGGGAGCGCCTCAGGCGGACGGTGTTCGCACCGCGCCCGGGCGTGCGCGCTGGCCTGAGAGTCCCTCGAGCTCATCGGCGCCCGCGGGGCGCCCGAGCAGGAACCCCTGGGCCAGCTGGCAGCCCATCTCTTCGAGCATCCGTAGCTGCTCGTGCTCCTCGATGCCCTCCGCCACCACCGTCAGCGACAGCGAGCGCCCCACGCCGAGGATCGCCTCGAGCAGCCCGCGACCGTGGCCGCCGTCGCTGAGTGCCGATACGAAGCTGCGGTCGATCTTGAGGATGTCGACGGGCATGCGTTGCAGTTGCGAAAGCGATGCGTAGCCCGTGCCGAAGTCGTCGATCGCGACGCGCACTCCCAGCGCCCTGATCTCGAGCAGGTGCTCGCATGCTGCGCGCACGTCGCGCATGAGCGCCGTCTCTGTGATCTCGAGCGTCAGCGACGACGGGTCGATGCGCGACTCCTGCAGCGCCCGGCGGACGTCCTCGGCGAAGCCGTTGCGTCCCAGCTGGTAGGCGGACACGTTCACGGAGATGCCGATTGCCAGCCCGTCCGCGGCCCAGTCCGCTGCCTGCCTGCAGGCTTCGCTCAGCACCCAGCGCCCGATCGCGGCGATCAGGCCGGTCTCCTCGGCGAGCGGAATAAAGCTGTCCGGTGCCACCAGGCCACGCGTGGGGTGCTGCCAGCGGATCAATGCCTCCACGCCAACCACCTCACGGGAGGGCAGCTCGAAGATCGGCTGGTATGCGAGCAGGAACTGCTCCTCGCGCAGGGCGGCGTCGAGGTCGGCGGCGAGCTCCAGGCGCCCTTCCACGCCCCCGTACATGCTCGTGTCGAACAGCGCGTAGCGGTCGCGCCCGGCTGCCTTGGCGGCATAGAGGGCCAGGTCGGCGTCCCGCAAAAGGTCGTCGGGGGACTCGTAGCGCCCGCACGCCACGCCGATGCTGGCGGTCACGGAGAAGATCTTGCCGCCGGACCCGAGCTCCACGGGAGCGCGCAGCGCATCGGTGAGGCGATCGGCGAGCACGTCCAGCGCCGCTTCGCTCGGCGTCGTCTCCACCAGCACCACGAACTCATCGCCTCCCAGCCGACCGACCGTGTCCTCGCTGCGCACCGCCTCCTGCAGGCGCTCGCCGACAACCTTCAGCAGCTGGTCCCCGGCGGCGTGCCCGAGGCTGTCGTTGACATGCTTGAAGCCGTCGACATCGACGAACAGCGCGCCCGCCATCGAGTCCGGCTGGCGCGAGACACGCGCGATCATCTGCGCGGCGCGGTCGAGTACCAGCGCTCGGTTGGGCAGCCCCGTGAGCGTGTCGTGCAGTGCCTGGTGGGAGAGCTCGCGGGTCTTCTCGCGCACCAGCGAGAGCGCCCGCGTGCGCCCGGTCGCCAGCACGAGCACGAGCACTCCCAGCAGGAGACTGAGCAGCGTGCCGCCGGCCAGCAGGCCCAGCGCTTCCCGATCCGCGAACACGCCGCTCGCGGGAACCGCGGCGAAGCTCCGCACCGTCCAACCGTTGTGCAGCCTGATCGTGGCCGTCTGCGCGTGCGAGGGGATGTGTCCGCTGGCGAACTGCACGTGGGTCTTGCCCGATTCGTAGCGGAACCGGACCGCCACGCCCGCGTGGCCCTGCAGCGCGCGCTGGAGCACTACGCCTGGGACCAGCAGCTCGCCCAGCCAGCCCAGGAACGCGTGCCGCCGCGCGGCGGCGGTCTTCGGCGTCACCCCACTCCGGTAGACGGGCGTCTCGACACCGAGCGCGGTCTGCCCCATATGCGTGAACGGCGCGTACGTCGCCAGGCCCGTTTCGCGCGCACCCATCAGCGTTGGCGCCAGCGCACAGTAGTCGAGCCCAACGGGCAGGTAGCTGGCGGCGTTGCGCGCCATGCCCGCCACCGCAAGGCAGTAGTACGGTCGCGTCCCTGACGGGAAGACCCCGGCCTGGTCGCGCACGGGCGCTGAGTTGGGGCCGAACGGCCGCACCGGGTGTGCCGCCATCTGCGCTTCGAACGCGCCCAGCTGCGTGCCGGGCACGAGCGCGACGAGCCCGAGGTTCTCGAGCTCGGGGTAACGCTCCATCGCGTGCACGGCTTCGGCCCAGCGGTCGAAGTCGGCGGCGGATGCGTGCGGGCTACCGCTCACGAACGCGCTCGCGCTGACGACCAGGTCTTCCTCGTGCTGGATCGCCAGTTGCAGGGTCGAGGCGATCTCCGAAGAGCTCAGGTGAAACGCGAGCCGCTGGCGGTCGGTCGCGCCCTGCGAGACGGCGCGGGCGCCCAGCACTGACGCGACAATGCCGCCCAGCACCACCAGCCCCGTAACTAGCAGCCACACGCCTTTGCGTCCGCGCGCGATCCGTCGATTGCTCATAGGTCCAATCTCGGCCTGGCACGCCAACCGCATTAGCCGCGCATCCACCATTCGGCGATCTCGTCCAGGGGGCTAAGGCAAGACGCCGGCCCTGCCGATGAGTGGGGCGTGACCATGTTTGCGCGTCTCCTCTCCACTCCTGCCCAGCTCCGCGCCGCATTGACTCGCAAGTGGATGCTTGCGGCGGCCTTCGCGGCCGTGGTTGTGGGTGCGTTGTCGCTTGCCGCGCCCGCAGGCGCGGTCGTAACTACGGTCGAAGGCACGACCGTAGGGGTCGCGCCGCGGATCAGCGACGCGTACGGAGAAGGAGGCGCTCCCAAGACGTTCGCCAATCCCAGCGGAAATCCCGTTCTGCACGGGACCAACGTGTACACGGTGTACTGGGATCCCACCGATCACTACTGGAGCGAATGGCAGAGCGCGATCGACGAATATTTCCAGAACGCCGGCACCGCCAGCGGCGACTTGCAGAGCGTCTTCGCCGTGGACACACAGTACACGGACAAGTCCAACCTGCCCGCCAGCTACGCCCAGGCCTACAAGGGCTCATATGTCGACTACCACGCCTACCCGGCGTCCGGCTGCACCGACCCAAAGCCGTTCACTTCCGAAGACGAGATCTCCCGCGAACTCGGCGGCACGCCGGAACCGCTTTGTCTCACGGACACGCAGGTGGCCGCCGAACTGGAAGCCTTCATCACCGCGCGCGCGCTCCCCCGGGGAATGAATGACGTCTACTACCTGCTCACGCCTCCCGGACTGACTGTGTGTCTGGGCGCGGGCGGCGCCGGCGGCTACTGCTCCGACTACACGGGTGCCATAGAAGGCACAAGCTACGAACACAGCTTCTGCAGCTATCACTCAGACATCAACCCGGGCGGTCTCGCGAGCGGGAGCGCGAGCACGATCGTCTACGCGGTGATTCCGTGGACGGCGGGTGGCTATGGCGACAACAAGCTGAAGGCGGAAGGCGACCGGCGACCGGGCTGGGAATGTCAGGACGGTGGCATCTGGGCCTCCCCCAAGGGCTACAAACTCGAGGAACTGAAAGAAAAAAACGCGACCGAAAAAGAAGCGTACGAAAAAATGGACGCGGAAGAAAAAGCGGCTGCGAAAGAAGCCGAAAAGCTCGAAGGTCCTCACGAGGAGGAGCCCAACCAGCAGAAGTGCCCGAGCACTGCCGGAACCTGCGACTACGGACTGTCTGATCTGATCATCAACCAGATCAGCCTCGAGCAGCAGGACATGGTTACCAACCCGCTCCTAAACGCCTGGCAGGACGCCAACCACTACGAGAACACCGACGAGTGCCGCTTCCTCTTCGGTCCGACACTCGGCGGCTCCGTGACTGCGACAACTGAAGGCGCCTTGGCCGGGACCCTGTATGACCAAACTTTGACCGGATACAACTACTACCTCAACGACGCATTCGACCTCGCGGCGGAGCGGCTCCCGTACCCGGGCGTGGCTTGCATCCACAACGTCAACCTGGTACCGAAATTCACCGCACCGAACTCAGTGAAGTCGGGAGAAATCGTTGGGTTCGACGGCATGGAGTCGGACATCGCGCTCGACGCCGGCTTCAGCTACTCCACGACAGGCGCTCCCCAGGCGAACTACGCGACCTATACGTGGAACTTTGGTGACGGTACCAGCGAAATCACCGGTTACGCTCCGGGCTCCCCAACGTGTGAAACGCCGTGGCTGAGCCCATGCGCGGCGACGGTCTTCCACTCATACGTGTATGGCGGGACCTATGAAGTGACGCTGACCGTCAAAGACGTCGGAGGCAACACGGAAAGCGTGTCCCACGTAGTCACAGTTGTGGGCCCGGCGCCCCCGAGCGGGTCAGGTGCCGGCGGCGCGGGCTCCTCGTCGGGCACGTCGAGTGGCACGACCGGGACAACCACGGGGTCGGGCGCTCCCGGGTCGGTAACCCTATTTGCCACCCCCGTGGCGGCCGCGGCAATCGTCCCGCAGAAGCTGAAGCGCGCCCTGCACAAGGGGCTGGTCGTCACATACTCCGTCAACGAGCAGGTGGCCGGACGCTTCGAGGTGCTGCTCAGCAGCGCGCTCGCGCACAGGCTTCACATCTCAGGGACGCCCGCAACGGGTCTTCCTGCCGGCTCCCCTGCGGAGATGGTGATCGCGAAAGCGATCCTGGTGACGACCAAGGGCGGTCGCAGTGCGGTGCACATCAAGTTCTCCAAGAGCACGGCTGCGCGTTTGGCTCATGTTAAAAAGGTTCCGCTGATGCTGCGCTTGATCGTCCGCAACGCATCCTCCACTGACCCCGCCACGACCACGGTCGTGAGCGCGATCACGCTCGTCGGCTGAGGCGCAGCCCCGCCCGTGCGGCGGAAGCTCTGGCGCCGCCCTACAACCCCGGCCAGTGCCGGACGACGTAGCCTTCGTTGTCGGTGCCACCGACCTGCCAGCGCGACGCGTACACGCCGCTGCGCCCGGCAGTGTCGTAGAGGATTCCGTCGACGTACATGTAAGTGTGCCCGGCGTTGGCATACACGGTGATGTACTTGCCGGGGCCGGGCGCCCCCCAGCTCTCGAGCGTTCCTGAGGTCTCGGGCGCGCTGAGCAGCCCGCCGGCGGCGAGCGCGTAGCTGACCGATCCGGAGCAGTCATACGCGTTGTCGATGAACGACGCGTGGCCGCCTCCGTACACATAGGGGAAGTCGGCGATCTCGTTGGCGCCGGCGACCACCTTCTGCACGACTTCAGGCACGTTCGTGGGGATCGGGATCGTGCCGTTGCCCCCGATCGACTCGCCGCCTGCAACGGGTGTGAGCGTGCGGCTCTGCGTCTTCTTGGCGCTGCGTTCCACCGCCTGCATCTGCTGCAGCTCTTTGCGCACTTCCGCGTTCGAGGGGGCGCCGGCGGCAACGATCGCTTCACCGGCCTTCACAGGCGCGGTGGCGGCGGAGTGGTGAACTGACGCGGGTGCCGGGTAGCTGTCGGCTTCCAACGGATCGGCGACCTCCTTGGCGACACCGGCGGCACGTTTCTTGGCCGTGGAGCGAGCTACCGCGGTGGCGATGGCTCCGTTGCCGGCGCCCGTCCCCGTCTTGCCGGCGGCCGCGCTCTTTGCGGGCGGGTCGCTCTTTGCCGGTGGGTCTGACCGCGAGCCTGAGCCGCCGCAACCCGCAAGCGTCAGCGCTGCGAGCGCGCACGCGCCGGCCAATGTCTGCCTGCGAAGGACACGCACGGTGTCAAGGCTAGCGACCCGGTCCGCCAGGCAGTGTCGCTACGCTGATGCGATGCCCGAGGAAGCCAGCGCGGTCGAGCTGCGCCCGCACGCGCGCGTACTCGACGGGATGCGCCGGCCGGCCAACTGGCTGCAGCTGGTGCGCTTCGCTTTCGTGGGTGGGGTGGGGTTCCTCGTCAACCTCGCCGTCTATACGCTTGCCGTACATGCCGTGGGGCTCGACTACCGGTTTGCCTCGGTGGTCGCGTGGCTGGTGGCGGTGCTCAACAACTTCGTCCTCAATCGCCACTGGACGTTCGACGCGGGCGACGGTCGTGCGCATGCCCAGGCGATCCGCTTCTTCCTAGTCAGCCTCCTGGCGGAGGCGTTCAGCCTGGCCCTGCTGACGCTCCTCGTCCAGAGCGCGGGGTTCGCGAAGGTGCCCGCGCAGGCACTGGCGGTGGCGGCGTCGATGCCGCTGAATTTCCTGGGAAACAAGCTGTGGAGCTTCCGCTGAGGGGCCCGCGCTCCGTGTCCCGGTGAGCCTCGGATGGCGCCGTCGCGCCGTTCCTCGGCGGCTCACCCGGGACCTATACTCTGACTTCCCCCCTCTCGGAGGATCCTTGTGCAGGAGATGGTGATCTACGGCGTCAGCTTCGACATGGTTGGCAAGCAGCCGATCGTGCTGTTGAAGACGGTTGACGGAAACAAGTTCCTCCCCATCTGGATCGGGCATCCGGAGGCGGCGTCGATCCTGATGAAGCTCCAGGGTGCGGGCACGCCGCGGCCGATGACCCACGATCTGCTGTGCGACATCCTCGGCGAGCTGGACGTCAAGTGCACGCAGGTGTCTGTCACAGAGCTGCGCGAGAACACGTTCTTCGCCTCCATAACGCTCAGCGTGGGCGGGCGTGAGCTCGAGATCGACTCCCGCCCCAGCGACGCCATCGCTCTGGCCGTGCGCTCCGGCGCGCCGATCTACGCCGCCGAGGAGGTCATCACCGAGTCGGCGATCGAGTTCGAGCACGACGTCGAGGAGTCCGAGGACGTCGTCGAGAAGTTCAAGGAGTTCCTGGATCAGGTCTCCCCCGAGGATTTTGCGGCCGGCGACTCCTGATTTCGGGAGACACGGTCGCTAGTTCTCCGTCCGGCGTTGGCGGCGCCGGTCACCACATTTTCGGGGATCCGGTATCTACCTGGTGAAGGCGCTCGCGAGGATGCGGTCGACCAGTTGGTCGAAGCCGATCCCGGCGGCGTCGGCGGCGAGCGGGAGCAGGCTGGTTTCGGTGAGGCCGGGGCCGACGTTGGTCTCGAGCACGGACAGCTCGCCGGAGTCGGCGTCGAGCATCAGATCGACGCGGGCGACGCCATGGCAGCCGAGCAGCTTGTACGTATCCAGCGCCAGCTGCTGAGCGCGCACGGTCGTCTCCTCGGGTAGATCGGCGGGGCAGACGAACGTGGTCATGCCGATCTCGTAGCGCGACTCGTAGTTGTAGAACTCCTCTTCGCGCGGGATCGCCTCGACGATCGGCAGTGCCTGCGGCGCGCGGTCCTGGGAGTCGTCGTGCGCGTCGAGCACCGACACGGCCAGGTCGCGGCCCTTGACGTAGCGCTCGATCACGACCTTGCGGTCGTAGGAGAGCGCCCCCACGATCGCCGGGGGGAGCTCAACGCTCGAGCGCGCGAACTTCACTCCCAGCGCGGAGCCCTGACTGGCGGGCTTCACGACGAGCGGGAGCCCGAGCCGGTTCTCGATGTCGCCGAGCGCGGCAGCCACGCCCAGCTCCTTGATCGCGCTCTCCTTGATCGCGGTGAAGTCGGGCGTGGGGATGCCCGCCTCGCGCATCAGGTACTTCGCGAGCGCCTTGTCGGTGGCGCGCATGCACCCCGCTGGGCCCGACCCCGTGTATGGCACGCCGATCACCTCCAGCAGCCCCTGCACCGTCCCGTCCTCGCCGTCGCCACCGTGCAGCGCCACGAACGCGGCGTCGGGCTCGCACGCGTGCAGCTGGGCGACGAGATCCTGGCCGGCGTCGATCGCCACCACCTCGTGGCCGAGGCGGCTCAGCGCGTGCTGGACCCGCGCGCCCGAGCGCAGCGAGACCGTGCGCTCCAGCGACCCACCGCCCTTGAGCACCGCGACCTTGCGCGCGGCGCTCATCGATCCCGTCGCCGGCGGGCCGGCCGGGCGGGGTCCTCTGCGTCGCGGCGCGGGAGCGCGACAATGTCCGCGAGCGGGCTGAGATCCTCGCCTGACAGGTCGGCCTGCTTCGTGGCGGGCGCTTGCGCGGAAGCGGCGGGAGGCATAGCGGCGGGTTGGGATGGGGCGGCCGAGGATCCCATCAATGTCCCCAGCAGCCCGGTGTCGCCGCCCATGATCCTGCCGATCCGGCGAATGC
>Ga0209006_10000642_pt1 | contig 32422 bp, 31 predicted proteins | sample JacPin_JW_Ref_O2_FD_188567 | JGI IMG/M metagenome (GOLD analysis project Ga0209006, IMG submission 188567) | Forest soil microbial communities from Algoma, Ontario, Canada - Jack Pine, Ontario site 1_JW_Ref_O2 (SPAdes) (version 2) | ecosystem: Environmental > Terrestrial > Soil > Boreal... | reverse complement strand
TCAAAGAGCTGTATCGAGATCTGAAGGCGTCGATCGAAGGCTACGCCGCGATGGCGTCCGAGCTGGCCGCGGCACAACGGGCCGCTATCGCCGGTGCCGTCGCCGGGCGCGAGGCCAACGATGTCTGGATGCGCGCATTCGAGGCGCTGCAGGATTCGCCACGTCTTGCCGCCGTCGCGAATCGGTATGCCATCGAAGCCAGACTGCGCGAATCCAGTACATCGCTTAATGCCGCCCGCGCCGCCGCCTGGCGATACGCCGTCACGTTCAAGTCCGACAGCAGGGAGCTGGTCACTAGCAAAGCCACGGCCGCGATCGACGCCCTCAAACGTGCGCGCCTGCTCGTCAGCGACCCGGATCTCGCCGCGGAGATCGACGGGTTGGTGTCGGCCACGGATCGCTTCAAACTGGCGGCCGACCAGGCAGTCACTGCCGAAGCCCTCAAAGACCGCATTCTCAACGAACGCGTCCGTCCGGCGGCGGCCGACATCGCGGTCCGCATCGCCAAGGGAGTTTCCGTCGGAAACGAAATGACCGCATTCCGCCAAGGTGAATTGCTGGCGGAGTTGAACCGGGGCGCAACGGTGGCACTGGTCGTCGGTCTGATGGTCATCGCGATGTTGATCGGCTCTTCGATATTTTCGGCGCTGACCATCGCCCGTCCGATCCGGCGCATCGGGAACGTGCTGCTCCAACTCGCCAACGGCGATAAGGCGCTGGAAGTTCCTTATTCCACGCGGGGCGACGAGGTCGGAGATGCGGCGCGCGCGGCGAAAACCTTCCAGGAAAATCTGATACGCATGGAGCAGCTGGAAGCCGAGCAGCAGAATATCAAGGCGGCCGCCGTCGTTGCGGGCAAGGCCGCGATGGCCAAGCTGGCCGATGAGTTCCAGGCCGCGATCGGTGGCATCGTCAATACGGTATCGTCGGCCTCCGGCCAGTTGGAGGCCGCCGCCGGCACGCTGACCGCCACGGCCGACAGCACCCAGGGGCTGTCCGGCATGGTGGCTGCCGCCGCCGAGGAAGCTTCCGCCAATGTCGCTGCCAGGGCACGGAACGAGCGGCTCACTTCCTGATTCTCCTGCAAGACCACCGGCGTACCGTGATCGATAGCGGGCGACACCGCTTGAAACGCGTTCGGGATCTTCCACAAGACTTTGCAGCGCGTCGAATTCTCGACGTCCTCGTCCGTAAACCCCGGAATCTTTTTGTAACGATTCAAAACCATCCTCAGCCGGTTGCGTCCCGTTCCTTCTTCCAGGAATGAATAAATGCGGCTGGCGCTCCACAGCGAAACCACGTCGGTCTGCGCGATCATCAACACCGCATTCGAAAGGTCGGAAAGAAGCCGAGTCGTGGAATCGAGCCGGCTCGAGGCATCCACCACCACGTAGCGATAGTGATTCGCCAGCAAATCGAAAAGCCGGGCTAATTCGGCTGGCGTGGGCAGTGTCGGATAAGGCTGTTGCGGCCCGGCGAGCAGGTGCAAGCCCTCCTTGTTCGTCGTCATCAAGCCTTCGAGCAATGACGCATCAAGGCGATGGAGATTCTCCAGGGCGTCCCGAACGCCGAAGCTGGGACGCAGGTTCAGATGCAATTGGGCGTGACCGACAGGCGCAAAATCCACCAGAACCGAGTTGCCGTAGGCTTGCTGCAGCGCCAACGCCGTATTCACGGCGGCCGTGGTCGCTCCCGCTCCCCCTTTGGCGCTAAGGAATGTGAAAATTCGCGCCTTTCCGGCTCCGCCCCGGGTGCGCGTACGGTTGGAACTGAATCGCGTCAAGGCTTCTAGAAGCGCTTCAGTCCCTGCACTATCATCTAGATATTCGCCCGCCCCGGCGCGCATGCTAGCCACAATCATCGCGGGTTGCTGCATCGTGCCGTTGGCAAAAATCGCCAGCTGCAGAGTGTTGGCTTGAATGATTTCGATGGCGCGAATCGCCGGCTGCGGATTGTCCGCTGATATATCGACGATTACAATCTCGGCCCGCAAATCCTGAAGCTGACGCAGAATGGCGTCTGCACTCCCTGTGGGGAATCCCACATTGCTGAACACAGTCCGGCCCAGACGTGTAGCCTCCACACGACGCTGCAGTTCTGAAACGTGTTCGCGGTTCTCTGTCAGGAGGGCTACGGCGATCCCATGCATTGCGCGGTTCTCGCTGATTTCTCTTGGTGTTTGCATGTTAAGAAGAGAAAGTACTCTCCGCCAGATGACCTAGGTAACTAGCGGCAGGCTCACATCTGTATATCCGGCGGAATTTACGAACGGCAGCAAACCGCGAAACGGAAGAATACAGCGACTGGCCACAACAGGTTACCCCATCCGCACTAGTGACGAGCATTCTAAGCCAACCCGCGGCGATTGCAAAGCCCCCAGAAGCACGGGAAGAAAAAAATCGCGGGGGCTTGACCGCATCCGATCACGCCAAGGTTTACAAGTTAACGGGTGATGATGGGAGAGTGCAGAACCTAGGGAACGGCGGTAGGTGAGTTGGCGGGAATGGTGGTCGCGGTGCGCTCTGCCTGCCCCGAGTTGTGCAAAGCCGAAATTCTCCGGAAGTCCGCGGATGTGTTCTCATTCTCGGGAAGATATTCGTATCCCTTCAGGCAGACAGCCACCCCAATTTTGGTCTCAGGTGCCTTGCCCGTACATTCCGTGGATTTCTTTTCCAATGGCTTCTCAATGCGGAGAACCCTGCCTCGGCAACGCACCCGCATGTTTTCGCCCAGTGTGATTTCGGAAGGCATGATTAGCGTCAATTGGACTTCTGCGCCTTCCGCCAGCGCCATGTCAGTGAAGAGGAATGCGCCCCGAGAACTGAGATCCTGGGTGAATCCGAGTCCTTCCGTCCCTTTGTCAAGCTCGCACAGCGAGACTGGAACGTTGAGCGCGAACCGTTGCCCGATGCGACGTTCTACACCAACCGAGGGAGTGGTCATGGTAGTGTCCCTTCCTTTGGGAATCGTCGGGAATGGAACACTTGTCACTGTAGCTCAGTCCGCCCGGCGAGGGAAGTCAAAAATTTCCGGAAATGAGATGCCCACGCATCGCACAAGGCTGCCGGCTTGCCCGCCGGACGCCTAAGAACACCGGAGAATCCACAGGACTTTCATCCCGGATCAAACCGAACTTGCATTCAAGCTATAGTTGGTCTTTAGGAGCAGGTTTTGTCATCTAACAGATGAACGTGTCTGAGTCACGAAGCGAAATCGAACCTATAGCCACGGGGCGTGCGGAGGAATCTGTTTCGCCGCCAACATCGCGATGGCAAATTGCTATGCGCGCCCTCCGCCATCGCAATTTCCAACTATTTTTTAGTGGACAGCTGATCTCGCTTGTCGGTACCTGGATGCAGAGCGTAGCCCAGTCCTGGCTGGTTTATCGCCTGACGGGGTCTGCATTGTTGTTAGGATCCGTTGGGTTCGCCAGCCAGGTCCCTGTTTTCTTGTTTGCACCCCTCGGCGGAATTACGGCTGATCGGTTTAACCGCCGCCACATCGTGATCGGAACCCAGGTGGCGGCCATGCTCCTGGCGCTGGTTCTGGCGATACTTACGCTGTCGCATCGGATTCAGGTCTGGCACGTTTTCGTTCTGGCAAGCCTTCTCGGCATCGTGAATGCCTTCGACATTCCTGGCCGGCAATCATTTCTGGTGGACATGGTGGGCAAAGACGACCTCATGAACGCCATTGCTTTGAATTCTTCCATGTTCAATGGCGCACGCGTAATCGGTCCCGCGATTGCGGGAATCCTGGTAGCCAGGATCGGCGAAGGCTGGTGCTTTTTCGCCAACGCGGTGAGCTACATCGCGGTGATCATCGGATTGTTGCTGATGAATGTCGATAGCCCAGCCCGGCCAACAACCGCTTCACCGTTCGAGCACATGCTGGAAGGATTTCGCTTCGTAAACCGGACGGCGCCCATCCGCGCACTCCTGCTGTTGCTGGGCATTGTCAGTTTAGTGGGTATGCCTTATGTCGTACTCATGCCGATTTTTGCCGACAAGATTCTCCATGGAGGCGCGCGCGGTCTCGGAATCCTGATGGGCGCGACCGGCGTTGGTGCGCTGCTTGGGGCTTTGACCTTGGCGTTTCGTCAGGGAGTGAAAGGTCTGGGGCGATGGGTCGCGTGGTGCAGCGCTGGATTCGGCGCCAGCCTGATCGTCTTTTCGATATCGCATAGTTTCTGGATCTCGGTAGCCCTGTTGCTGCCTGTGGGATACACGATAATGCTGCAGATGGCCTGCTCGAACACCTTGATCCAGGTGATGGTTCCGGATGCACTGCGCGGACGAGTGATGGCCGTTTATTCCATGATGTTCATGGGTATGGCTCCCATCGGTGCACTGCTTGGCGGTGCACTTGCCGATCGTCTCGGCGCGCAATTAACCGTTGGCATCGGCGGGCTGGCATCTGTCGCCGGATCCATCTGGTTCGGATTGCAGCTTCCCAAAATTCGGGTAGAGGCACGCCGCTTGATTGTGGCTCAGAATGTCGCTGGCGGAGAACCATCGGATATGACTGCCCAAGCCGTGGAAAGTGATAGCTAACTCGAACCGGCTGCCACGTACGTGTAAGGCAAATTGATACCAAGGCGGCCAGTTCTGCCTTGGAAATGAGGGGATCGCCATGGCCACGGATCGCCAGTCGCTCGTCCTGCTGACGGGAGCCTCAGGCTACATCGGCGGCCGGCTCCTCAAGGCGCTCAACCGCGACGGTTGGTCGGTCCGCTGCCTCGCTCGCCAACCGGATTTCCTCAAACCCAAGGTTGCTCCAGGCACCGAGATTGTCGCTGGCGATTGTTTGGACCCTAGTTCGCTTGGTCCCGCGATGCGCGGAGTGCATACCGCGTATTATCTGGTCCACTCCATGGGCTCCTCCGGTCAGTTTGAAGTGCAAGACCGGCAAGCCGCCCAGAATTTCGCCAACGCCGCGCGTGATGCCGGAGTCCGCCGCATCATCTATCTGGGTGGGTTGGGAAATGAGGGGCACGCTCTCTCGGCGCATTTACGTAGCCGGCACGAGGTGGCTGACATCTTGCGAAGTTCGGGTGTCGGGACCGTTGAATTTCGCGCCTCCATCGTTATTGGCTCGGGCAGTCTTTCCTTTGAAATGATTCGAGCTTTGGTCCAGCGTTTGCCCGTCATGATTTGTCCTCGCTGGGTCGAGGTCAAAGCTCAACCGATCGCAGTGGAAGATGTGATTGCTTACCTCGTGGCAGCGCTTGAACTTCCCGAAGCAAGAGAGTTTGTTTTCGAAATTGGTGGAACCGATCAGGTGAGCTATGGGGACATCATGCGGGAGTATGCCAGCCAGTGCAGCCTGCGCCGATGGATGATTTCCGTCCCTTTGTTGACGCCTCGTCTTTCAAGTTTGTGGTTAGGACTGGTAACGCCTATTTATGCCCGCGTTGGGCGCAAGCTGATCGATAGCATGCGGAATCCGACATTAGTGCGCGACCAATCTGCATTGACGATGTTTCGCATTAAACCCAAGAGCCTGCGAGATGCAATCGCACGAGCTCTGCGCAACGAGGATGAAGAATTCGCCTCGACTCGTTGGTCCGATGCGGTCTGCTCGGGAGCGCAGTCACGGTCGTGGGGAGGCGTACGGGTTGGCACAAGGCTGATCGATTCTCGTTCTGTCCATGTTTCAGTTCCTCCTGGGTTCGCCTTTGCGCCGGTCGAGCGCATCGGTGGCTCGAATGGCTGGTACTTCGCTAATTTCCTGTGGTGGCTCCGCGGTTCGTTCGATCTGATCGTCGGAGGTGTTGGATTGCGCCGCGGCCGCCGTAATCCAAATCAGTTGGCTGCGGGCGATGCCGTTGATTTCTGGCGAGTGGAGAGCTTTGAGCCGCATCGCCAGCTTATTCTCGCTGCTGAAATGAAACTTCCGGGCCGTGCCTGGCTTCAATTCGAGGTTGCGCCGGACGATTTGGGATCGATCATCACGCAAACCGCAATTTTCGATCCGGTGGGACTGAGTGGACTCCTTTACTGGTATGCTTTGTACCCAATCCATCTATGGATTTTCTGCGGTATGCTGCGAGAGATTGCGGGCGCCGCTGAGCGTGAAGCCCGGTCCAAACCACCCGCCCAATTCTCCCCAGCATAAGCCGGAAAGCCGCGCATACCAAGTCAAGCGTATTCCCTCCCTTCCTTGACCTCCGACAGCCGCATTCACATCATTCAAAATGTTCATAGGACGCATCGCGCCTCTGGCAGCTCAAACTCGTTTTAACTCTTGAACCTCGCTGCAGCATCGTGATATATCGGCGTACTATCTCGTCTGCATGATTCGCTCTGCGTCGAAGATCCGTTTCGATGTGGAGTGGCCCACAGCGATCGTGACCGGAGGACATAGTGACCTCTCTTCGGAACTCTCTCGCAGTATTTTTTTTCCTGGCATGCCTTTGCGAAATGTTATTCGCGCAGGGCGGAGCCACGGGCGCCATCGGTGGTGTGGTACAAGACGCTTCTGGTGCCGTCATCGCAAATGCCCGAATAAGCATCGGGAGTGAAGCTACCGGCGAAGTCGTCCGCCAGGTCACGAGCGACGCATCCGGCTTGTTCACCGCGACTTTACTACCGGTCGGCGATTACACCGTTGAAGTCGAGGCCGCCGGCTTCCCCGCGACAAAGTTTCCCGGCGTAATCGTGCGAATCACGGAAACCACTCGCATGACTGCGGTCGTGAAGGTAAATTCCGTGAAGGAAGTGGTGGAGGTGCAGTCCCAGGTAGAACAGGTCAATACGACTGACGCCACCACGGGCCAATCACTTGGCGCCCAGACGATTACCGATCTTCCCTTGGCTACGCGAAACTTCCAACAGTTACTGACGCTATCCGCCGGCGCTTCCTCGGACCTGAACGGAGCCGCGCAGCTTGGCCGTGGCACGGTTTACATGCACGTTAACGGCGGCAGGGAAGACAATAACAACTATCTGATCGACGGCATCACCGTAGCCGATTATGCCTTCGGCGAATTGACCTACACGCCATTGCCCAGTCCGGATGCTATCCAGGAATTCAAAGTCAGTACCAGCCTCTACGATTCTACCCAGGGACGTAATGGCGGCGGCAACATCAACGCCACTCTGAAGAGCGGCACCAACCACTTCCACGGCGACCTGTGGGAGTACTTCCGCAACACGGTGCTCGATGCGAATGACTATTTCCTGGGCAAAGTAATCATTAAGCAAAATATCTTCGGCGGTGATATTGGCGGTCCCATCGGCCCCGGTGCCAAACTCGGCTTTTTCTATTTCAACCTTCAAGGCACCCGCCAGCGCAGCGGCGACTCGCCAGGGACGTACATCAATACCAGTATTCCTTATGTTCCACTTGTGGACCGCCAGTCGGCTGCCCAAATGGCGATCGACTGCGGAGTGCCCAGCATTGATCCCGTCGCTTTCAATCTGATGGCCTTTAAGAGCAATCAGTTCGGAGCAGGAGCCGGAGGGTACTTATTCCCACTGCTCACGAATGTTCCCTCCACCACGCCCTGCGGCACGATGGAGCCCTTTCTCGTCACCGATCCCGGCAGGTTCAGCGACAATCAGTTCACGGCGAACTGGGACCGCGAATTCCGCAATGGAAAAGACCACTTATCCGAGCGCTTTTTTTGGTCGAATTCCGATACTTTTCAGCCCTTCGGCGCCGATTCTTATGGAATCCAGACCGGAGGCCAACCTACACCCAACAATCTCAACTTTCCCTTGGATATTCCTCTGCACAGTCGTTTCGGCAGCATTACCGAAACGCATTTGTTCACCAATACGCTCATCAATGAATTCCGTTTTGGGGTCAACATCATCAGCGACAGGCTGAACAACCAGCCGCCTGTCACCAATTCGCAGGTCGGGATCAGCTTGCCGACCTCTGTCGGGGTGAACGGCCAAGCCGGCGATCCCAACATTTATCGGTTTCAGTTCGGCACGTGGGCCTTCGGGGCCTATCCCACGCAACTGCAGTCTGCGCTTTCCAATAACTACACTTGGCTGGACACGGTGAGCTGGAGCCACGGGCCGCATCAACTACGCTTTGGCGGTGAAGTTGACCGCGTGGCTATGCGTCGCAGCTTGCCGATCGCGGACAATGGACTCATTTTCTTCATTGCGGGAGCGACCGGGCCCTACACAGACTTCCAGAGTTTTCTGGTGGGTTCCCCGCTCTTGGGAGAAGGCGGTGGCGGCCTCGGCAACCACGACTACCGGATTCCCGGCTTCTCCTGGTTTGCTCAGGATGACTATCGGGTTAGCAAGACGCTCACCCTTAATCTCGGTTTCCGGAACGAGTTCCTTGGTGCTCCTTACGACACGCTTTGCCACACAGGCAACACGAATCCCACACTCGCGATCACGACCGGGCAGCCTTATGTCTATCCAAAGTGCATTAGTAGGTTCGGCCTCTCAGGTATCAGCGGAACCCTGAATCAAGCTGGCCTGAACAACGAATACGCCACGGTCTGGGAGCCGCGCATCGGCTTTGCCTATGACGTTGGCGGACATCACACCACTTCAATTCGTGGTGGCTACGGCATTTATAGCGTTCGCGAGGACTTAGGAGCGGTAGACAATCTCGCCATCGTTCCTCCTACCTACCCCTTTCTCGTGGGCTTCTTTCCGGGAGCAAACAGCCTGGCCAACCTGTTCGCCCATAGCGCGGCGTTTCCGAACGGTGTTCCTCCTCTGGGTGCAAATCCGACCCAAACCTACGTGCCTACGGCCGCAATCTTGCAGGGATTTGCTACTCCTTGCGCGTTTCCTAATCCACAGGCATGTTCTCCGGCTTTTAGCGGCAACGTGAATGGCTTGATCCAACTTTCCGTTCCCTTGCACTGGGTCGCAGGCACGACGCAACAGTGGAACTTCACGATTCAGCACGAACTGGGACGGGACTGGTTCCTGGAACTCGGCTATGTGGGCACCAAAGGCACACGCCTGCGCTCCACCTACGATCCCGATCAGGCCACGTTAGCGACGCCTCAAAACCCTGTAACAATTCCGGGACAAGGTTGCGCCAATCTCCAAGCCCAAGGTCTGTCGTGCACGATCGTGGATACAACCGTCGAGAACGCCTCCGCGCGTGCGCCTTACATCGGCATCGCTCCCGGGGATTTTGAAGATTTCGCTCCCAACTCGGACTCCCACTACAGTGCACTGCAGGCCACCTTGGCGCATCGCTTTGGCAAGGGCCTGTACTTTCAAAGCGCCTACACTTGGTCCAAGTCGATTGACGACGTCTCCACTGCTTCGGTGGCATTCCTCACCCGCGTGAACGATCAGACCAATGCTGCCGCCTCGCGAGGTCTCTCCGATTTCGATCGGCGGCAACGCTTCGTGACCAGCGGTGTTTACCAATTGCCATTCTTCGCCAGCGCCAGCGGTGTAACCAAGGGAGCATTGGGTGGCTGGGAGGCTAGCGGCGTAATCATCCTGCAATCGGGAGCTCCGTTTACAATTTATGATCCAGCGGGAGGCACTGCTTATGCGCTCGCGAGTACTCCGTCATCAACTGCGACGTTCAGCCCTGGGTTCGGTTGCGCCAGTGCTCCCAGTCACGGTAGCCCAGAAGCGCGCCTGGCCAATTGGGTAAATCCAGCGGCCTATCAGCCCGATCCCCTCGCGACGCTTTCCGATGGTACGAGCAGCGATGCAACCGTTTACGGCAACACTCCGCGCAACTGCATTATCGGGCCGCCACAGAAGAACGTGGATTTGACTGTTGGCAAAACGTTCAAATTGGGTGAACGGCAGGACCTGAGATTCCGGACGGATTTTTTCAACCTGTTCAATCATCCCTCGTTTGCGATTCCATCTGCGACTTCGGTATCTGCAACGGGCGGAGGGTCTGCACCAATCACCTCCACCGTCGGTACTCCGCGGCTGATTCAGTTTTCTCTGAAGTATTCTTTCTGAAGTTTGGGATGATGAGATCTGGAGTGTCCGCTGTCTCTTGAGCCCGGTGCCTGCGGGCTCAAGACGACCAGTCATGAGCCGCTCTTACCAATAAAACTTCATGGCGAACTGGAACTGCCGGGGATCGTAAGCCGCCGTCGCTTGTCCAGCGTTGGTGAAGAGCGGGCTGACAGCCGCGACGTTGTAACGATTCGCAATGTTGAACATATCCGTGATCAGTTCCAGGTTGTAACGCTCGCCGAAATAAATTCGCTTCGAAAAGCGGATATCGTTGAACGCAGTCCAAGGTGTTATGCCGGCATTGCGACCCAGATTGCCATCCAGCTGTAACAGCGTGGGCACCACGCCGGCGGCTACAAAGCCATTGATGCAGGGCTCCTGAAAGACGCCTGTCGGCGAGTATTTGCTCTTGTATACGGTTCCACAGGCGGGATCAACGGTAACGTTGGGGCGAGCAGTGAGCGAGGATATTTGAAAGTTGTCGCTCGTTGCGGTCGTGATGTTGAAGGGTCTCCCGGATGCCAGTTCGACGATTGGTGCGATCGTCCAATCACTGAAAACTTTTCTCGCGAAGCCATTTCCTCCAAGTTTGCCTGTCTGGTATACCCCGCTGAAAACAAAGCGGTGACGCTGGTCAAACAGGGAATTGGAACGATCAAGGGCAGGGTGATAACTGTCCTGCGGTGTGAGCGTTGCTTGCAAATCCGTAGAGTCGTCGATGGCGTGCGACCACGTATAGGACCCCAGGAACTCATAGTGCCGGCTGAACCGCTTGCGCAGGTTCACGCTGAATCCGTGATAGACCGAACTGCCGTTGGAGTAATTGGCGTCCATATCGCCGAATGGAATGCACCCGCTATAACTGAATGTTGGCGGCGCGGGATTGCATGTCGAGTTGAATCCAGGAAACGTTTGAAGAGCCGCAATGGCCTGGGTTACGCAATTACCTTGGCCCGCCAGATACATTCCTGCCGCGATTGACGGATTAAGCCCGCCCGGACGGAAGAAGTTCGTCAGTGAAGCGTCTACATAGGGGAACGGCGCAAGAGGATTTCCTGGCGGATTACATCCGCTGACGGTGAAGGGACTCGCAGGAACCGGGTTGCCTGCCAGTTTTGCATCGTAATAGGCCGATTCGAAATTTCCGGTGAGGAGATCGCCACGCACGGCATTGGCGTTGATCGGCCGGTTCAGGTGGCGCCCGCCATTAAAGTTGTAAGCCAGGTTGAGCGAAAATCCTCCGCCAAAATCATGTTCCATGCTGATATTCGCCTGCTGCGCGTAGGCATAAACGAAATTCTTTGACTGCGGATAGCCAAACGGTTGGAATCCGAGAGGCAGGAAAGTCGGATTGCTCGGGTTCAGACTCAGATAGTTTTGGTTTAGAAATTCTGATTGCGGAAAGTTTAGAGCCTCAAACCGCTGCTGGTTTGGTAAGTATCCCAGGTTGGCGTTAGCTGAGGGAAACGCTGAGGGTGTACAGCCGGGCTGATTGAGCAGACCTTGGAAAATTGGAAATGCGTTCAGGTTGGCTGGATTTCCAGCACCCGCGCAAAGGCCGGTTCCGACAAATGCTAACTGGCCGCTCGTCGAACCATCTGAAGCATCACCCAGGAAGTAGAGGCCGAGCAGTGGGTGGTCATAGAAGAGTCCATAGGAACCGCGCACTACGGTCTTTCCATCGCCCTTCGGATCCCATGCCACTCCGAACCGCGGTTGTACATTGTTGGTATCGGTCTGAATCCCTTTTTGCAATCCGAGATCGTTATATCCCGCCAGCGCCAGCGTGTCGGGCGGCTTGAAGCTTGGTGCGAACTCCACGTCGTAACGGATACCATAGTTCAACGTCAGATTGGGACTCACCCGCCAGGAATCCTGCCAGAACGCGCCCAACGGCTTGTTTGTGAAGGAGTCGCCGGGACTGCCCAATCCTTGAACGAAGTCGCCCGGAAGTCCCGCTCCGTAAGCTTGCACCGCTGAAAGATCTGGGAACGGGTCTGTTGCTACCGGCGAAACGAAGCCGAGATTTGACGACCCGAATGTTCCGAAATCGTAAACTCCTCCATAATTCACCGTAAAAATCGCCGTAAGTGGGAGGTAGTTGAAGTCCACTCCGAACTTGGTCTGGTGCCGGCCAATGGTCCAGGAGAAATTGTCGGTGAACTGGTAGCGCTGCTCCACTCGCTGGATCGACGAATAGGGTTCTCGACCGAAGTACGCGTAGCCGGGAATATTTACTGCCGGGTCGGATCCTCCAGGTATTTGCGTGTTGTAGAAATATGAAAGTCCCCTCCGCGCATACTGAAAACGGAACTCATTCACCTTATTATTTCCGATCGTCCAGGTTTCCTGGGCAATGCCAGTCACATCACGATAAGTCTGCTGCGAAGTTCTTGAGTAAGCGTTTTGTCCAAAAGGTTGATCCTGTCCGCTTACCTCAATGCCCGTGACAGTGCTCGGACTCACGTTGGCGCGCAGCGTGAGCCGGTGGTTGGAGTTTATGTTGTGGTCGATCCGCAAGGAATACAAGCTGGTCCCTTCAAAGACCGGGAAGTTTCCCATTTGCGAAGCCAGCGTCTGGTACGAAGCCGGTACAGGAGCGCACGCGGTTCCGGGTGAGCAACTCGTCGGGAAACCGGCCCAACTCGTCAGCAACCCTCCAGTGGCGCCCGCTACCAGTTGGCTCGGCCAAACACCGTTTACCGCCTGCCCAGACGACGCTCCGGTTAGCACCGCGTATTGCTCCACGGCTCCCAGGAAGAGCGGATTCGCTTCGGCCGCGAGCGTTACCGGGTTCGTGAAGAAGGAGACTTGGGCAGGCGTTAGTTGCAAAGTTCCGAAGGGCAGCCCCACCGCCGTTGTGTCAAAGGGGGTCAGGCCGAAGTTGTCCTGTCCGATGCTGGAGAACCCCGTTTCGTGGCGGCGCGTGACTTCATAGGAAAAATAATAGAAAGTCTTGTCTTTCTTGATAGCCCCGCCAAAAGCGGCGCCTGCCTGCACGCGCGTGTATGCGGGATCCGGAACCGTGCTGAACGGATTTACTGCCTGGAAATTCCTGTTTCGTAAGTAACCAAACACGTCGCCGTGGAAATCATTCGATCCGGACCGCGTAATGATATTCACCACGCCGCCCGCTGCTCGCCCGTACTCCGCGCTGTAGCTGTTGGTAATGATCTGAAATTCCTGGACCGCTTCTTGCGACACGGTAGAGCGTACGCCATTCACTGAATTGTCAGTCGCGTCTGCGCCATCCACATTCACCAGGTTGGAGCGCGCTCGCTGACCGCTAATGTTGAGACCAGACGTAGGGGCCGCGCCAGTGTTAGGCGCGTTGTCGCGGACCACTTGGGAATCCGTCAGCGTAAAGTTGATGTAGTTGCGTCCGTTAATTGGCAGATTATCGATGCGCCGCTGTCCGATCGTATCTGTCGTCGAAGTGCGCGAGGTCTCTACCAGTTCAACCTGGGAATTTACTTCGACCACTTCTTTTCCAGATGCGATCGCAAGCGCGACTGGGAGCTCCACGAGCCCACCCACCGTAATAATCACATTCTGTGATTCCACTTTGCCAAAACCGGGGGCCTCCACGGTGACCGAATAGGTTGCTGGGGGCAATTGGCGCGCGCTGTATCCGCCTTGGCTATCGCTTGTCGCAGTGCGAGCCAATCCTTTGGCAACGTCACTCACGATGACCGTTGCATTCGTCACCAGGTTCCCCTTGGGATCCTTTACCGTAACTTGCAAGTCGCCGGTCGCGGCGCCCCCTTGCCCGAGGGCAATGGGCGAAAGCAAAACGACAAGAGCGGAGAGCCAGAAAACCTTTATGCTGTAATTCATGTTAAAGCGGATCATATGAGTCTCCCTTGACTCTCGCATTTTGAGAGGGCACGGCCTAATAAGCCCCTTCGGCAGATGGCGGAATGCGCGCAAGTCTTGTGGGATGAAAGAGTCCCGCTGGTTTTACACCAGAAGCAGCGACTAAAACAAGGCAGGAAAGGAAAGGGGTAGTGTGCGAGTTAACCCTGAATCTTTCGTCAAACACGGCGACGCCGGGCCGAAGAATTACACATCTCCCAATCCAAATGCTGTGATGGCAGTCACACTAGGTACGCGAAAGTCGAACCGCTGCGCCTGGTTCTTGCAGCCTTCCTAGAAGCATTGCCGAACCACTCATCTGCTCGTAGCGCTCGATCACGCGCACAGCGGCGAGCCCGGAGTAAGGCCACGCCATCGCCACGTAGATCTTTACCAGCGTTACGGCGGAGTTGCGGCGAAGCACTAACGCCTGGTTCACCAGTTGCCGCGCTGCGTCGGCCAGTTTCGGATCGCCGCTGGCTAATGCTGTTTCTCCGAAGCCCACCAGCAATGCCGCATTTTCCGCGGCGATCTGTACATAGGCAGCCATGGCGCGCAATCGCGCACGCCGCACCCTGCGAAAGTCCCGAGACGGCAAGCGGCGTCGCAGATATTCGTCCTCCGCGGGATTGACCAAGTTACGGAATGCATTTACATCCATCGGACGAATCTTCGTGTCCAGATGTGCGCTGTTCCTGATTTGCAGACTCCGCGAGACCGCAAGTCGCAGAATCACGACAAGAGAAATTACAGCGGCTACAACCAGGATGACGGCGAAATTCATTGCAGTAAGCGCTCCAATTCCCGATTCCAGAGTTCGAGGCTATGCTCCGGCAATGGAGCTACATCTCGAACCGAGTTCTTGTGAGGGACAAGCAGGTAATAAAACCAGACCAGAACACAAACGTGATACGTCGCCAAATTCAGGAAATCGAGAAGATAGCGTTTGTCGAGCAGAGCTCCACTTGCAGTCATGGCCCAGGAAGCGAGGTGCTCGCTGGACAAGATGCCAATCCCCAAAGCAATTCCAAAAACTTGTCGCCCGAATGGTAGCCGGAAATACGCGGCGAAGCAGAACAGAAACATCAGCAACCCGCATTCCACGATGTAGAAAGTCTGCTGCAAAATGTGAGATCCCGATATCAGCCAATGGTTGTTATCAGGGACCATGAAGGCGGCCGCCAGACTGGCGCTCAGAACCAAAATAGCGCCAATTCCGGAGATCAGCCGGCTGCCCACTTTTGCTACAGCTGACCAAGGGCGCAGGAGACAGAAGAACAATTCTCCAATCACCCCAAGCTTGATTAAGCCCTCGACGATCAGCCCGAAACAAAAAAAACGCCAAAAAGTTTCTCCGCTTACTGAAGGAGAAACGTCCAGGCCATAAAGGGTAAGCTCCTCAACCGCTTCAAAAATGAGGTAGGAAAGGAAAACAGGAAAAAGCCTGCCCATGCCGCGTCGCCACATGAACACGGCAAGCAACAGTTGCAGAATATGCGGGCCGACCCACAGGTAGTGCCAGAGAAGTGAGTGCGCCTGCAGCATAGTGCTTTCATCGTGCACTATAATGCCTAACACTGCAGGCACAACCGCCCCCACAATAAATTCGCTTTTCGTAAAAAAACAGGCTTAGGGCTTGCACATGCCGTTTCCGCCCCCACAACTCGTGCTGCCAACGCCGTCGGCATGGGCTACGGTGGGAACTACTAAAGTGTTGATAAATAGAACGGCTGCTGCCACTACGAACAGAATGCGTTTCATGATTGTTTTCTCCTTGTTTTAGGAAATCGACCGTGATACTTTCATGGCGGCCGGTGCATTCGAAAGATCACTTTCGTCGCAGCTTTATTCGGAATTCGTAACAAGATGACCCTCAAATCGGCCCTCCAGGACGTGCGGGAAACCACGCTGGCAGCCGTTTCCGGACTGCTTGCCAAGCTTGCCTACCTCGGATCGCTACGCCGTCGCGAGGGCGGCTACCGGCATTGGGGAATATCGTTGCTTCATGGCGAGGAGTCGTCGGAGCGCGCGTTGAAGGCGGCTCACATGGAAGTCTTGTCGACGGTTTTACGCACGCCGATTTCAACGCTGGAAGAGGACTTGCTCGAGTCGAGCCGCGCCAGCGAGGAAAGTGCTGGAGCGTATTTAGAGGGGATGCAAAAGCAGGTTAACCAACTGCTGCCTTCACCCGATAACGCTACCGCCCATCATCTCAATTCAGTGCTACTTGCGCTTTCGAGTTTGGAGAAGAACCGTAAGCCTGCCACTCCGTCAACTTCATAGCCACCCCGACCACTTGCCCGATAATCTCAGCCTCCTGCGGGTGGCGCAGAACCCTCACCTGAACCGGTGAGAGCGGATGCGGCTGCAAGATAATGTCGTCTCGACGCATGCTGCACCAGCAGCAAGTGTGCCCTTGGCGGGTTTCCACAAAATAAATAGGGCGTTCGTACTCCGATCGCCAGGTTCCTTCTATTACCTTATCTTTCTCTTCGTCCACCTGTACAAAACTTCCTGGCGGCAGAATTGGGTACATGGTGAAGTCTTGATGGCCGATGTAACCATAGGTGAACTCACTATGTGCGAACTGAGCCAGGTAAGAGAGCGGAACCAGTCCCCATTGCTCAACCATGCGCCCCAAATTTGAGGTGCGTTCCGCGTCAAATGCAGGATCCATACGAATCGGCATCTGCACGGACGACAGCCCGGAAAGGGCTTCCGAAATGTGCGAACGAGGCGGGGAGATCATTCCCAGATCAGCCGCCATGTTGTTCATGTCAACCCCATACCATGCCAGCAGCTCACGCAAATCGCGGCGGTAGATTACCGCCAGCGTGTACAGACGAAAAATGCTAGGTAAGACCCCTTTGGTTTCAATGTCGGACAAGCGGCTTGGAGGAATCGAAAACTCTTCGTTTCGATACTTCTGTGCCATGTGGGCGCTTGAGAGTTCGACGTCCCGTAGGGTCAGTCCGAGTTTTTCGCGCAGGGTTCGCAGACTCTTACCGGCCGGTAGCATGGGGCCTCCACTTGAACTGGGAAGTGCACAGCAGTTGGCCGATATCATAGCAGGCAGGCTGGTTGCCTGTCATGAACTTTGCGATAGAACGCGCCTTTGCGAGTTTGTTACGAAATCCGAACATGCTCTGAGCAGCATTTTCATTGCCGTGTAACTGATCTTGAACTCCGGCAGTAGCGCAACCTTCAATCACGACGGGATTCGCGAACTCCCAACCATTGTTCGGATTTCGTAACAAGGAAACCTCAAATTCGCAAAATCCCTCTTCCCCACGATCCAAGGGCAGGGTCCCGTGGCGCTCACTTTTGACGTTGTCATGACATTTGTCACGCCAACCCCGTGATGAACGGCACTGGTGCCAGATTGCGAGGTTCGTCATGATGTCCTTGCCGCGATGAACGGCGAAGATGGGGTCCAACATGCAAACCACGATCGCTACTCTTTCGACTAGATCCGATGCCCACGCTGCAAACTTCGCTCCAGTTGTCGCCAGCCTCGAAGGCGTTAGCAAAAGTTACGGGGATATACAGGCCCTGCGCAATGTCAATTTCAGCGTGCACGCTGGACAAGTGGTTGCTCTCCTCGGCCCTAACGGTGCCGGCAAAACGACTGCGGTCAAATTGTTCCTCGGCCTCATCCAGCCCGATTCCGGCAAGGCGCGCGTATTCAATGGCGATCCTGTGAATCCCGCCAATCGTATGCGTGCCGGCGCTATGCTGCAGGTAGGCAAAGTTCCTGAGACCCTTCGCGTCCGTGAGCACATCGATCTTTTTTCGAGTTATTACCCCGCCCCCATGCCGCTCGAAGAAGTGTTGGCGGCAGCTGGGCTGGAGAAACTGCGCGACCGCAAGTTTGGCGATCTTTCCGGTGGCCAGCGCCAGCGTACGCTGTTCGCTTTAGCCATCTGTGGCAATCCCGATCTTCTATTTCTCGACGAGCCAACCGTTGGCCTGGATGTCGAAGCACGTCGTTCGCTTTGGGAAGGAATTCGCCAGTTAGTCGATCGCGGAAGAACCGTTGTGCTCACCACTCACTATCTTGAAGAGGCTGACGCTCTTGCAGACCGCATCGCCGTCATCAATCGGGGCACGATTATCGCCGAGGGTACGCCCGCGGAGATCAAGTCGCAAACCAGCGGCAAGCGTATCCGTTGCGTCACCGAAGTGAGCCTCGCCACAGTGCTGCAGATTCCGGGCGTCTCTGCCGCAAAGCAAGATCGTGAGGCTTTAGAAATCCATGCTGTCGAAGCTGAGCCTGTCGTGCGAGCCTTGTTGGCTCTTGATCCCAAGCTGTCGGAACTGGAGATAACAACGGCAGGCCTCGAAGAAGCATTCCTGGCCCTCACGCAAGCTGACAGCAACGATCGTAACAACTGAGTCACTAATTTCCTGCCAAGCGCAGGCCACGAGGAAATGAAGATGAGTACATCGACAGCGGTCCTGAGCCATCCCCAGATCCAGCGTTCGTCCAGCCATAGCGCCACTATCTATTGGAAGGAAGCGAAGTATGAGTTCCTGAAGAACCTTCGCCTGCGCGTTTACACCGTTTCGGTCATCACGTTTCCATTGATGTTCTACGTTCTCTTCGGCCTTGTATTGAATGCCAGAGAAACCGTCGGCGGCACGGCCGTTCCGACCTATTTGATCGCCACTTACGGCACTTTCGGCGTGATGGGAGCCTCGCTATTTGGCACTGCGTCCGGGCTTGCTTCTGATCGCGGCCTGGGATGGCTCCAGGTAAAGCGCGCGAGTCCTATGCCTCCGTTCGCGTACTTCGTGGCCAAAGTTACTTTGAGCATGACTTTCAGCGCAGTCGTTGTCGCACTCCTGCTGGTGCTCGGTTTTAGCTTCGGCGGCGTTCGAATGCCAGTCGCGGAAGCGGCAAAGCTCCTCGGCACACTTGTTGTGGGCTCGTTGCCATTCTCCGCCATGGGATTAGCGATCGGTTATTTCGCCGGACCAAATTCCGCCCCGGCCGCCATCAATCTGATTTATCTCCCACTCTCATTCTGCAGCGGCTTATGGGTTCCTTACATGTTCCTGCCCAAGCTGGTTCGTCAGATTGCGCTGGCCTTGCCGCCCTATCACTTGTCGCAACTCGCCCTCGGCATCGTTGGCGCAGGACGCCATGAACCGGCATCCACGCACTGGCAAGTTCTGGTTGCCTTCACTTTGATCTGTCTTGGTATTGCGCGAATCGGCTTTCAGCGCGACCAGGGGAAACTCTACGGCTAGCTGGAATTAGATTTCGACAACACAATTCGTTCGTTATCAGGGCAAAGATGCAAGGAAGGAGAAACGATGAGCGCGGCCGAAAAGAAAGGATGGGGATCTACAATGCTCTTGATGATTCTTGGCGTTCTCGCGCTCTACGGCGGCGTAGGCTGGCTCATGTTTCTGATTCCCGTCGCGCTGTTGCTCTGGTATCTGCCCGGCGCAAGAAACTTTCCGAGGAGCAGAAGCTAACCTGTTGTTGAGTCTGCTGACTGATAATAGAAACGGTTCAAAGTCAAATATGTTCGGACATAGCTCGAACGAGGGAACCCGCACCGAAGCCGCGAAGAACGAATGAGACTTCTTCCCAAGGACGGAGATACACACTGGGCGATGTATTCCGTCCTTTACTTTGTTTTTTTCCTACTCGATCCGATCCTGAACCACGTCAGCGCCAGGCAGTGGGTATTTACAGGGCTGGGGACGGCCGCATTCTTACTCCTGTATTTCGGTCTTTTCTGGGTGAGCAGCAAGCAAGGCCTGCTCCATGTTGCCGCCATGGTTGTGCTCGGCATTGTCTTCGCAAAGTACAACAGCGGAGCCACCACTTTTTTCATCTTTGCCGCAGCGTTAACGCCTTTTCTTGTCGATACGGACTCCATCGCCATCAAAATACTGCTGGCCGACGAGGCCATCGTAGGGTTGACTTGGTGGTTGCTACACCTCAATGGATGGTTCCTGTTTTTCGCCGGCGGACTCTCCTTCGTGGTGGGCGCGAGCAATATTCACTTTGCGCAACGGAACCGCACCAACAAAAAATTGCTCCGTGCTCATGAGGAAATCGAGCATCTCGCCACCTTAGCCGAGCGCGAGCGCATCGCACGGGATTTGCACGATGTTCTTGGCCATACGCTCTCAGTCATTATCCTCAAGTCGGAACTCGCCGGAAAACTAATGGACCGTGATCCGCAGCGCGCCGGCAATGAAATTCGAGAGGTCGAACAGATTTCCCGTCAGGCTCTGTCGGAAGTTCGCGACGCCATTCGGGGGTACCGCTCAAAGGGGTTATCGGCGGAATTTGCCCAGGCGAAGGCCACTTTGGAAACCGCAGGAGTAGCGGTGAAATGTGAGACGACCCGGCTTGAACTACCGGCTTTGCATGAAGGCGTGCTCTCGATGGCGGTCCGCGAGGCCGTTACCAACGTCGTTCGCCACGCCCATGCCCGCAGTTGCATTCTGCGCCTTGCACAACAGAACGGTTCTTGTCACCTGGAAATCGAAGACGACGGCTGCGGCGGCATCGTCGCCGAAGGCAACGGACTCCGCGGAATGCGCGAGCGGGTTGAGATGTTGGGTGGCACTCTAAAACGCGACAGCCATGCTGGAACGAAAATCATCATCGCGGTTCCACTTAAGGTCTCACCGAAATCCGGGAGCGCTGTCAATTGAATCCGGTCGCAAAAGAGAATCGCAAGACCATCCGCGTGGTTCTGGCCGAAGATCAAGGCATGGTTCTTGGCGCGCTTGCCGCCCTCCTCGAGATCGAAGGCGACATCTCGGTCGTGTCTCAAGTTCGCAACGGCAAAGAGGCTGTTGAGGCCGTTGTAGCCAACAAGCCGGACGTTCTCATCACTGACATCGAAATGCCTCTGATGACCGGCCTCGACGCCGCTGCGGAACTGAAACGTCGTCGTTTGCCCACGCGCGTCATCATCCTCACCACCTTTGCCCGTGCTGGATATTTGCGGCGCGCTATGGAAGCTGGGGCCTTGGGATATCTGCTGAAGGACATGCGGGCCGAGGAACTGGCCGACGCTGTCCGCCGCGTGCAGCAGGGATTGCGCGTTATCCATCCTGATCTCGCCACGGAGGCCTGGTCTGAAATGGATCCCCTCACTGACCGCGAGCGTCAGGTCTTGCGATTGGCCTGAGAAGGCATGCAGAGCGGTGACATCGCCGCGGAACTCGGCCTCTCCGAAGGTACAGTGCGGAATTATCTTTCGGAAGCCATCAGCAAGATGGGCGCGAGCAATCGCGTCGAAGCTTCCCGCCTCGCCCGGACCAAGGGATGGCTCTAGTCGTGTGGTGCGGGCGCCGTCGCCCGCATTCGTAAAATGCCGAATCGATGTTTCGTCTTCTTACGGCGTCCCGCTCGGCCCTCCCGCAATCCCCCACGCGTACATCAGAAACGAAGTCGCGGTCAGATCGATCGCTGGTTCATCGGTGGAATACGATTGCACGTTGTCTTTGTAGACCGCGCCGTCGCCATTGAATCTCTTGTATGCATCTCCGCCGCCCGGTGGACACGCCAGCATATTCGTCACGTTTCCCGAAGACGCCGCATTGGTTGGTCCTTCCACAACCGCTCCATTGAGAACGGGCGGCTCTCCATTCAGTGAGCCCATCAGATTCGCCACCTGATGCTGCATGCAATCGGGGAATGTATCTCCATCGCCAACCGTGAAAGTCACTCCCCACGGATTTGCGCCTGAAATATTGCTCAGCCATCGGCGCGAGTCTGTGGCGTACGTGCTGTTATTCGTCAGATAGGAATACTCTTTCGCCATCACGGAGAGGCCCGCCCCGTGCGAAATGGTGTCATAGCTGCTCCACGGCCAGCTAAATCCAAACGTGTCCTTCGCGCTCTCGATCGAAGTGGTCATCTGGTTCTCGATATCGTTGAGCAGTTGTGCCTGGGTCACAGCCAGTCCGGAAGGGTTTCCTGCCAGAGCAATCGCTCGGTAAAGCTCGAAGTGGGCCAGCCCGCTCACGTCATAAAGATTTAAAGTGTCGGTCTGATCATTTGGGCCAGTAATGTATGCATGCGCCCAATGTGCTGCGGCCGTCAGGTAATACAGCGGATTGGTATGCGGCAAGCCCTGCGGCAGATTTCCGCGCTGCAACGCGAAATACAGCTCAGTGGCCCCCAGCTCCAGATCATCGCGCCATTCATTCTCCGGATAAAAATCGTTAGGAGCGGTCGTCAGCAAATTTCCACTAGGTGAAGTGTTTGCCAGATCGAAAATATGCTCGGCCTCGAGAAGGCATTCATTGGCCAGCGTGGGATTGGTCGCGTCGAAAACCTGAAAACATTCCGCAAAGTCAGCAGAGAGCCGCCCAGCCAGGTTCGGGCTGATCTTCGATCCCGCCGCTCCCGCCACGAATACCGGCCTGTGGCGAATGTACTGGTATTGCGAGTTCGTACCACCATACGTGTCGTCCGCCTGCGGCAGTCGCCAAATATCGTGATCACTCAGGTAGTTTGAGCTCTTGAAATCGGTACCGATCCCAACTTGGTAGTAAAGAGTCTTCGTCGAATCGTTCCACATTTGCTGCAACCAGCTCACTCCGAACTGCGCCTCTTGCGTAAAGTTTGACGTCGTTGAAAGGCTACCCATCTGGTTCGGAAAGTCGCGAACGCCAACCAGCATCAGCGCCACGACATAGCTGTGGGTCTGCACAAACTTCAGATAGTCGCCCGCGTCCCACCAGCCGCCTTCGGCATTAATCGTCGCACCGGTCGGGCTCAGGCTGCCGAGGATGAGGTCATTGCTGTTGAACGTCGGGCTGCTATAAACAGTCGCCGTCGCATCGTTCAAATGCCCGGCAGCCGTGCGCAACGGGGTAGGAATAAAGTTGGGCCCATCGCGCTCGTTTTGGTAGAAATAAAGATTGTTCGCTAGCGGCGTGGTGTAAAGATTTGCCGGCGTGTCTACTCGAAAACTCGGCGAAGTCGCCGCGACCGGTCCACTCACCGAGATCGTGTAGGTGTCAGCGTTCGAGAGCGTGAAGTCGATCGGATACACACTGTAACTTCCCCAAGCCCCTAGCTTTGCGCCTGCCGAGCCCGAAGCAACCGTCGAACCACCAGAATTCTTGACGGCATAACTCACTCCGCTGACTGCACTCGTCGTCATCAAGTAGGCCCGTGCAGAAAGCCCTGCTTCATAGCCAATCTGGTTGACACGAATGTAACCGGTAACGGCATAAGCCGGTAAAGCGATAAGGAACAGGCAAACCATTACAAGGTCTTCTCGGCGTAATGGGAGGCGGGAAATGCGTCGCAGTGACATAATACCCTCGGCGTGGGACAAAAGTTTGCTGCCCTGGAGAGAATAGGGGTACTGCACAAACTTGCACGGAGGGGCGCAGCTAGCCCTATTGAAACGATTCAATATTGCTTCCGAAGAGATGGAGAGTCAAGCGAAAAAACTTCGATTCGCACCTCAGGAAATCTTGAAATGCGCAACCCTCTAAGAACGAAGCGCAGACGGATAACCAATGAAATAATACTTCCATGCTCCCTGCCTATATCCTCGGCATCGAAAGCTCGTGCGATGAAACCGCTGCAGCTGTCGTGCGTTCGGGTGAGCAACTGATCTCCAATGTTGTCGCCTCGCAGATCGCCACGCATCAGCCCTACGGTGGAGTGGTCCCTGAACTCGCATCGCGTGAGCACTTGAGAGCCATCGTTCCCGTCGTCCGCCAGGCTTTGGCGGAAGCCAATCAGACCTATGACTCGATTGACGCCATCGCCGTCACCCAGGGCCCCGGCCTCGCCGGAGCGCTGCTGGTGGGCATCAGTTACGCCAAAGCTCTGGCGTTCGCCCTCGACAAGCCGCTAATCGCCGTGAACCACCTGGAAGGCCATATCCACGCAGTCTTGCTGGAAGAACGGCAGAAGGGGAATCACGAGCTGCAATTTCCCGTTCTTGCCCTTGTAGTTTCCGGAGGCCATACGCACCTTTATCTGGCTGAGCAAAAAAATGCCGGCTGGAGCTATGAGAATATTGGGCACACTCGCGACGACGCTGCTGGAGAAGCCTTCGACAAAGTCGCCAAGCTGGTCGGCTTGGGTTACCCCGGCGGTCCGATTGTCGATCGCCTCGCTCCGCACGGCGATTCCGGTGCTGTGAAATTTCAGCCTTCGCAAATCAAACACCGCGATCGCCGGACCCACCGCGACCAGAAAGAAACTGAAGAAGCTCTCGACCGTCCGCGCTTTGATTTCTCCTACAGCGGAATCAAGACTGCCGTCCTGCGTTACGTCGAGGTTCACGGTATGCGCGATTCCATCGAGGCGCGCCGCAAGGCACTGGCAAGCGTTTCGAATCCAAAGTTCGAAGACTATCTGGCGAGTTGCGATCGGCAAACTTTGAACTTAGTCGCTTCTTTTCAGCGCGCCGTGGTCGAAGATCTGATTGGCAAGACGCTCGCAGCTGCTCGTACCTACGATGCTGCTACCTTACTCGTTACTGGTGGCGTCGCCGCCAACAGCGAACTGCGAAAGACATTCGAGCAGGAAAGCGCTCAGCAAGGTATTCCGGTATTTTTTCCTTCACGTGTGCTCTCCACTGACAACGCCGCCATGATTGCGGCTGCGGCCTACCCAAAATTCCTCGCAAACGATTGGGCTGCGATGGACTTTTCGGCGGAGGCCAACCTTCGCCTCCGGTAGCGTTCTCCGGGAATCCTGCGGTAGTGTTCTCTGCTGCTAGTTGAGTTGATCGTGGATTGTTTTCTGCGGGAACGAGGCTGCGTTCCGCTACTTCTTGGCGGCTTGCGCCTGGTTGTTGCCCATCAGCGCGTCCAGTGCCTTCCCCAGTTGGCATTGGATATCGATGTCCTTATAGATCGCGAAGTTCGCGCGCTTTTCGGTTTCATCGAAACCGCTCGCCCGCCCCGCAACGATAATGATGGGAATATTGGCCGTGGCTGGATTCTTCTTCAGGGCCGTAATCAATTCGCTGCCCGACATTTTCGGCATTTGCATGTCGGTAATGATCACATCGGGATGGAGGCGGTCGAGAATCTGTAAAGCCTCGACGCCATTGGTCGCCGACTCTACCGTAAAACCGCGCTCTTCCAGAGAACGGCAAACAGTGTACCGAATCAACATCGAGTCATCGACCACTAACGCTACGCCAGGCATGATTTTGTAGCGTGCGAATGCACGTCCCCGGCCAGCAGACTAGCAGTGGGGTGACTCTAATAACAAGGAGAAATCGGCAGAAGGCGTTACCGTCGTGCGGCAGTGGAAATCGGGATCAATAGCGACGTACTAGGAAGCCTCCGACTCGTCTTCCGCACGCTCTTCGATGCTCATGTCCTTCAGTTCGCTGGATTCGAAGACTTCGCGACATTCCAGACACTCTACAAACTCGGCGTCTTCGTCGCGGCTTACAATCTGCACGCGCGAGTGCTGGCAAGGTTTACTCTTGGCATCAGGAGGCTGGGGAAACGGCTTTGAGGTCATAAATCCAAGTCGTCCGCTTCATCACTCGCAAGAGGACGATTTGCGGTAATTTTCCGGTATTTTAGCCCCCCTTGGCCGGATGTCAAGTGCCGTCTGCCTAAAATTTCTGCCTCCACGGCGATTTCGCCTCTTCCTCGTTCCGTCTAACTGCGACCATTTAACGCCGAGATCCTAACCCACTCGAACCTCTGGGTTTACCGTTCGATGGAATTTACCGCCGCTGCCTGCAAACCCTTGCATCAATCCGCGCTGTGGACGTAGAATGAATTACGACGGAAAAGGTCGCAATTAAATCCGACCGATACAGTCGGAATTCTGATGCTCAAGTTGACCAAAAAAGCGGACTACGCGCTCATGGCCATGAAGCACCTAGCCGACAAAGCTTTCGAAGGCACTCGCAGTGCGAGCGCCAAAGACGTTGCCGACTCCTTCGGAATTCCACCGGAGGCCTTGGCAAAGATTTTGCAGCGGCTCGCAAAAGCTGGTCTTTTGCTATCCCAGCACGGGACCAATGGGGGTTACCGGCTTGCGCGTCCCGCGCACACAATCTCGGCGTTTGAGGTGATTCGGGCCATTGACGGGCCTTTATTCATTACTTCTTGCGTCACTGTTCGCGGCGAGTGCGGGCAAAGCGATCGATGCAACATTCGCGAGCCTTTGCGCAAGGTAAATGACAGCATCGAAGCCGTTCTGAAGCGCATCAAAATCTCACATATGAGTGAGGAACCGGACGTTGCCGAGAGCGCTGCTCTCAAGCCGTCCGAACTGCTGACCATTATCTAGGCGGCAAGTGAAGAGATTGCAGGAAGTATCCACAGGTAGGAGAAAGCAATTATGAGCACAGAAGTAAAGATCCCCCAGCAGTTGTCAGTCAGTCAGAACCCCGCTCCGCAGGGAGTGAAATTGCCGATCTATATGGACAACCATGCCACCACGCCCATGGATCCTCGCGTGCTGGAAGAGATGTTGCCGTTTTTCATCGAGAGATTTGGCAACTCCGCCAGCCGGAATCATTCTTTTGGCTGGGCTGCGGAGGAAGGCGTTGAAATCGCGCGCGAACGCATCGCCAAGCTGATCGGCGCCACCACAAAAGAAATTATTTTTACCTCCGGCGCTACCGAGAGCGACAACCTCGCGATCAAAGGCGTCGCCGAGATGTACCGCGAAAAAGGCAATCACATCATCACGGCAGTAACCGAACACAAGGCGGTGCTCGATACCTGCAAGCGCCTCGAGAAAAATGGCTATCGCGTCACCTATATGCCGGTGCAGAAGGACGGTTTGGTTGACCTTGACGATTTAAAGCGCGCCATGGATGACAAAACGATTCTCGTCACCATCATGGCCGCCAATAATGAAATTGGAGTAATTCAGCCGATCGCCGAAATCGGCAAACTGTGTCATGAACGCGGCGTCATTTTCCACACCGACGCGACGCAGGCTGTCGGCAAGATTCCCATCGATGTGACGAAGCAGAACATCGACCTGTTGTCGATTTCGGCTCACAAGATGTACGGGCCCAAGGGAGTCGGCGCCTTGTACGTTCGCCGCAAAAATCCCCGCGTGCAGGTTTCGGCCATTATCGATGGTGGCGGCCACGAGCGCGGTATGCGCTCGGGAACCTTAAACGTCCCTGGCATCGTCGGATTGGGCAAGGCCTGTGCCATCGCTTCCGAAGAAATGTCGCACGAGGCGGCGCAACTTAGCCGTCTGCGCGATCGCCTTCGCGACCGTATCATGAGCCGCCTCGACGAAACCTATATCAATGGCACCATGGACCATCGCCTGCCGGGCAACCTGAATATCAGCTTCGCCTACGTGGAGGGCGAGTCTCTTCTGATGGGCATCAACGATATCGCCGTTTCCAGCGGTTCGGCTTGCACCTCCGCGACTTTGGAACCATCTTATGTATTAAAGGCTTTAGGCACGGGCGACGATCTGGCGCACAGCTCGATTCGTTTTGGTATCGGCCGCTTCAATACCGAAGCCGAAGTCGACTACGTAGCGGACCGCGTCATTGAAACCGTTGAGCGGTTGCGTGAACTTTCTCCGCTGTACGAAATGGCGAAGGAAGGCATCAATCTTAAAGACGTTAAGTGGGCTGGGGAAGCTCATTAAGAACCTAATGGGGACTGGGCTCCAAGCCGCGAAGTGGCGGCGTGCAAGATCAAACTTTGAGGAGAATTAAATGTCATATAGCGATAAGGTAATCGATCACTACAACAATCCGCGTAACGTCGGTTCCATGGACAAGTCCAGCGCCGACGTGGGTACAGGCCTGGTTGGCGCACCTGAGTGCGGCGACGTTATGAAGTTGCAAATCAAGGTCAACCGCGAAACCAACGTGATTGAGGAAGCCAAGTTCAAGACCTTTGGCTGCGGCTCCGCGATCGCTTCTTCGTCACTTGCCACCGAGTGGGTAAAAGGCAAGACAGTAGACGAGGCTCTTGCCATCAAGAACATGGATATCGTGAAGGAGCTTTCGCTTCCTCCCGTGAAGATCCATTGTTCGGTTCTGGCGGAAGACGCAATTCGCGCTGCTATCGGTGATTGGAAGAAGAAGCAGGAGAGCACCAAGCCCGTTGCTTCCGCCGTCACGCAGTAGCCTGTGAGCGGGGAAGGCATATCATGGCAACTGTGACGGAACAAACCGCGCCAAGTTCTGCCGCGCCGGCCAAGGGCATTCAGGTCACCGAAAAAGCCTTGTCTAAAGTGCGCAGCGCAATGGCCAAGGAAGGTATTTCACCCGAACAGGGTGGACTGCGCCTGGGCGTTCAGGGCGGCGGTTGTTCCGGACTCAGCTACAACGTGCGCTTTGACACACAGCCACGTGAGCGGGATCGTATCTTTCAGTTCGGCGACGTGCGTGTTTTTGTCGACCCCAAGTCCTTCATCTACCTGCACGGCATGATCCTTGACTACCAGGAAACGCTGATGCAGCAAGGATTCGTCTTTGTAAATCCTCAAGCCACGAAGTCGTGCGGCTGCGGAACTTCGTTCTCCGCTTGATGGTGGATCGTGTGGCAACGGGCGCCCTCGCCCGCGAACGCTTGCCAGGCGCGAAGGTCTTCGCCCAGCATTGAGCGCCCTGGGTTGCACCGGTTCAAGCTGCTGCAATTGTTGTGTGCGAGGTTGTAGAAATAAGCTGTTTTTAAATGGATGAAAAAACAATCATTAACCTCGATTACCGCAAAGCCCGCACCCGAAGAGACTCAATCCTGCTGGTCCTGCGGGACCATGCGCGCCGTTCATTTCTGTGAGTCGTGTGGCAAGGTCCAGCCACCGGCACCGGTCGACTACTTCACTTTTTTTGGCCTGCCCCGAAAACTGGATCTCGACGTAGCTGCTCTTGATAAGGACTTTTACGATCTCAGTCGCAAGCTGCATCCTGATATCAACGCTCAAGCCGGCAGCCAGGAACAGGAGTGGAGCCTGCAACAAAGTTCGCTCCTTAACGACGCTCATCGCATTTTGAAAGACCCGATTAAGCGTACGGAATATCTGCTCAAACTCGAAGGCGTGGAACTCGAAGAGCAATCGAAAACAGCAACCGAGCAGGCGCGCTCCACCGGGGAACTAAAAAAGCAGATCGTCCCGCCGGATTTGCTGGAAGAAGTTTTCGAATTGAACATGCAACTCGAAGAGCTGCGATCGAATAAGAAGATAGGCGAGGACGATCCCGCCCTCATCGAAGAAATTGGCAATCAGAAGTTCAACCTCGAAAAAAAATATGAGGCGCTCTTACAGGAACTGAGCGAGCAATGGAGAATGTGGGACGGAATGATCCAGCGTGAGCAGAATGGTCAACCTGTCTCCGACGAAGAGCGCCGGCAGGAGCGCGCCAAAATGGTAGACCTACTGAACCGTCGCAATTACCTCCGCAACTTGGTGCGTGACGTAAGTGACGCACTGGAGAACTGACAAATTGGGGGATCGAGCTATTTTGCGATTGAAAAACATAGAGGTTTTTCAGTCACCCGATCACCCGATCGCAAAACCACACAATGCCTTCTGATCGCATCGTCGGTATCGACCTGGGCACCACGAACTCTCTTGTAGCGTTCATGCAAGGGGAGAGCCCTGCCGTGATCCCTGGGGAGGATGGAGTGAATCTGGTGCCCTCCGTCGTCGCGCTCGACGAAAAAAACCAACCCGTGATCGGGAATGCCGCGCGAAAATATCTGGCCGAAACTCCTGATCGTGCCGTGTATTCAATCAAACGTCTTATGGGCCGCGGAGTCGAAGACATCCAGGAAGAATTGAAGTTCTTTCCCTTCCGCCTTGCTGAGGACTTGCAGGCGGGTGAAGTCCTCCGCATCAAGCTTGGGGAAAAAACGTTCACCCCTCCCGAAGTCTCGGCTCTTGTGCTTCGCCAGCTGAAACGCAACGCGGAGCGCTTCTTTGGCGGACCCGTAACGAAAGCGGTCATTACTGTTCCTGCCTATTTCAACGATGCGCAGCGCCAGGCCACAAAAGACGCCGGCCGCATCGCTGGCCTCGAAGTGCTTCGCCTGGTCAATGAACCGACAGCCGCGTCGCTCGCCTACGGCCTCGACAAAAAGCAAAACGGCATCATTGCTGTTTATGATCTGGGCGGCGGTACATTCGACGTTTCGATTCTCAAGCTTCATGACGGAATTTTCGAGGTTGTTGCCACCAATGGCGATACTCATCTTGGCGGTGATGATATTGATAATCTCCTCATCTCCATCGCACTCGACGACGCTCTTGGCGATCTCGGTCTCGATCTCCGCCGCAATGCCGAGGCCGTACAAGCGATTCGCAAATCCGTGATCGAAGCGAAAATCACGCTCTCCTCGCAGCCTTCTGTGAAACTCGATATCGCCTTTCCTGGTGGCAAGCATTACCTGCGCGAGATCACCCGCGACCAATTCGAGCAACTGATTCAGCCCATCATCGACCGCACCATTGGGCCCTGCAAGCAAGCGCTGAAAGATGCCGGCCTCAAGCCCGAACAGATTGACGAAGTCGTACTCGTCGGCGGTTCTACCCGCATTCCCAAAGTTCGCTCTCTGGTGAAAGAACTATTTCACCGGGAGCCACACACCGATTTGAATCCCGATGAAGTCGTCGCGCTCGGTGCGGCCGTGCAGGCCAATATTCTTGGCGGCGGTTCCGAAGCCACTGAAAATATGTTGCTGCTGGACGTTACTCCGCTCTCGCTCGGTATCGAAGTGGCAGGCGGCGTCACGGACAAAATCATTTTGCGCAATTCCACCATTCCGGCATCGGCCACGCAGTTCTACACCACGCAAGTCGATGGGCAAGCTAACGTCGCTATTCACGTGTTGCAAGGCGAGCGGGAACTCGCAAAAGATTGCCGCTCCCTGGCTCGCTTTGATCTCAAGGGCATTCCCTCCATGGCCGCAGGTATGGCGCGCATCGAAGTTAAATTCTTAATCGACGCCAACGGCATCCTGCACGTTTCCGCGCGGGAGCAGCGCAGCGGCAAAGAGTCCGAAATCCAGGTGCAACCCAGTTACGGACTCACCGACGAGCAAGTCGAAGGCATGATACTTGACTCGTTCGATGCCGCGGAAGAAGATTTCCGCCAGCGCCAAATCATCGAAGCGCGAAACGAAGCCGCAACCATTCTCGCCGCTCTCGAAAAAGGCAAGAAGAGCCCTGCGTGGTCGCATCTCACCACCGACGAGAAGAAAAAAATCGCCAAGATGGAAAAAGCGCTGATCGCGGTCAACTCCGAAGACGATTACCAGGCCATCCGCAAAGCCATCGACACGCTGAACCAGGGCACAACACGACTGGCAGAATTGATGATGGACAGCGCTGTCTCCACTGTCCTCAAAGGCAAGACCATGGACGAGGCGGATATGGGAGAAGGCCCCACGGCTCCGCACCCTATGGCGAAAGCAGAATTTGAGTGAGAGGTTAAGTATGGCAGACGAAAAATCCCAATCCGCCGGCACGGTTACCGAAGAAGCCCCCGGCGAAAACACGCTCGGCCCAAATACGGTCCAGGTCACGTTCCTGCCCGAGGGCAAAACCGTTCAATTCGAACACGGCAAGCTTCCTTACGAGTACCACGGCAAGGAAGAGTCGATACTCGACATCGCCCTGAATAACGGCATCACGCTCGACCACGCTTGCGGCGGCAATTGTGCCTGCACCACCTGCCACGTCTGGGTCAAAGAAGGCGCCGAGAATCTTTCGCCCATGGATGACGACGAGGCCGACCGTCTAGACATGGCCGCCGATTTGCAGTTAAACTCACGTCTCGGTTGCCAGGTGCAGATCACGAAACCAGGTAAAGTCGTCGTTGAGATCCCAGCCTGGAACCGCAACTACATTTCGGAAGAACATCACTGATAACAGGTTCCAAAGTTTCGAAGCTTCGATACTTGGAACCTCTAGAAGGTAAGGAAAGACGCTATGCCGAAACCTCTTGCCTGGGACAATGCCGAAGACCTTGGCATCCTGCTATCCGAAGCGCATCCTGATGTCGATCCGCTCACTGTGCGCTTCACCGACCTTCATCGCTATGTTACTGAACTACCCGATTTCAAGGGCGATCCCGACGCCTCCAATGAAGGCAAGCTCGAAGCCATACAAATGGCGTGGCACGAGGAATTTCAGGACCGCACTCAAGGCTGAAAGGCCATGTCACCCCTGTGAGTAATCGCTACCCGCTCACACCGCCTTGGGACGCCCAGCTACTTTTACATTTTCATGACAATTTGCTTCGCCGGCTAGCTTATCTTTGGTCAATTGCTGGTGCAGCGCGGAGAACTGGTATCCGTTCGCCACATCAGCCTTTCTCTCTCTTTACCTAACTGCAAAGGGCACGGCGCTCAGCCGTGCCCTATTTTTCTGGAACTGGTTCGATCCCGAATTGGCCGACTAACCCACCGTCGCCGGAACCGGTTCTTCCACACTCGCTTCGCGCAGAAACTTCGCCGCTTCTTCCGGTGGCGTCGGATTGATGTAGAATCCCGTCCCCCACTCGAAGCCCGCTGTTTTGGTCAGCTTCGGCATGAATTCCACGTGCCAGTGGTAGTGATCGTTCGTCGGATCCTGCGCCGGAGAAGTGTGAATCACCAGATTGTACGGCGGATTATCCAACACCCGATCCGCCTTGATCAGCAACGTTTTCAGCGCCTTCGCCAGATTCTCAAAC
>Ga0209006_10000641_pt1 | contig 32428 bp, 20 predicted proteins | sample JacPin_JW_Ref_O2_FD_188567 | JGI IMG/M metagenome (GOLD analysis project Ga0209006, IMG submission 188567) | Forest soil microbial communities from Algoma, Ontario, Canada - Jack Pine, Ontario site 1_JW_Ref_O2 (SPAdes) (version 2) | ecosystem: Environmental > Terrestrial > Soil > Boreal... | reverse complement strand
GCAGCCGATTCGTAATCGGCAGGTCGTGGGTTCAACTCCCACTCTCGGCTCCACTCTTTTCCTTTCTCTCGCAACAACTGCTCTCACTTCGCGCCGCTTCGCGCCGCGATGATGGTTTCGTCAGCCTCGCCATGGAAAACCGCACCACTCCCGCAAAAATGTTCGCCGCTAGCCTTATCGCGGCAGCGGTGCAGTTTGGAGTAGCGATTTATCTGCTCGGCGGCTGGAAAGCATTCGCAAGCCATCGATCGCTCAGCGCCCTGATCGTCGTCACGCTGGCGATGCTCTGTATCGCACCCTTCAGCAACGTCAACCTCAACTCCGGCGAAAAAGAGGACCGCGCCAATCGATGGGTTTTCGTCGTCTTTAGCATCATCGCTCTCGCCAGCGCCACCGTCCCTCCATATACCGACCGCGTCAATCTCTGGACCATCGACGGTGAAGCTACGCGCTGGACTGGCGTCGCCGTCTACGCCCTCGGTGGCGCGCTCCGCCTGTACCCAGTCTTTATTCTTGGCCGGCGATTCAGTGGGCTGGTTGCGATCCAGACCGACCATCAACTCGAAACACGCGGCATCTACAGCGTTATTCGAAACCCCAGCTACCTCGGCATGATCGTCAACATGATTGGCTGGGGCCTCGCCTTCCGCGGATGGTCCGGCGTGGCAATCGCATTTTTGCTGTTGATACCGTTAATCGCGCGCATGCACTCCGAAGAACGCCTCCTCCGCGAGCATTTCGGCTCCGAGTACGACGCCTATTTCGCACGCACCTGGCGTCTTATCCCCGGTCTCTACTAGTTCAATTCCACTACTCGACATTCGTTTCCCACCCGCTTTACCCACTTCGCCGAGAAAGTTTTCTGGCTCGGACCACTCTCGTGACTTTCTGCATTTATTCTCGAAACGAACACTTGACATTCACAACCAAAGGAAAGTAAATGAAACAAATCGAAAGTGCCTCTTAATCGCGGCTTCCGCCTCGAAGTGGGTAACAAGTCTCTTGCAGGAAGCTGCGGTGCAGGTCACAAACGAAATGGGGTGGATATGGACTCGAATCTCCGCAACAGCGGCAGCTCCGCGCGTATTCGCCGGTCGCGAACCGCAAAATTCGCATTAGCTATCGCGTCAATCGCAACAAGCGTTGCAGCGCCAGCTGTACTGACTCTCCTTGTGCCGCCGCCAGCCGCGGCGCAATCCAGCTACACAGCGCAACTTTCCGGCGTCGTCTCTGACTCCAGCGGCGGCGTCATCCCCGGCGCCAAAGTCACGCTGACCGACGAAGGCACCGGCGTTACCTCCACGCTCACCACCGACGAGCGCGGCCTCTTCGTCTTCACCGGTATTCGCCCATCGACCTACACGATCAGCGTCTCTGCCGAAGGTCTCAACACGCAGGAGCGCAAGGGCGTCGTCCTCGCCGTCAGCCAGCAAGCCAACCTCGATTTTAAGCTCTCGCCTGGTAGCACCACCCAAACCGTGAACGTCAACGACGAGGCTCCACTCCTCGACACCGGCAACGCCTCCCTTGGCACCGACGTCAGCAACGAGTACGTTCGCGACATTCCTCTCATCAATCGCAGCTTTTTCGGCCTCGTCTTCCTCGCTGGCGGCGTCACCGAAACCTCCGGCTCCGGCACGCAAGACTCCTACCCCTCCGGCACGAACTTCGTCTCCAACGGCCAGCGCAACGCCACCGCTGAAGTCCGCCTCGACGGCGCCCTCACTAGCGCCCCCGAACAGGGCGAGGGCGGCACCACCAACGTCTACTACCAGCCCTCGGTCGAAATCGTTCAGGAATTCAAAGTCGAGAACAACAGCTTCTCCTCCGAATACGGCAACAACGGCGGCACCGTCGTCAACATCGTCCTAAAAGAAGGCACCAACAATTATCATGGCAGCGGCTGGTGGTACGGCCAGCGTTCCGCGCTCGACGCTAACGATTTCTTCGACAACGCCGGCGGCATTCCCAAGCCCGATCACGTCCGCGACCAATACGGCTTCTCTCTAGGCGGCCCGATCAAAAAGCAGAAAACCTTCTTCTTCGTCGACTTCGAAAAAACGCGACAAAACGATCCCGTCAACCTTTCCGGCACCGTCCCCACCGATGCCCAGCGCAGCGGCGACTTCTCGCAAACCTTCAACCCCGACGGATCGCTCCAGCAAATCTTCAATCCGTTCAATTGCGTGCCAGTCGACACCAATCCCGCCGATGGCTGTAACCGCACCCCGGTTGCCGGCAACAACATCGCCTCTGCCGGTCTCATCAATCCGATTGGCCAGGCGCTCCTTAAGCTTTATCCCGAGCCCAACCAGCCCGGCGATCCCGTCACTGGCGCCGACAACTTCCGCACCTCGGTTCTCTCCGTCGCTCCCGGCTACCAGTTCGACGTCAAAATCGATCACCACTTCAGCGACAAACTTCGCGTCGGCGTTCGCTACAGCCAGCTTCACTCCGAATTCGATGTCCCGTTCGTGCTCGGCAGCGGCGACTTCAACGACGGATTCACCTCCTTCACCGACGTGCACAACGTCGGCGTTGAAATGAACTACGCCATCACTCCGACCACGCTCATCACCAGCCGCTTCGCTCTCGACCGCGTCAACGCGCCGGTCCACTCCTCGCTGCCCGATCTCTCCAGCGTCGGCTTCCCAGCGAGTCTCGACGTCAACGGCTTCACTCGCATGCCGGCCATCAACCTCGACTCCAACAACGACGAGCTGTCGATGTACACGCAGTGCTGCACCGACACCAGCTTCGCTCACACGCTCTACAGCTACTCGTCCGCCGTTTCCTTCATCAAGAATCGCCACACCATCAAGGTCGGCTTCGAGCAGCGGGTATTCTTCAACAATTTCGATCAGCCTTCGGATCCGACCGGTACCTTTCACTTCGCCCAAAACGTCACCGCCCAAGCTCCTCAAAGCGGCGACACCACGCAAGGCAACTCCTTCGCCAGCCTCCTCATGGGATACGGCGACTCCGGCAGCCTTGGCATCTCTCCGAGCGTCGCCGACAAATCGATGGAAACCGCGTTCTACGTCCAGGACGACTGGAAGATCACCCCAAAGCTCACGATCAACCTCGGCCTTCGCTACGAATGGAGTTCGCCCTACACCAACCGCAACAACGATCAGCAATTCAGCGATTTCTCCGGCAGCACCGGCCAGTCTGTCGTTCTCCTTCCCGGCCAGGCGCCAACTCCGATCAACGGCACCACGCTCTTCGTGAATCAAGGTGGACTCGGCCGCAGCGTTCCTACTGATCGCAACAATTGGGCGCCGCGCGTCGGCTTCGCGTGGTCCTTCGATCAGAAGACCGTCGTCCGCGGCGGCGCCGGCGTTTACTATGGCCTCAGCCCTGCCACCAATTTCCAATACACGGGCACAGCGTTCAGCACGACCGACCCGGTGCTCTTCACCACCGACAACTTCGCCACACAGTTTGCGACGCTTGCCAATCCGTTTCCGCTCGGCATCGCCCAGCCGCAGGGCAATAAGTACGGCCCTCTCGCTCTCTGGGGCTACGACAACGGCAACAACCTCGGCACCGAGGAAGCGCACAACGCCGACATCTTCCAGTGGAATCTCGGCGTCCAGCGGCTCCTTCCCGGACAAATCACCATCGGCGTCGACTACTCCGCCAATCGCAGCACGCATCTGCCTTGGGGCGGCTACTCCAGCACGCGCAATCGCAACTTCATCCCCAGCGACACGCTCGCCAACCTCGTGCAGCAAATGAATCCGTCACACGATCCGACCAGCAACGACGTCAGCAACTTTCTCTTCGCCCCGGTCGCCAATCCGTTCCTGTCCTACTTCCAGGGACCGACCGCAATCTTCAACGAGCCGGCCTCCGCCTACAACTTGCCGACCGTTCCGCTGATCAACCTGCTCCGTCCGTATCCACAGTTCGACGGCACCTTCCAGGGCCTCCCGAATTTCGGCGCCAACTCCTGGTATCAGTCATTGCAGGTCCGCTTTCAGAAGCGCGCCAGCCACTACATCAGCTTCGAAGGGAACTACACCCTTTCGAAATCGACCGATGACTCTTCCGTCGGCTTCAACGCCTTCGTCGGCGGTCTCAACCTCGGCAATCCGCAGCAGCTCGACCGCCTCAATCTCGAGCACGCCATCAGCGCCAACGACGCGACGCACCGCTTCGTCCTCGCTTCGATCGTCGACGTTCCGATCGGGCGTAATCGCTGGATCGGCCGAGACATGAACCGCTTCGTCGACGGCGTCGTCGGCGGCTGGTCCATCTCCACCATCATCACGTTCCAGAGCGGCCAGCCTCTGGCCATCGCCATGGCGCAGCCACGGCTCGCCGACGGCAACCAGCGGCCCAACGTCATCTGCCCGCAGGTCTCCACCGGCATCAGCTACCACCAGGCCGCCGCCAATTTCCTCAACGGCACTGGCAACGCATCTCTCTTCAACGCCGCCTGCTTCGCCGATCCCGGAGACCAGACTCCCGGCGATGCTCCGCGCTATTTCTCCAATCTGCGTTCCGACGGCATCCACAACGTGGATATGTCGTTCACGAAAGAATTCGCGATCCGTGAACAAATGAAGCTCCAGCTTCGCGGCGAATTCTTCAACTTCACCAACACGCCGCGTTTCGGCTTTCCAGACTTGAACTACGGCGACAGCACCTTCGGCGACGTCACTTCAACCGCGCCGGGCAGCACGCCGCGCATCATGCAGTTTGGCTTGCGATTCCAGTTCTAACCCACGGCGGACGGGCGGCCGCCAAAAATGAAAAAGACTCTGATTCCAGCTCTGCTCGTGTGCCTCGCGGTGATTGCCTTAACACCGCGAGGTAACAAGGCCCAGACACAAGAACCCCAACATCCGACCGATTGGACCCACTGGGTCCGCATCGGCGCCTTCGGCCTGCGCTCCGACGCGCAAGCCGGCGACATCGTCCGCAAAGCCACCGAAAGCAACATCTTCGGCATCGAGGTCGATAACGATATTCCCGGCCGCTACGAGAGCTTCCTCGACCCCACCGCGAAACTGAAAGCCATCCACGCCGTCGCCGAAGCCTCCCACAAAGTCGGCAATCGCGCCTTCGTCTACATCGCCGGCACCGAGTGCATCACCGCCAACGCCGACACCGCCGCGCACTCGGTAATGAAAGATCATCCCGACTGGGTCCAGCGCAAAGTCACCGGCGAGCCCGCCTCTTTCACCGGCGGCGCCGCTTTCTGGATTCGCAAAGGCGACGAAGACGTCTGGATCAGCCCGTACGCCGAGCCGTGGCGCCATACTTACATGGAGCGCGTCCGCCAGATCGCCGCAACCGGCATCGATGGCATCTACGTCGACATTCCGTACTGGATGACCCACTTCGACGGCTGGGAAAAAACCTGGGCCAGCTTCGACGACTTCACTGTCGCCGCCTTCAAAAAGAAGACCGGCCTCGACGCCAAAAAAGATTTGAAGATCGGCGATTTCTCCGATCCCAATTTCCGCAAGTGGGTCGACTTCCGCATCGACACGCTCACCGACTTCATGGCCGAGATTCGTTCGAACGCCCGCAGCGTAAAACCCGACATCATGGTCATTCCCGAGATTTATCCCGGCATCGAGGAAGAAGCCACGCGTGTCGGCGCCGACGTTTACGAAATGTACGCCGTCACCGACGCCATCGCTCATGAATACGAATTCGGCGAAGGCGAGCACATGGCGTCAGGCCGCACACAGATCGACTGGTTTCTCTACCAGGCGGGCATGTTGACGTTCCGCTCGTTTGCGCAAGGCAAAGCGACCTGGATTCTCAATTACTCCTGGGATGGCGACAAAGTCGTCGATAAGCGCGAGGCCATGAAAAATCTCGCGATGTCGCAGGTCGTCACTGGCTCGAATTTCTGGGACGCTCCCGGCCACAGTATGGGCGGTTCGAACGACCTCCCAACGCGCAAACTCATCTTCGACTGGATCGCCGCCAACGAAAAAACACTCTACTCGCCGCGCACTCCGATCGATCCAGTCGGCGTCTACTTCTCGCCGAAAAGCCGCGACTACGACGTCGGCAAATTCTTGCCCAGCTATCGCGGAACTCTAGTCGCGCTACTGCAAGCCCATCGCGAATTTCAAGTCGTCACCCCGCGCACTTTGGGCGAATTCAAAGGCAAGACGTTGGTTCTTCCAAATGTCACGACGCTGAACGACGTCGAGAAGGGGCAGTTCGAAGCTTATTCGCACAACGGCGGCCGCCTGGTCATCACCGGCGCCGACGTCACCGGTTTGCCGAAGTCCGACGCGATCATCCGTTTCAAGGATTGCCCGGCGAACTCCTACTACCACGCCCTCAAAGAGGATTTCCCGTCCGGCTCCCAAAAGCCGCCAACCGACTTTCTGGCCGCCATGGACGTCAAAGCCAAAATCGAAGTCGATGCGCCCGCAACCGTCGCCGCCAATGTCTCCAACGCCGATGGCGCTCCGCACGTCTTTCTCGCCAACTTCACCGGCCTCGTCCCCGGTAAAATAGCCACACAGACACCGGTTTCCGGCATCCGAATACGCGTACCGGCCTCGGACGGCGACTCGCTCGCATATTTGCCGTTTCTAGGCCAAACTCAGATGCTCCACGGCACGAAGCATGGCGGCCAATTCGAATTCACGCTGCCCCCCGTGGAACGCGGCGCAATCGTTTGGACTACGGCCCACTAGAATTTAGGCCCACTAAAATATAGGGAAGACGGGAATGACAGCAGAACTCACGCCGGGCAAAAAGCGCGGCCTCGACGCAGTTTCCGACGGACGCGGCGTGATCGCCGCTCTCGCCATCGATCAACGCGGCGCCATGCGCGAACTGTTCTCCAAACCGATGAGAAAAGATCCCGCCGATGTCCCCGGCGAGCAGCTCGTCGAATATAAAAAGGCCGTCAGCCGCATCCTGACGCCGCACGCCAGCGCGATCTTGCTCGATCCGGAGTTCGGCCTGCCTGCTTCGCGCGAACGTGCCAAGGACGCTGGCCTTTTGCTGGCATACGAAATAACCGGTTACGACAAGGCAATTAAGGGCCGGCTTCCACGCCTGCTTCCTCATTGGTCGGTCCAGCGCCTGGTTCGCGAAGGCGCCGACAGCATCAAGCTTTTGCTCTACTATTCCTCGTTCAGCGAGCCGGAGATCAACGACATCAAGTACGCCTTCGTCGAGCGCCTCGGTGCGGAGTGCGCCGCCGCCGACATTCCTTTTTTCCTCGAACTCGTCAGCTACGCAGACGGAGTTGACGGCAAGTCTTCGGAATTCGCACGTAAGAAACCAGAACTGGTTTCGAAGGGCATGGCCGAATTCACCAAGCCGCAATATCGTATCGACATTCTGAAAGTCGGTATGCCCGTCGCACTCGCCGCCGTTGAAGGCGCTCCGTCGCCTGCGCCGGAAGTTGTCTATTCGCGCGAGGAAGCGAAGCAGCATTTCCTGAACGCAGCGCAGCAGTCCACGTTGCCGTTCATCTACTTGTCCGAAGGCGTCAGCAACGAGACATTCCAATTCGGCCTCGAACTCGCCGCCGAATCCGGCGCCAAATTCTCCGGTGTGCTCTGCGGCCGCGCCACCTGGAAAGATGGCGTGGCGGTCTACGTCGAAAAGGGCCCTGCCGCACTCGATGAGTGGCTGCGCACCGTCGGCACGCAGAACATCGAAAACGTCAACGCGCGCCTGCAAGCCGCAACGCCCTGGCACGCGATTCGCTCAGCTTCTGCCGCAACATCCGGCGCCCAAGCGAAATGACCAGCAGCAGCACCCCCGCGCCGTCGTCGTTCATCTGCGTGAGCCTGAACCCAGCCATCGATAAGCGTCTCCGTCTCGACTCGTTGAAGCCTGGCCGCGTAAATCGCTCCACCGAAGCGATTCCCGCGCCAGGAGGAAAATCCGCACACGTCGCAATGGTTTTGCGCGTACTCGGCGCCGATCCGCTCTGGCTCGGTTTCAGCGGCGGCCCCAACGGCGACGCGCTCCTGCAAGGACTCCGCGATTTGTCCATCCGCACCGAAGGCGTTCCAACCACATCCGAAACCCGCATGAATCTGGAAATCATAGAAGAGAACGGAAGCGTTACAGAAATTCTTGAGCCTGGCGCTCGCGTAACGCCCGGCGAGAGGGAATCGCTTCTTCGCGCTTTTGAAACCGCGCTCGAACTCAGCCCCAACGCCATCGTCATCATGTCGGGCAGCCTGCCTCCCGGACTCTTGAAAGACGAATTCGCCACTCTAGTAAAAATCGGCCGCCGCCACGACGCTCGGGTTTTTCTCGATACCAGCGGCGAGCCACTCAAACTCGGATTGCAACAGCGTCCTGATTTCGCCAAGCCCAACCAGGAAGAAGCCGAGTGGCTCATCGGCCGCACGATCGATGGCGCCGCCTCCGCCGCGTCAGCTTTGAAAAATCTTGTCCGTGAAGGCCCGCAAAGCGCCGCCATCAGCCTCGGTTCGAATGGCCTGGTCTGGCTGGGTACCGGCAGCTCGGAGGCATTTGTCGCCGTGCCCCCAAAACTCGAAGCGGCTTCGGCAGTAGGCAGTGGCGATGCTACGATTGCTGGCTTCGCGTTTGCCGCGAGCCAGGGCCTCGGGGCGGCCGATACATTGCGGCTCGCGGTTGCTTGCGGCGCCGCGAATGTCCTGGCCGATCTTCCCGGTCGCGTTCGTCTGCACGATATCGAACGCCTCCGCAATCAAGTTGAGGTTCGGGCCCTCCGGTGAACAGGACGACGATGAGCACGACTATAAAGACGAGGCATACTCCCAACCATGCTTAGCGAAGAACGCCGCCGCGAAATTCTCGAAATGCTGCAAACCGAAGGGCGCGTGCTTGTCGGCGCGCTCGCCGGTAAGTTTCGTACATCGCAGATCACGATTCGCAAAGACCTCGAATTTTTGCAGCACGAAGGCCAGCTTGAGCGCACGCACGGCGGCGCGCTCCCCGTAAAAACCGGAGCGTTGCGCGACCGCTCGATCCAGGAAAAAGAGCAGATGCACCGTCGCGAAAAGCTGCGCATCGCCGAAGCCGCCGGCCACATGATTCGCCAAGGCCAGGTCATCATTCTCGACTCCGGTACGACGACCACAGCGATCGCACGCTCCGTGCGAAATTTCAAGAGTCTCACAGTCATCACGAACGCTACCAACATCGCCGCGGAACTAGCCGACACCTCTGTAGAAGTAATTTTGACCGGTGGCGTGCTCCGCAAAAACTCATTCTCGTTAGTCGGTCCGCTCGCGGAAGAATCGTTAAAAAAACTCAGCGCCGATTTGCTCTTTCTCGCCGTCGATGGGTTCGACGTGCGCTATGGCCTCACAACGCCGAACGTGCTCGAAGCTCGCGTCAACCGAGTGATGGCCGAATCCGCGCGTCGCGTCGTCGTCGTTTGCGACTCCAGCAAATTCGGCCAGCGCAGCCTCTCGCTAATCATGCCAACGAGCGCAGTACACGAAACGATCACCGACAAGCGCATCCCGAAAAAAGATTTGAAAGTCCTGCGCGAAGCCGACGTCGAAGTAAAACTCGTGTAGTTGGTAGCGCCGGCATCCTGCCGGCGTTTTTTCGCCGCGACGTTACGACTCAACGATATCGCAAGGTCGCACAGAGAAGTCGAACTCAGAAATGCGCGCGGCAAAATTGACGAGAACAAAGAGGAGCAACGGTGGCCAAATTTGACGTCAGCGTGATCGGCGAATTAAACCTCGATCTGATTTTTTACGGCTTGCCCGCAAAGTTGGAGCTCGATCGCGAACACCTCGCAACGAACTTAAGTCTGACGCTCGGCAGCTCCTCCGCAATCTTCGCGCACAATCTCGCGCGCCTCGGCAGCACAGTGAATTTCAGCTCCAGCATCGGCAGCGATTCGCTCGGCCCAATCTGCATCGAGCGCTTGGCGGAAGCAAGAATCGATTTAACGCGCGTTCGCAAGTTCCATGGAAAAATCACCGGGCTCACAGTGATCCTGCCGCAAGGGAAGGAACGCTACATCCTGACCTATCCCGGCACGATGGCTGAGTACAGCATCGCCGACCTCGATCTGAAATACGTCTTCGACGCGAAGCATCTGCATGTTGCATCGTATTTCTTGCAGAAGGCAATCCAGCCCAGCCTTGAGCAGATTTTCCGAGAGGCAAAAGCCGCCGGACTTACAACTTCGCTCGACACCAACGACGATCCCGACGATCGCTGGCCAGCCGACATTCAGAAAGTATTTCCGCGCCTCGATCTGCTGATGCCCAACGAGCATGAAGCGTGCCGCATGGCGGGCGTCAACGACGACGAAGTTGAGAAGGCCATCGAGATTCTCTCGAAAAAAGTGAAGACGCTCGTTCTAAAGCGTGGCTCCAAAGGAGCGATGGTTGTCAGCGGCGAGAAGCGATTCACGGCGCTGCCGCTCTCTGTCGAAGTCGTCGATGCCGTCGGCGCGGGCGACAGTTTTAACGCCGGATTCCTGCATCAGTTCGTTCGCGGCGCGAAACTCGAAGAATGCCTCGCGTTTGGAAATGTCACTGCGGCGCTTTCGACGACGCGCGGTGGTGGCACCGAAGCATTTCGCGACCCTGCGTACCGCGACGGCTTCATTGCAAAAAATGCCGCGCATTTCCTTTAGGCAAAAACTAGAAACTACCTCAGCGAATTTCCATCCTTCAATCGCTTTGGCTATTGCGCCGGCGCGGCTTCCAGCAGGATGTTGCGTGTGAAGTCGACGGCCAGCTTAGCGATTGGGCCGGTGACTGTGCCGTAGTCTTTCTGGTGGACGTAGTCGGTGACCTTGTAGGTTTTGCCGGCGTCGAGTCCGCGGAGTTCGACTTCGCCGGCCCATTGGGTCGGCTTCGGCGGAGCCAGTTTTTCTTTCTTGGCGGCTTCGAGCGTACCTGTGCTTCCGCCCTTGCTCACGTCTTCAGAAGGCGCGGAGAAAAATGCGTAGTACATGTTGCCGTCTTTCTGGATTGCGTATGCTTCGGGCACGTCGTAACCGTAGGTATAGAGATCGAGGAAGTCGCCCTTCGACAAAAGTTTCTGGTTGTAGAGGCTGATCCACTTCTTCCAGTGATCTTCTTTTTCCTTGTCGAGATAAACCTCTTTGAATTTCGGACCGTAGTCGGGCCAGGTGAATTTCGTGCCGAGCACGCCGCCAGTTCCTAGCGTCGAGGCAAAGTCCTCTCCGAGATCCTGCTCGTCCTTCGTGGCGTTCGAGATGCGGGTAAGTTCGACGTGATCGCCGTAGACGGCTGAGCGCGCGCCCAGCAGCGCCTTGTACATTTTGACGCGGCGTCGCACTTGAACCGAGCCGACCGGATCGGCGGTGACGCCCTGATCCATATAGCGCATCCATGCGAGGCTCGGCGGCGTGCCGCACGGGCAAGCCTGCGTGACGCTGTCGGGCTTGAGCGAGCGCGTCGTCTCGAAAATCACCTTGTAGACGTCGCCCATCGCATAAATCGAATCGTTGGGCGATTTGTGGTGGTGCGCCGGGTTGTAGCATTGCGGCACCGAATAAATATTGTCGAGCTTTGAGCCGTCGAATCCCCAGTCCTTGATGAAGCGCGTGGTGAGCTGCTTGTAGTATTCCTGCACCCCGGGAACGGCAGGGCAGAGCGTCGCAAGATTGCGTGCCATGCGAGCGGGTTTGCCATCCTTGTTGAGGATCAGCCATTCAGGATGTTGCTTGATCACATCGGCCTCGACGTATTTGCGCCCACCGTAGCCGTAGTGACCGTCTTCCACCGCGAGCGGCAGCCACCAGAGCTGCACTTTGATTCCCTGATCGTGGAACTGCTTCACCATGTCGGGAATCGCGTTGTTCGCGAAGGTCGGTAAGCGCGGTTGCCAGTCACCGTAATTGTTGAACCAGCCGTCGTCGAGCGTCGCCCAGTGGATGCCGAGTTCCTTCAGTTTCGGAATCGTGTCGAGCATCTGCTTCGTGGTCACACCGAATTCGTAGCCCCATCCGCACCACGCAACCGCGTAGTCTTCGTTGTTGTTGGAGGTCTTCGTCAGGCCTTCCTTTTCGACGACATCGGACCATGTGGCGAGCGGTTTGTAAAAATCGCCGCTGTAAATCGCGAGGAACGTGCGCGGCGAAGAGAAGGAATCGTTCGGCTTTAGCGTCGATTTCACTGGGACTTTCACGCCTGCTTCGACTTTGCCGTCCTTGGCGGTTTGAACCGGAACGTCGATGACGAGAGGAATCGTTTCGATGTGGCCGATTGCTTCGCCGACGTGGCGCGTCCAGAAGGCGACGACGGGGATTCCGCCGCCAGCACTGCCGAGGTCGCCTCCGACGGCAACGGGAGAGCCGAACGGATTTTCTTGCGTGAATTTCGCCGGCATCTGAAAGATTTCGTCGCGGCCCCATTCGAGGCTGGAGCCCATGAAGGTCCACATGTCGTGCGGAGCGAGCTTTGAGTCGGTGACGCTGGCGTCGAAAGCGTGGCGCTGGAGGGTGACGGAATCGAGCGCGACGTCTTTCTGGCCGGTGTTGGTGAGGCGCGTGGAGAGAATCGCGATACCGGGGAAGTCGTCGTAGACCTCGACGGTGACGGTTTCCTCGAGATCGGTGCCGGGGACTTTGCCGGTGGCTTCAACTTGCTCGCCGAATTTGCCGAGCTTGCCCGTGGCTTCGCGGAGCTTGGCGTGTTCGAGGTCGAGCGTGGCGCCGGTGTAGTCCCTCTTGGCGATGGTGACCACGGGAGCGTTGGCGTTGGGAGTTGCTGCGGCCTCAAGAGTTGAAGCGGCACCGTTCTGATCGAGCGTGGCGGTCAGGCCGCCGTCGGGAGCGAGGGTGAACTGAGCTTTGCCGGTCGAGATGATGACGCCTTGCGGACCGGGCTTGACCGAGATTTTGGATTTCGCCGGCGCGGATTCCGTTTTTTCCGCCGTGGTTTCTTTCTGCGAACAGCCGCTGGCGACGATCGCGACCATGGAGATGGCAGCGGTGGCAGATCGCAGTGCTTGCTTGATGCTCGAGTTCATCAGGACGCCCCTTTTATGATGGCTGCGCGGAAGTCTACTACAGGCGAAAGAAAAAGAAGGGAAAAGAAATGAAACGTAATGTGGGAGGAGATACGAGCGAGGGCATGGCTGACATCTCGCCAGCTGGGGCGCAGCAGTGCTGCGCCCCCTACATGACCGTGGCAAGAAGTGGAGAGCGTGCATGTGGGCGCAAGCGCGATGAGCGATGAGATGTGGTCAAAAGTGGTCATGGGTATACCCCCCCATGTTTTTCGCAAGAGTGGGGAAGGTGTTGCGATCGCGAGGGTTAGTTGGGTGTCCGAAAACGGGAATGGGCAAACGTCGGCGACGAAAGGAGTTGCGGCAACACTCTTGAGACACAGTGGTGAGGTAAAGAAGTCGCAGGGGAGTGGAAACGGACGAGGTGGGGACGGTAAACACGGAGAACGATAGCACATATTAACTGTCTTGTTAACCTCTTTATCGTATTCGAACGAGTGAAACGGTGCTGATCGGGCCTTATTGGGCCCTCATTTTTTCGGCCGGCTGTTCGAATCGCAGGATTTCGTTTTGCTCGCGGTTGATTTCGTTCGAATGGACTTCGATTGTTTAGCGGGCTTGGATTTTGATTTCACGGCCGGGGGTTTCGAGCCGGTCTTTGCGTTTTTCTCGACGCGGAGTTTGTGGGCGGTTTGCAGGGCGCCGAGGACGACGTCTTCGTTGGCGACGGCGAGGTTGATGTGCGTTGCGCCGCCGCGTCCCCAGCCGCCGGGGACGGGGATGAAAATTTCGGGGAGTTCGGCCGCGAAGGCGGCTTGTTGTTCGGGGGTGATCATGATGTTTCCGTAGCCCTTTTTTGCGGCGGCGAGAGTGGCGAAGATGCGGCCGTCGACGCGGAAGTCGGGGCAGCCCATGTGGGAGCCCTCTTCGGCGTCGGGGAGGGAGAGGGCGAGACGGCGGAAGTCGTGGATGTTCATGTGATCGTGCCTCTGACGGGATTTTAGCGCGAGGGATGGCGTTGAGAAAAGAACGTGCGAGATTGTTGATCGATCGAAGAGAGATTCCTCCGCTGCGTGACGCGAAAGAAAATGCGTAGGCTCGCTTCGGTCAGAATGACGATCGGTTGAAGCGTGATTGTCGTTAGGGCGTGGGTGAGGTTGGGTCTAAACCCCGCGATCCGGGAAGCGATCGCGGCTACAGGGTGGATGGGCGCGGCTACGAGGACGGAAGAATTTGTGGTCGTGTTCGCGCCGGGCGGAGCAAGCTCCGCCCCTACAAACGTCACACAGATGTTCAGCACGGAATGATAGAGTCCGAGGCCATGTCCGTGACGACATCGGTGAACGAGGCAGGCGTGGGCGCGGGGATTTCGCGGCGGTGGCTGCGGATTATTCCGGTGGCGCTGGTGATGTACACGATCGCGTTCATCGATCGGACGAATATTTCCTTGGCGTTGCCGCGGATTTCGCGCGACTTGGGGTTGGATCCGGCGCAGGCGGGGAATGTGGCGGGGATTTTTTACTGGGGATACCTCGCGCTACAGATTCCTGGCGGGCACCTGGCGAAATATTGGAGCCCGAAGAAATTCATCAGCGTCTTGCTCGTGTTCTGGGCGGTTTGCGCGGTTTCTTGCGGGTTTGCGCGGACGTACCACGAAATGCTCGTGGCGCGGCTGATGCTCGGTGTGGCGGAGAGCGGCGTGTTTCCCGCGACGCTGATTTTGCTGTCGCATTGGTTTTCAAAAGCCGAGCGGGCGCGCGCGAATGCGCTCTGGCTGCTGTGTTTGCCGGGCGCGGTGATCGTGTCGTCGCCGTTTTCGGGGTGGGTTCTCGATCACTGGAACTGGCGATGGATGCTGATCGCCGAAGGTTCGCTGCCGTTTGTCTGGCTGATCATCTGGCTGGCGTTTATTCAAGATCATCCGAGCGAAGCGAAGTGGTTGCCGGCGGCGGAGCGTGAACAGGTTGTTGCGACGTTGCGTGCGGAAGCGAGCAGCCTGGATGGCGCGAGTTCCGGCGGGTCGTTTCTTTCGGAGCTGTTACGGCCGCAGGTGTTTTTGCTCGCCGCGGTTTATTTTTGCTTTGTCGCGGGGCAGATGGGGCTCCTGTTCTGGCTGCCGAGCGCGATGGCGGCGTTCAAGGGTCTCAGCGGGCTAACGACGGGATTTTTGTTCACGCTGCCCTACATCGTTGCGTCGATCGCGTTGGTCGTCGTGGGACGGTTGTCGGATCGGGCGCATGAACGGCGGTTGCACGCGGCATCGACGATGTATTTTGGCGGATGTTGTTTGTTGCTTGCGGTCGTGGCGGTTTCTTATTCGATCGGGCTGGCGTTTTTGTTTGTGTCGTTGAGCGGCGTCGGATTGTATGGGGCGATGGGGCCTTTCTGGGCGATTCCGACGGAGACGTTGCCCGCGCGGATTGTCGGGTCGGTGATGGGCCTAGTGAATGCGCTGGGAAATTTGGGGGCTTATTTCGCGCCGCTGATTGTGGGGTATTTGAATAAGCGGACCGGGAATTTTCATTCGGGATTTATTTTTTTGGGATTGATTATGTTGATGGCGGGGACGTTGGCGTTGGGGCTGAATACGGCGAGTGATCGCGGCGGGCGGATCGAGAAAAATCTCCAAGACGCGTAGATCTTGCGGACATGGGGCGCAGCGGGCTGCGCCCCTACAGATTTTGAGTACGGTGATCGAGGGGCGATGAAAGCGTACAAGGCGGCGGTGATTGCGGGGGACGGGATCGGGAAGGAGGTTGCGCCTGAGGGGATTCGTGTCGTCGACGCGGCTGGGAGAAGACTTGGGTTTCGGTGCGATTGGACTCCCTTTGACTGGAGCTGTGAGCGGTATGTCGCAACCGGAAAAATGATGCCGGACGATGGGCTCGATCAGTTGCGGCGATTCGACGCGATCTTTCTGGGAGCCGTGGGACATCCGGGCGTTCCCGATCATATTTCGCTATGGGGTTTGCTGATTCCGATTCGGCGGGCGTTTCAGCAGTATGTGAATTTGCGGCCGGTGAAATTGTTTGAAGGGATTGAGTCGCCGCTGAGGAATTGGAAGCCGGGCGAGATCGAGTTCGTGATCGTGCGGGAAAATTGCGAGGGAGAGTATTCGAACGTCGGTGGGCGGATGTATGAGGGAACGCCCGGCGAACTGGCGGTGCAGCAGGCGATTTTCACGCGGCTGGGCGTGACGCGGATTATTCGCTATGCGTTCGAGCTGGCGCGGACGCGGAAGAAGCGGCTGACGTCGGCGACGAAATCGAACGGAATTATTTTTACGATGCCGTTCTGGGACGAGATTTTTCGCGAGGTGGCCAAGGATTATCCCGATGTGAAGACGGATCAATATCACATCGACATTTTGACGGCGCATTTTGTGCGGCATCCGGATTGGTTTGACGTTGTGGTGGGATCGAATTTGTTTGGCGATATTTTGTCGGACCTGGGGCCGGCGGTGGTAGGGTCGATCGGAATTGCGCCTTCGGCGAATTTGAATCCGGAGAAGGAGTTTCCATCGATGTTTGAGCCGGTGCATGGGTCGGCTCCCGATATTGCGGGGAAGGGGATTGCGAATCCGATCGGGCAGATTTGGTCGGGGGCCATGATGCTGCGGCATTTTGGTGAGAGTGAAGCGGCGGATGCGATTGAGAGCGCGATTGCGAAGGTGCTGGCGAATGGGCGGGTGTGGACCCCGGACATTGGGGGGACGGCGACAACGAGGGAGTTGGGCGGGGCGATTGAGGCGGAAGTCGCGAACATGTAATGCGATCATCGAAAAAAGTCGGAGCTTCGTCGATGCTTCGAAGAGAGATTCCTCCACTACGCGAGCCGACACGTTCGCAGGAAGCGAACGCGAAGAAAAAGCGTCGGCTCGCTCCGGTCGGAATGACAGGCGTTGGCCTGGGCGTACCGAATTTTGGTACCTTGCGCGAGGAGTGGGTCCTGTGTATGCTTTTTACGTGAACGCTTTCCACCAGATGACACTCAGCTCGACGGCGTGTTGCTGTCTGTGTTGTATGGGTGTGTCCTCTGGCGAGGGGAAGCGAACGGATTAGCTGAGAAAAGCTGAATTCGATTCCGTTGAGCCCACCGCCAGTCACTGGTTGGTGGGTTTTTTGTTTTCTGGGCGCGATGTGGAGTTTGTGGACGCCGAGTCTTTAACCGTGAATTTCAGATTTCAGATCAAGTTTCAGATGAACGAAGAAAGAGAGGAAGCGATGGCTGACTATAAGCATCCGGAAGTTTTGGTTTCGACGGAGTGGGTGGCGGAAAATTTGAGTGCGCCGAATACGCGGCTGGTGGAAGTCGATGTGGATACGACGGCGTATGACCAGGGGCATATCCCCGGAGCGGTGGGATGGAACTGGCAGACGCAGCTGCAAGATAACGTGCGGCGCGATTTAATCAGCAAAGAGGCGCTGGAGACGTTGCTGTCGAAGTCGGGAATTTCGAACGACACGACGATTTTGCTTTACGGCGATAACAACAACTGGTTCGCGGCGTATGCCTTCTGGCAGCTCAAGTATCACGGGCACAAGGACGTGAAACTGATCAACGGCGGGCGCAAGAAGTGGTTGGAAGAGAAGCGCGCGTTGACGACCGACGCAGCGAACGTGTCGCCGACGACGTACAAGGCGGCCGAGCCCGATGATTCGATTCGCGCGCGGCGCGACGAAGTGCTGGCGGTGGTGCAGGGCAAGACGAAAGGACATCTCGTCGATGTGCGGTCTGTTGATGAATTCACGGGGAAAGTGATCGCGCCTCCGGGAATGTCGGAGACGGCGCAGCGCGCGGGGCATATTCCGGGTGCGGCGAATATTCCGTGGAGTCAGGCAGCGGCAGAGGATGGGACGTTCAAGTCGGCAGATGCGCTGGCGGCGCTGTATCAGGGCAAGGGCGTGACCGGCGGCGCGGACGAAACGATCGCATACTGCCGCATCGGTGAGCGCAGCTCGCACACGTGGTTTGTGCTGAAGTATTTGCTCGGCTACGACAACGTGAAGAATTATGATGGATCGTGGACCGAGTGGGGCAACCTGATCGGCGCGCCGGTGGTGAACCAGACGGTGTCTGGTGTTGCGGCTGCCGCGGGCGGTTCGAAGTAAGATAGTTTGATTGAGTTTCACGGTGGCGCGAACGTTTGTCTGAATGTTCGCGCCGCCGCGATGAGGTGCGGTGGCCAAGTGGTAAGGCGGCAGCCTGCAAAGCTGCTACTCGCGGGTTCGATTCCCGCCCGCACCTCCAAAATTTCCTGATGCAGTTGAGTTTTTCCTGCCTGTTTCAAATTCCGACGAAGATAGAAATTTCTGGTTAGCGCTGCTGATCAGGCGAAGGAATCGGTGTGCGAGGCGACCGGGATCGGATGGCGCGGGAGTTGGACGAGCATCACGGTGCCGGATTCGGAGCTGCGTTCGAGGGTTACGGAACCGCCGTGGTCTTGCACGATTTTGGTGACGATCGCGAGACCGAGGCCGGTGCCGTTGGGCTTGCCGGAGCTGACGAAGGGATCGAACGCGGTCGCGCGAATTGCGGACGGAATGCCGCAGCCCTGATCGATGATGCGGACTTCGAAGGTGTCTCTGCGATTCTGAATGTCGATCGTCACGCGGCCGTCGCCAGTGGGCGTGGCTTCGCAGGCATTCAGGACGAGGTTGAAAAATACTCGCTCGAGCTTCTTGGGATCGAAGATGCCTTCGGTGTTTCCTGAAGAGGTGAGCGAGATCGTGCGCGAGCGGAATTCGGGTCGCACGCGGACAGCTTCGACCGCGCGGCGCACGATTTGATCGAGATCGGTGGGCAGCGGCGAAATTAGGGAACGCTGTGACGCAAGCTCGCGCAGCGAGTCGATCAGGTCGGTCATCTGCGTGGATGCGGTCTGGATTTCTTTGTAGATCTCGCTTTTGTCGAGATTGAGTTCGTCGGCTTCGTAAAGAAATTCGGCGTTGGCGACGATGGCGGCGAGATAGTGGCGCAGGTCGTGCGAGAGGGAACTCGCGGCGCGGCCGAGCGCGGCGATGCGTTCGTTGTCGATGAGCTTTTGTTGCGACGCGGCCAATTCGCTGCGCATTTTCGCGAAGGCGGTGCTGAGTTCGGCGATCTCGCTGGTACCTTCGGGCACGATCGAGTAAGTGTAGTCGCCCGCCGCGAGTGCGCGAACGCCGGCGACGAGATTGTCGAGCGGCTTGGTGATGGTACGCGAGACAAACCCGAAGAGAAGCGCGCCAAAAACGACGGCCGAGACGCCGAGGACCGAAATCGTGCGCGTCAGGCGTCGCATGAACTCGTCGATCGGCTCGAGCGGCATCATCACATAGCAGCGAACCGGCGACGGTAGGGCGCCGTGCAACAAAATCGAAGCTATCGCGTAGTGATCGGTCTCGAGCGCGACTTCCGTCGATTCGGACCCAATCTGATGATCGGACTCGCGGATCAACTTGGCGAGCATCGCTTCATCTTTTTGAGGCAGCGTCGAAGCAATGACGTCGTGATCGGTCGCGAGCGCAATCTGATTCTGCGCAACGAGCGCCATTTGCTGCGCGACGCTGGAGTTGACCTGGAAGCCGATGGCCAGGATGCCGAGTTCGCGCGATTCATCGCCCGCGCCAGCGGTGATGGAGCGCAGAAAGACCCAATAGAGACGGCCGTTGTCGTACCACCACGATGCCGTGTCGCCCTGACTGACCGATCGCTTCAGGTCGCGCTCAGCGGCTTCCGGTGGAAATCCGGAGTCGGTGACATGTTGAGCGACGACCTCTCCGTCGGGCTTGGCGAGGACGAAAAGGTCGCTGCCCGCCAGCTTCCAATAGGTCGTCGAAGCATCCTGAATCGTCGGCGCGTGGCCCGTCGTCATCAGGCTCTTCAGCGGCGGCAGATCGGCGATCATCGCCGCGCTGCTCGAAAGCTGGCGCTCGCGTTGATGCTGCACACCTTCGAACGCGCGGATCGAGTCTTCGGTGCCAGAGCGCACCTGGCGATCCGTTTCGATAATGACCGTATGCCGGATGATGAGCAGAAAGCCGCCCGTCAATGCGCAGATCGTCAGCAGCGTAGCCAGGAACAGCTGCGTGCGGAGGCGAAGACGCGACATGGCGGTGCGGCCTGGTGTCATTGAGGAGTCGATGCACCGCTGCCCGGGACGAACTTATACCCGGCGCCATGAATCGTTAGGAAATATCGGGGATTTGCGGAATCGGGTTCAAGCTTTTGCCGCAAACGCAAAATGTGATTGTCCACGGTTCGCGTCGACGGATAGTTCTGGTAGCCCCACACCTCGTTGAGCAACTCGTCGCGCGAAAGCACGCGCCCGGGCGAACCTGCAAAGAACTTCAGCAGCTTGAATTCCTGCGCCGTCAGAGTGACCGATTTGCCCGCTTGCTCCGCTTCCATGCTGGTGAAATCGACCTTCGCATCGCCGAACACCAGAACTTCGTGACTCACCGATTTCGAAGGCACGTTGGAAACCTGAGCCGGCTTTGGCGCACCGCGCCGCATCGCGCGCCGCACACGCGCCAGCAATTCGCGCGGGCTGAACGGCTTGGTGACGTAGTCGTCCGCGCCCAGTTCGAGCAGTAATACCTTATCTTCGACCTCGGCGTTCGCGCTGAGCACCACAATCGGCACCGACGACGCGATCGATTTGAATTCGCGACACAACTCTTTGCCCGAGAGGCCGGGCAGCTTCAGGTCGAGCAGCACCGCGTTCGGCTGCTGCTTCCGAAAGTATTCCAACCCCGTGATTCCGTCAGATGCAATCTGCACCTGCAGCGAATCCGCTTCCAGGAGGCGCTGCAGCGTGCGCTGCATCGGGCGGCTGTCTTCGACGACTAATACTGTTTCCATGGCTCTATCCTTTTGATTCCTTTCGCATCGTCAGCAAATTTTCCTGCTGCCTTTCTGACGCACGTGGACTCGAATCGACGCTCAGTAATCCGGATTCATCGCGTCGGGATCGTAGTCTTGCCCATATTTGTTTTTGTGTTCCTTTTGTATCTGCTTCACAACTGGGACAGAAACCGCAGGCAGCGTGCGAGTCGCATCGTCAACGGTGACCGGGCGCTCAAGATTCGTGAGCGACTCCGGCTTCGCATTTTCGTACCACACATGCATTGTGTACTTGCCCGGTGCGACTCCGCTGATCGAATAGCGGCCCGATTTGTCGGAGATCGCATACAGGCTCGAATCGACCGCGAGCACGACCCCCGTCATCTCGGGATGAATGTTGCAGAACAAGTACGACGGCCCGATGCGATCGAATCGAACCGAGCGCTGCGCGCCCGCCTGGTACAAGCCGAGATCGAACCGCTTGCCGCGATACAGCGAAAATACGTTGTGGAACCACGGATCGTAGTTGGGAAAATCCACAACGCTGCCGACCGGCACAACCAGCAGGCTGGGTTCGAATCGCTTGTTGTGCTGCACCAGTCGATAGCGCGGCTTATCGACGGCGCTCTGCGGCATCGTCGCGCCAGACGGCGTCAACCACACGACGACCTGCGACGCATCGGGTGCCGTGTCCGAGCCCGACTGTGTCAGCGTGACTTCGCCGGTGACCTCGTCCGGGCGAGGGGTTTTGGTTGCGGCGCGTGTGTGACTCGTTGCGCCCGAAGCGCTTGCGTTACCGGACGACGATGCAAGGCTGCCTCCCGGGCCAACAGCGAGGCCGACGGTGGCGATCACGCCGAAGAAAAATCGCGATTTTTTCGAGGCTGGGTTCATATGCTAAAAAAGAAATCCTACGGCTAAGCCAAGCTGATTCGCCGCATCCGCCGGCCCATTCACGTCATAGGTCCGCAGCCGCCGGTATTCCACCGAGAACAGCAAATCGGATCGTGGCTTGAAAATGTAGTTGGCAAACAACATCTGATTCCGCGCGGGAACCGAGAGCAAGAAAGAATCGCCCTCCCCGGCTGTGCGAAGATCGCCAGAGTTTCGTCCGCCCGACCCCGCTGCGACATTGAATTCGTTGCGCGAGTTCACGCGATACTTGAATTGCGTCCATCCCCCGATAACTCCCATGTCCGCCAACTGCGGCGCGGTTACCGAAGCGTAGTAGCCTGCATTCGCCGGCTGGAGCGGGCTCAGCGGCAACCCGCCAAATCCGTCGATGCCGCGGCCAGTAAAGAATTCGCCGCTAAGCTCCGTATGCGGAAGCAGCGGGAATCGCCAATCCATCGTTCCCGCCCAACCCGGCACCTCATATCCGCCGACAAACTTTTGCGGCGAATACACTGCGCCAAATCCGATCGTGGCCGGCCGATCTTCCGAATGCGTGCTCGCCGAAATTCTCGTCGCATAAGTCGGCTGCCGCGAATTCTCCGACGGCGACGAGATGAGAACGTTGGTGTTCGGCGCGTAATACGTGTACGACGACGGCGCCAGGAATCCCGCTTCGACCTTGAACGCCGAAAACGCTCCATCGAATCGGTGTTCCACGCGAATCGTCGGCGTCCACGACCACAATTTTCCCGCCGACCCGAAGCCGGGAACAACCACGGTCATGTACGTTGTCGGCAGGTTGGGCGCAAAGAACGGGTAGTCGAGCCCGGCCACAACCGAAGTCTTCGACCAATCCATGCGGATGCGCGCCAACCGCAACTCAGCGATCCCCGAATTGCTCCCTCCATAGGTCGTCGGCACCCCACCGAAAAAGTCCATCTGCAGGTCGGCGCTCGTATGCGCGCCAAAGAGCGTCGGCCCGTAACCGGTCAACCCGATAATCGATTGCCGCAGCGAAGCTCCGACACTGCCGCCGGAATATCCTTGTATCGGGGGCAACGCAATGCTCGGCAGGCTGGTGTTATCGACCTGCCCGTAATTGGCGAACGCCGTAAAGAGCGCCAGCCCCGACAATTTCAATCGGTAGCGCGACATGCTCTCAACCTTGTCCTGTCGCTGCTCGTCGATGCGCGCATTGAGGATGTCCCAGTCGTCCTGCGAAATCTGCGCCGGCGCGGGCTTGGATTGGTCAGTGGCAACTTGTTGATTTGCCGCAACCGCTCCCGCCCCCACTTCCGTTTGACTTGACTGCTGCTCCCTCGACTGCACGCCGGCATTCGCCGTCAAGGCGTTCGTCCCGCTTGATCCTGGAGTCGTCCTCTCCAACACCTGCTTCAACGCCGCGCGCAGCTCCTGAATCTCGGTCCGCGATTGTGCCAGTTCCACTTGCGTCTGCTCCAGCGACCGTGTCAGTTGATCGATCTTGTCCGAAATCTCCGTCACGCTCGGCGACACGCCCGCGCCAGTCGCGCTACCACCCGCCGCTGCTTGCCCGAACACCGCCGGGCTACAACACAACAGAACGCACCCTAGGATCGCCGGTATGATGAGAGTTCCCGGAAAAAGTCCGCTTGTGCGCCCGCGGGCGCGGCGAGAAGGGTACGTCATGAGAAACAGCCTCCTTGGATTGCTTCGCTCGTGCCGATGATTTTAGCCCTACCCGGGTGTCGAAACGTTTAGAACTGCGTCCTTGTCTCCAACTTGTCAGACCGCCGACCGGACCTCGTTATTCCAATCGTCGGCATTCTGGGCTTCGACCGCGTCTCCACGCGATATCACTAGCTCTCAAACGGCGTGCCGATACACGGATAGTCTCCGACCGAATCTCTAGTTCGACGCATCTTGCGGCCTAGAAACGTTGTGAGGTGCCGAAATTACGGCACTTCCCGCTGGTTTCACAAGGACGAGACAATTCATTAACAAAAATACCGGGGAGGGTTGGTGTTGATTGTCACGAATTCGTCAACACAACGTCACAACATCGTCGGATCGATCGGTGGGCGGTGCCGTGAGCCTGGAAGGCGGGAGAAACTGTGTGGGGACGCAGCAACGCTCCGCCCCATCTCAGCAGGGTTGGCCTCAAAGCTCTTTCAAGTTGTTCTGTCTGATGGAGACCTACGCGAACACGTTCACCCGAGTCCCATTCGTATCGTTCCCGGTGTTCTGTTCTTGGCCCTGCTGCCGCGCGGCGTTGCCGTCGGCCGTCGCTTTCGGCTGCGTCTCCGCCGGAGGTTGCGTCTGGGTTTTCGCGTTTCGCCCTTCGATCGCGTCCGATTTCCTCGCCGTATTCTGCGACTTCTGCGAATTCACGTTCTGCACCGCTTCCGCTTCGTTGGCGTGCGATTGACTAATGCGATTGACCGACATGGGGACTCCTGCTCGTTACCAGGGCTGGTTGGCCCAATTTTGAAATGGGTAGACAAACTGCTGCCCACCCCACCCTATCGACAGGATCCGCAAAATCTTTAGTCTTTGATGACCGGATGAGGGAAAACTAATCCGCCGGTTCCGCCGCAACCACCGCGTGCGTCTGCCGGCTCGGCACCAGGCTCCGCACTAACACATACAGCACCGGAATAAACAGCAAGTTCAGCGTCGTCGCCGCGATCATCCCGCCGAACACCGTCGTCCCCACCGAGATACGCCCCGCGCGCCCCGCACCGGTTGCGAACACCAGTGGCACAACGCCCAAAATAAACGCCAGCGACGTCATCAGAATCGGCCGCAACCGGATCCGCGCCGCCTCAATCGCCGCTTCGACGATCGACAATCCCTGCTCACGCAATTGCTCCGCAAACTCGACAATCAAAATCGCGTTCTTGCTCGAAAGCCCGATCAGCATGACCAACCCGATCTGACAATACACATCGTTCTGCAATCCGCGCAGCGCCTGCGACCCGATCGCACCCAACAACGCCACCGGCACCGCCAGCAACACGATGAATGGCAGCACGAAGCTCTCATACTGCGCCGCAAGCGTCAGATACACGACCACCAAGCCCAGCCCAAACAACAGCGTCGCCTTCCCGCCCGACTCCAATTCTTCCAGCGACAATCCGCTCCATTCGAACGTCATTCCGTTCGGCAAAACTTTCCGCGCCAGCGCTTCCATATCTTCGATCGCCTGCCCCGAGCTGCGCCCCGGCGCCGCGTTGCCGTCGATTTCCGCCGAGCGGAACAAGTTGTAGTGCGTGATGACCTGCGGATTCGCCGTCTGCTCGATCGACGCGACGTTGTCGAGCGGGATCATCTTCCCCGTGTCCGACCTCAAATAATATTGCCCAATATCCTTCGCCTGCGCGCGGAAACCTTCGTCGGCCTGCAGGTACACGCGATACGAGCGATTGTTAAAGTCGAAATCGTTGACGTACACCGACCCCATGTAAACCTGGAGCGCGTCGGTGATCTGGCTAAAGGGAACTTGCAGGCTCTTCGCTTTTTCGCGGTCGATACGCACGAGATATTGCGGATCGTTCGCGGTGAAGCTCGTGAACAGGCCCGCGAGCTTTCCGCTGGCGTTACCTTGCGCCGTCAACGTGTTCGCAGTATTCGCGATCGTCTGCAGCGAATTGCGGCCCAGATCTTCCAACTGAAACGTAAACCCACCAAATTGCCCAAGACCCTGCACGGCTGGCGGATTGAACGGCACCACCAACCCGCCGGGAATCATGAACAATGGTCCGCGCAGTTTATTGATAATCGCCTGCGCCGAATGCGCATCGCCCTTGCGCTGATCGAACGGCTGCAGGTTGGCGTAAATGATCGCGCGGTTCGGGGCGTTGCCCGCCTGGCTGAAACCCGCGACCGTAAACGCGGCGCTGATGTCTTTCTCGCTCGCGAGGACCTGCTCAACCTTCGCGCAAAGATCGCGCGTGTACGTCAGCGAAGCTCCCTGCGGTGCCTGAATGATGAACATGATGAAGCCCTGATCATCCTCAGGGATAAACGCGCGTGGAACGCTCTGATAGACCCAGTAAGTCGCGCCCAAAACTCCAACGAAGACCAGCAATGCCGCGAATCGCCACCCGATCACGTGCCGCACCGTGGAACGATAGACCTCGGTGACCCACTCGACGCCGCGATTGAATGCGCGGAAAAACGCGCCTTGGGCGCGTTCGCGGTGATGCCCAAGGAAAATGGCGGAAAGCGCCGGCGTCAGCGTCAACGCGTTGAACGCTGAGATCGACACCGAGAAGGCGATCGTCAGGGCGAATTGCCGGAACAGAATGCCCGTCGTGCCCGGGAAAAGCGCCACAGGAACGAAAACGGCGACGAGCACTAACGACGTCGCGATGACCGCGCCGGCGACCTCTTTCATCGCCACCGACGCCGCGTTGTGCGGCTCTGTGATGCCTTCAACGATGTGCCGCTCGACGTTTTCGATGACGACGATCGCGTCATCGACTACGAGCCCCGTAGCCAGCGTGATGCCGAACAGCGTCAGCGTATTGATCGAAAACCCGAACAACTTGACGAAGATAAACGTGCCAATCAGCGAAACGGGAATCGTGATCGCCGGAATAAACGTGCTGCGCCAATCCTGAAGGAACAAATAAATCACAACGATAACGAGCAGCACCGCTTCCACCAGCGTTTGCAGCACGTCTTTAATCGATTCGCCGACGACCGTCGTCGAGTCGAACGCAATCGCGTACTTCATGCCCGGCGGGAAATTCTTTGAGAGCAACAAGAGCTCTGCCTTGGCGTCGCGATCGACGTCGAGCGCATTCGCGCCAGGCAGCTGCGTCACCGCAATACCGACAGCGTCGTGCCCGTTGAAGCGCAGCAGCGATGCATAACTCTCGGCGCCGAGCACCGCATGCCCCACGTCGCGCAGCCGCACCAGCGTCCCATCCGTGCCCGACTTCAAAATAATGTTGTCGAATTCCGAGGGCTCCGTCAGTCGACCGACCGCACGCACGCTGATTTCATACGCTTGCCCGTCAGCCGAGGGCTGCTGCCCGACTTCACCCGCGGCCACCTGCACGTTTTGCTCTTGCAACGCCGCAAGCACCGTCGTCGCCGTCAAGCCGCGCTGTGCCAATCGCGCCGGGTCGAGCCACAAGCGCATCGCGTATTTGCGCTCGCCGAAAATGATCGCGTCGCCAACGCCGGGGACGCGCTTCACCGCGTCGCGCACATAAATGTCGAGATAGTTGCTGAGAAAGAGGGAATCGTACTCGCCGTGCTCGGTGTAGATGCCGCCGCCGAAGACGAAGCCGCCGATCTGTTTGGTGATGATGACGCCGGTGTTTTTCACCGTGTCGGGCAGCCGTCCCTGCGCCTGACTGACGCGATTCTGCACGTCCACCGCGGCGAGATCGACGTTGCGTGTCACGTCAAAGGTCACCGTGATCTGACTCGTCCCGTCGTTGCCGCTGCTCGACGTGATGTACTTCATGCCCTGCACGCCGTTGATGGCTTGCTCGAGCGGAATCGTTACCGCTGATTCGACTGTCTGCGCGTTCGCGCCTATGTACGCGCTCGAAACCACAACCTGTGGCGGCGCCAAATCCGGAAACTGCGCGATGGGCAGGGAAGGAATCGAAATCGCGCCGCCCAGAATGATCAGCAGCGCGCAAACCGTGGCAAACACCGGCCGTCGAATGAAAAAATCAACAAACAAGGATTAACCCACCGAGTTCAATTTTCTGCTTGCAGCTGTTTCGTCAAAATTTGATTAGAGAACACGCGTTGCGTTACTTGGCTGGCGCCCCGCCCATGCCCGCTGCCGGCTGCCCATCCACAACCGTCTCCATCACCGGCGCGCCATCGCGCAAAAACTGCAATCCCGACACGATGATGTGATCCCCGTCCTTGAGCCCGTCCTGCACGGAATAGTCGTTGCCAACCGTGTCGCCCACGTGCAGCAGCTTCTGCCGCGCAACTGTCTTCCCGTTTTCCTTCGCCGACAGAAACGCGAAAAACTCGCCATTGATGCGCGTCACCGCAAGAACCGGAATCGTCGTGCCTTCGTGCGTTCCCCAGATAAGCTGCGCCCGAACCTGCTGCGCGATGCGCAGCGTCGCCCGCGAATTCTCAACGGTCGCCTTCGCCAGCACCGTCTGCGTATCCGTATCGACTTGCGGCGAAATAAACGTGATCTTCGAATCCGCTAGGTCCTTCCCGGCCGTATCGACCAGGTGCACCGGCAATCCGACTCGCAAGTTGCGCGCGCGATCCGCTGGCACATAGATGTACGCTTCGACCGGACCAGGCTCGTCCACCGTCGTCAGCAATGTGGTCACTTGCACGCGATCGCCGACGCGCACCGGAATGTCGCCCACGATTCCGTTCGCCGGTGCTGCCACCGTGTAGTAATGCAGCTCGACTTGCTGCGAACTCACCGCTTGCTCCAGCGACTTCAGTTGCGCCTGCGCCGAATCATACGTCGTTTGCGCATTGTCGAGATCCTGCTTCGGCGTCACGCCGGCCTCGTATAGCCGCTTCTGCCGGTCAAGCTGGATCCGCGCGTAGTTCACGTTCGATTCCTGTGCCGCGCGCGACGCATCCTGGCTGCTTACTGTCGCCTGCTGCTTCAACGGGTCGATCTGCAGCAGCGGCTCGCCCGGCTTCACGCGGTCGCCCGACTTCACGAAAATCTTCGTGATATACCCCTCGACCTGCGGATTGATGATCGACGAATTCCGCGACTTCAGCAGCGACAGATATTCCGTCGAGTCGGGGATCTTCTGCGATTTCGCGACCTGCACCTGCACCGGCATAGCCTGCATCGCGCCCGCCGCTGCCGCATCGCCACCCGCCGAAGTCTTCCCGCACCCCACCGCGCCCGCGGTGACCGCCGACACAGCCAGCGCGACCAGCACGAAGTTGACGCAGCTGCGCTCTTGTCGTTTCAATCTCAAAATGTCCGTTGATTCCAACATACGACCCGCATCCCCCGTAGGCACCCGTCTGTGCATACACCGCTGCCCGCGCTCACAAGCCCGAAATACCGCCAACTCTAAATCCTACGCGAACTTAGACACCCTGCCTAGACACACCCAACTCGTGACTGAATCAGATGCCCCCGCCCAAAATCCGTTACTTCACCTCAAGATTTTACGTCGTCCCGGTAGCGCCGGTTTACCCTGAGCCTCGAAGGGCATCTTGCCGGCATTTTTTTCGTCGCGACCCGCACCGATCCGTCTCGCTATGGCGTTTGCATCCCTATGCCTTTGTAGGGGCGGGGCTTACCCCGCCCGGCGTAACCTGCAAGCACACTCCCACGCTCGACTCTAAGTCACTGACTAAGGATGTTTTCCTAAGAATTCTTAATACAGGTCGGTAGGATCGATCGGTTTCCCCGTCAACCCAAGCTGCAACACTTCTATCTGTTCCTTGCGGTCAAAAACCCTGCCAGGAAACAGCCGCTTCGTAATCACTCGCACGCCGCCAAACGCAATCCCCAGCACCAGCGTGACCCCCATGAACACAAACGTCGCAATAATAATCTTCACCAGCGTGCTCGTAATCGGCGGGTCCGTCGCCGTCGAACTCGGCTCGTTCCACGTCACCTGCGTCTCGTAATTCACGCTCGCTCGCAGCTTATCCGCGTATTCCGCCGAAGTCGGCGCCAACACAATCGACAGCAGCGATCCCTTTCGCTCAATGCTGCTCGTCGTCAACTTCGCATCCGCCAACGCCCGCTGCAAATGCCGTAAATGCAACTCCGCCAGCTGCGGCGTCGGATACTCAAGCAGCAGCAGCGTCGCCTCATCTTTCGCACTCTTGTACTTCGCCAGCATTGCCTCGGCGTGCGATTTGAAACCGGCCTCGTCCGCGATCGCAGCAGCGTCGATCTTCGCCACCGTTCGTGCGGCAGCGCTAAACGCTATCGGTCCAAGCGCATATCGCTCGCTGAGTGGCTGCCTACCGCTGCCGGGCAGATAATCAGCGATCGGCGGAGAAGCGACGCCATCGGAAATTGACCGAAGCCAATCTTCGATGCTCTTTTTGTTCCTGTCGGACATCTCGCTCACTACAAGAACTCGATTGCCCTTCACGAACACGGCGCCCGGGATAGGGTCATCGGTCGGCCGTGCACGCAGAACCGAATAAGCCTCGTACGCTCCGCTCGAGTCTTTGTAGGTCAGCAAAGTCATCACGCTCTGCAAACCGCCATCATCCAAGTAGCTCTGCGAACTCTGGCCAACCAGCCCAGCTTCGACGTCAAACGGCCGAACTTCCGACGTGCCACCTTTTGGCACAAGGTTGCTCGTGCCGATCGTTGCGGACTTGGCTTTAAGAGTTCCGAGCTGGGCGGGCCACTGCGCATCGGCTGCGCGGAGGTGGGGTGTGACTAGGAAAATGAAGGCAAAGACGACGAAAAACTTGGTCCCTGTTCGCATCAATCCACTTTGTTAGACACCACCAGACTAACGCTGGTTCCGAGGCGAATCAACTGAGGCCGCCGCCGTCGATCTCGCGGAGGGAGAGACGGGCACTCGGGGCTGGACTCCCGTAATGCTATTCAGGCTCTGCAAATAGTCCGCAACGCCTTGGTAAAGGCCTTCTGCGACGCGCTGCCGGTGCTCTGGCTTCTTCAAGAGCTGCTCGTCCGCCGGATTACTCAAGAACGAAATTTCGGTCAGAATCGACGGCATATCCGCGCCAATCAGCACCACAAATGGCGCTTTGCGCACCCCGCGGTCTTTCACCGGCTTGTACTGTTTCTGAATCCGTTTCGACAGCGAATCCTGAATATCCGACGCGAACTCGCGCGACTCATCAATCTTCTCGCTGCGCGCAATCTTCTTCACGATGTCGTCGAGATCGTGGATGCTCTCATTCGCCGTCGCGTTCTCGCGCGATGCCACTTCCATCGCATCCGGCGACCCCTTCAAGTTCAAGTAATACGTCTCGATCCCGCGCGCCTGATGGTCGTGCGACGAGTTCGCATGGATCGAAATAAATAAGTCCGCCTTCGCCTCATTCGCGATGTGCGTCCGCTCTTCCAGCGGAATAAACGTGTCATCTGACCGCGTATAGATCACATCCGCACCCGGCAACCGCTGCTGAATAATCTTCCCCAGCCGCAGCGCTACATCCAGGCACAAATCTTTTTCCATCAAACCCGTCGGCCCAATCGTTCCGGTGTCGTGCCCGCCGTGTCCTGCGTCAATCACGATGCGCCCAATCTTCAATCCCAGCGCCCGCGTCAGCGTCGCCTGCCCATCCTTAGTCGGCTGCGCCGACGACGCCGGCTGAATCAAATCCGGCTTCGCGCCCTTCTTCGATTTCGACGACGCATCGCTCCGCACCAGCGACGACGGCAAGTTTGATGTCCCGGTTGGCTGAGCCGGTGACGAACCTGCATTCGACGCCGTCGTCGTAGACTTCGCGGAATTGTTCGTCGTGCCAGCCGCAGATCCAGTTCCCGCGCCACTTCGCTTCGCCGGAGCAGCGGCCGTAGTCGACGCCGCGCTCCCCGCAGTCGCGTCAGCTGGCAAATCCGCGGCGTCCACGCCCTTGGCTTCGTTCGCAGACACAATCTCTTTGTCTTTATTTTTCCCGGTCACGTTGGCCGGTCCCGCGGGCAAAACATCCGCCAACTCCGCCTCGCCCTTCGCATCCACCACCGGCGGATTCACCGGCTTCGCGCCCTTGTTCGCCGCCTTCGCCGCGCCCGTCTTCGCATACAAATCGATGATCAGCGCAGGCGGATTATCCTGTAGGGAAGCGTTGTATTCCTTCACGCCATTCACATCCAAAACCACGCGCACAATTCCCGCGTGATTCTGCGCCGCGCGCACAGCCGTCACGAGGTCGCCTTCCACCTTCACATTCGCTTTCGCCACTTCCGCCGGCAGCCGCGCGTCATGAATATCAAAAAATATCCGATCTGGATTCTTGATTCGCGCCGAAGAATACTGCACCGCATCTTCCAGATCGATCGTGACCCGCGTCTCGTCAGGTAAAACCTTCGTCGTGATCCGCCGCACACGCGGCGTCCCGCCACTTGGCGTCACCGCAGGCAGCGGTGGCGCGCTTTCTGTTTCCGCAGAGCTCGAATCGTCCGAATCGTCATCGTTCTTCGCAGCGACCGCGTTCCCGCGCGAACTCTTGCTGCCGGAGTCGTTGCCGCCCTTCGCTGGCTCCCCGACCGTCAGCGCCAACTCCGCGCGCGCTTCCTGCGCCTCGCGCCTCCGCGCCGACTTCGGATACTTTTTCAAAAAATCGTCGTAAATCTTTGCCGCCGCTCGCGGATCGCCCAACTGATCCTTTTCCAGCGCCGCCACTTTCAACATCGCGTCCTGCGACAATTTGCTCGCCGGATACTCCCGAATCAGAAATCGATATGAATCCACCGCCGACTGGTAATAGCTTCGCCCAAATCGATCGCCCATCTCGGTGTAAAGCTGTCCGACGGCCGACAGTGATTCCGGCACCTCAGGCGCGCGCGGCGTAATCAAAAACACCCGCCGATACGTCGTCACAACATTTTTGTATTCCGCAAGCGTCCGCTTATTGGCAGGTTTTTCGTTCAGCGCCGAGCGCTGTTCTTCCGCGCGATCAAACTGCGCCGTCGCAGCCGCGCGCCTAGAATCCGAAGCTTTCGTTGTATCGGAAGCCTTCGCATTCGCCGCGAAAAAGCCCATGAGAAGGAAAGTGGCACACGCACCCAGGGACAAAAGCAACGCCGCGCTTCGGCGCAAAAATAATGCGTTTCTGCCCGAGAACATCGCCGCGCCCGCGCGCG
>Ga0209006_10000640_pt1 | contig 32430 bp, 23 predicted proteins | sample JacPin_JW_Ref_O2_FD_188567 | JGI IMG/M metagenome (GOLD analysis project Ga0209006, IMG submission 188567) | Forest soil microbial communities from Algoma, Ontario, Canada - Jack Pine, Ontario site 1_JW_Ref_O2 (SPAdes) (version 2) | ecosystem: Environmental > Terrestrial > Soil > Boreal... | reverse complement strand
CAAGGCGCAATACGTCTCCAAGGACGACGCGCTAAAGCACATTGCCGGCTATTGCATCGTCAACGACGTATCCGAGCGCAATTTCCAGCTGGAGCGCGGACCGCAATGGATGAAAGGCAAGGGCTGCGACACCTTCTGCCCGACCGGCCCTTGGCTGGTCACCGCGGACGAGGTGCCGGACCCGCAGAAGCTGGAAGTGATGTGCGAGGTCAGCGGCCAAGTGATGCAGAAGGCCTCGACCAAGGACATGATTTTCGATTGCGCCACCATCATCAGCTACACCAGCCAGTTTCTGACCCTGATGCCGGGCGATCTGATCGCCACCGGAACGCCATCGGGCGTTGGCATGGGGCGCAACCGCTTCCTCAAGCCGGGCGACAGCATGCGGCTGACCGTCACCGGCCTGGGCGAGCAGCGCCAGAAGGTGGTCGCCTACCCCGGCTAAAGCCGTTGTTGCGGTGCGGAATTTATTACGACTCGTGTGCTCTAGCGGGGCAGCCCGATTCGCGCTAGTGTAAAAAAATTATACAGCCTGGTTTAAAGGGGGGGGGGTAAAGCCAGAACGCCCATGTATGACCGTGAACGCCGTCCCGATTTTTTCCGCACCGAAGATGTTCCGAGTGGCCGCCGTGTCGAAGCCAAGGTGAAGTGGTTCAACCCCGCGAAGGGTTTCGGCTTCGTCGCCATGTCGGACGGAACACCCGATGCATTTCTGCCGATGGCGATCCTGCGCCGCGCCGGTTACGAGGAAGTCCGCGAAGGCACATCGATCACTTGCGAGGTGGGATCCGGCGCCAAGGGGCCCTTGGTGGTGAACGTCCTCAACATCGACAACAGCACCGCCGTGGCGTCGGCGGGCGGCGGCCCCGGCGCGCGGCCGCGCGGTCCGGCGCAAAGCATGCAAGGCGCGGTCAAATGGTTCGAATCGGAAAAGGGCTACGGGTTCATCTCGCCCGAAGGCGGCGGCAAGGACATTTTCGTGCACATCACCGCGCTTCGCCGCAGCGGCCTCGAGGCGCTCGAACCCGGGCAGCGCGTTCAGGTTGATGTCGTCGAGGGCCGCAAGGGCCTCGAGGCCGAGCGCATTTCCCTGGTCTGATCCGCTCTTGCGGCCGGTGCGCGGCCGATAGGGCTGGCGTGCCGCACCCTTTGGTGTGGTACAATCCGCCCGTGCGCGAGGGATAGAAACAATGGATCTGCAGGATACGCTCAAGACATACCGGCTGTTTTCCGGCTCCTATGATTTCGTCTTCGGGCCGATTTTCCACCCCGGCCGCAAGGCGGCGGTGCGTTTTGCCAACGATCAGCCGGGACAGCGTATCCTCGAAGTCGGCGTCGGCACTGGCCTGTCCTTGCCGTATTTCCGTCCGGATGCCGAAGTCACCGGCATCGATGTCTCGGCCGAGATGCTGGCCAAGGCGAAGAAGCGCGTCCAACGCAAGAGCTTGAAGCAGGTCAAGGCGCTGGACGAGATGGACGCGGAGAACATGAGCTTCGCCGACAGCAGCTTCGACGCGGTGCTGGCTCTCTATGTGGCTTCGGTGGTTCCCGATCCCGGCCGTTTTGCCGCCGAAATGCGCCGCGTCTGCCGGCCCGGCGGCACCATCGTCATCGTCAACCACTTCACCAGCGAGAATCCGGTGATGCGCACGGTGGAGAAGACCCTCGCGCCCTTGGCCGGCAGGATCGGCTTCCACGCCGATTTTCCGTTGGATGCCTTCCTAATGTCGAGCGCGCTGTCGGTGCGCGAGATCCGGCCGAGCAATCTGTTCGGCTATTGGCGCCTGCTGCGTTGCGTCAACACCAAACCGGCCGCCAGCAGCAAGTCCTAAAGCAGGTCGAGTTCGAAACCCATCACCGTGTCGCCGCCCGTCACCGCGGGCAGCAGCGCCGGCGCCAGCGCCAGGCGATGCTCGGCGTAAAATCGCGCGGTCGCGATCTTGGCCTGTAGGAAACCGGCGTCGGCACCCTGCGCCTCGAGCCGCCGCGCCGCCGCCAGCGCCCCTTCGGCCAGCAGCCAGCCGCCCGCCACGGTGCCGAGCAGCCGGAGATAAGGTTCGGCTCCGGCCAGCGCGCGGCCCGGATCCCGGTCGTAAGTTTCGATCAGCCAGCTTCCCGCCTTATCCAGCGCGTCGACGCCTTGCGCAAACGGCGCCGCGATCTCCTTTTTGCCGTCGAGACGCTTCAGGGTTTGGCGCATATCGGCGGCCAGCGCTTGAGCCGCCGCGCCCCGGTCGCGCATCAGCTTGCGTCCGACCAAATCAATGGCCTGGATGCCGTTGGTGCCTTCGTAGATCGGCGCGATGCGCGCGTCGCGCAGATACTGCGCCGCGCCGCTCTCCTCGATGAAGCCCGCGCCGCCATGAACCTGGATGCCGGTTGATGCGACCTCCACGCCCAGATCGGTGCTCCAGGCCTTGACCACCGGCGTCAGCAGGTCGAGCCGCGCCTGCGCCGCCGCGCGCTTCGCCGCATCGGGATGATGGTGTGCGCGGTCGGCCTGGCCGGCGGCGTAATAGGTCAGGGCGCGCGCCGCTTCGGTCGCCGATCGCATGGCGAGCAGCATGCGCCGCACGTCGGGGTGATGCAGAATAGGCGCCTTCTCGCCGTCTTTCGCGGTCACCGGCCGGCCCTGCACGCGCTCGCGGGCATAGGCGCGGGCGCGTTGCGTGGCGCGCTCGGCTATCGCCACGCCCTCGAGCCCGACATGGAGCCGCGCATTGTTCATCATGATGAACATGCCTTCGAGGCCGCGATTTTCCGCGCCCACCAGGTATCCCAGCGCGCCGCCATTGTCGCCGTAGGACATGACGCAGGTCGGGCTGGCATGAATGCCGAGCTTGTCCTCGAGCCGGAGGCAGCGCAAATCGTTGCGCGGGCCCGGGCTGCCGTCTTCCTTCGGCAGGAGTTTGGGCACCAGGAACAGCGAGATGCCTTTGCTGCCGGGCGGCGCGTCGGGTAGCCGCGCCAACACCAGGTGCACGATGTTGGCGGCCATATCGTGCTCGCCCCAGGTGATGAAGATCTTTTGCCCGGTGATACGGTAGTGGTCGCCTTCCTTTACCGCGCGCATGCGCAGCGCGCCCAGATCGGAGCCGGCCTGCGGCTCGGTCAGGTTCATGGTCCCGGTCCATTCGCCGGAGACCAGCTTGGGGAGGTAAATCCGCTTCTGCTCCGCCGTTCCCTGCAAGGCCAGGAGCTCGATCGCTCCGATCGACAGCATCGGGCAAAGCGAGAACGACAGATTGGCCGCGTTCCACATTTCGAACACCGCGGCGGCGAGCGCGGCCGGCAGGCCCTGGCCGCCATGCTCGGGCGGTGCCGCCAACCCGGCCCAGCCGCCCTCGGCAAAGCCTTGATAGGCCTCCTTGAATCCCTTGGGGCTGCGCACCACGCCGTTTTCAAGCCGGCTTTTCTCGATGTCGCCGCTGCGGTTCAGGGGCGACAGTACTTTGCTGGCGAATTTGGCCGCTTCCTCGAGCACGGCGTCGACCGTGTCGGATGAGGCGCCGGCGCAGCCGGGCAGGGCGGCAATTTCCGGCAGGCCCGCGATCTCGTCGAGCACGAAGCGCATTTCCGGCAAGGGGGCGGCGTATTCGCTCACGGCGCGGGCTTCAAAAGCTTGCCCGGATTCATGATGCCCTGGGGATCGAACGCGGCCTTGACCCGGCGCATCAATTCGAGCTCCAGCGGCTGGGCGTAATGAGCGAGCTCGTCGAGCTTGACCAGGCCGATGCCGTGCTCGGCGCTGATCGAGCCGCCCATCTCGACCACGATGTCGTGGACGATGCGGTTGAACTCGGCCCAACGCGCCAGGAACACGGCCTTGTCGGCGCCCGCCGGCTGCGACAGGTTGTAGTGGATATTGCCGTCGCCGACATGGCCGAAGGGATAGGGGCGGATGCCGGGCAGCTTCGCGGTCACGGCGGCGTTCGCTTTGAGGATGAAATCGGCGACCCGGCTCACCGGCACGGAGACGTCGTGCTTGATGCTGCCGCCGAGCGCGCCTTGCAGCTCGGCCAGCGAAGCGCGGATGCGCCACAGCTCGTTGCGCTGCGCCTCGCTGGAGGATATGACGCCGTCCTGCACCAGCCCCGCCTCCATGGCGTCGGCCAGCAGATCCTCGAGCGCGCCGCGCAGGCCGCTGTCTTTCTGGCTCGACGACACTTCCAAGAGCGCGTACCAGTCGTGCCGGGTCTTGAGCGGATCGTGCAGATTGACGCCGCTGGTGATGGCGTTGTCGAGGCCGATGCGCGGCACCAGCTCGAAGCCCGTCAGTTGATCGCCGCTGGCGCCGCGAGCGCGGGCGAAGAGCTGCATCACGTCCTCGATCCGCTTCAAGCCGAGAAACGCGGTCTCGGTCTGGCGCGGCCGGGGAAAGAGCTTGAGTGTCGCGGCGGTGATAATGCCGAGCGTGCCCTCGCCGCCGATGAACAGCTGCTTCAGATCGTAGCCGGTGTTGTTCTTGCGCAGGGCGCGTAGCCCGTTCCACACCCGGCCGTCGGCCAGCACCACTTCCAGGCCTAGGGTCAATTCGCGCATGTTGCCGTAGCGCAGCACGTCGATGCCGCCGGCATTGGTCGAAAGATTGCCGCCGATCTGGCACGAGCCCTCGGCGCCCAGGCTCAAGGGAAAGAGCCGGTCGGCCTTCTCGGCCGCGCGCTGCACTTCGGCCAGCACGCAACCGGCCTCGACGGTGATGGTGAAGTTGATCGGATCGATTGCGCGCACCCGGTTCATCCGTCCGAGGCTCAACAACACGCCGTCCGGGGTCGAAACCGCGCCGCCGCAAAGGCCGGTATTGCCGCCCTGTGGATAAATTGGGATGCCGGCTTCGGCGCACAGTTTCACCGCCTCGGCCGCTTCCCGGGTCGAAGACGGGCGCAGCACCAGGCGCGCCTGGCTGTGATAAAGCTCGCGCTGCTCGGCGAGATAAGGCGCCATGCCGGCGGCATCGGCGATCGCGCCCTTTTCGCCCAGCATCGCCCGGAGGCGGGCGAGCGTCTCTTCTACCCCGGTCTTTTCCACGACACTCATGCCTTAAGCCCTATCGCCCCCGCGCCGCGCGGGCAAGCCGGTCGTTGATGGCGAGGCCCAGGCCCCGCTCGGGAATGGGCATGATGGCGATGGCCGAAAATTCGGCACTATCGAGCGCACGCAAGGCGGCGAACAGCCGCGACGCGGCTTCGGTGAGATCGCCGGCAGGACTCAGCGAAACACTGCGCGCCGCGCCCGGCAGCGGGTTCGGCCCGAAGGCGATCAGCGCCTCGGTCTTGGCCACGGAAGTTGCGTTCAAGCGCAGGGGCAGGGACGGGGCGTAGTGCCGCTCCAGCATACCGGGAGCGCGTATCGGGCCGCCCGCACCGGCGCGGGCGATCGGCCCGAGAATTTTCTCCAACTCTTCCGCCGCCGCGCCGCCGGGCCGCAACAGCACCGGTTTATCGCCGCTGAGATCGACAATCGTCGATTCGATGCCGATTTGGCACGGGCCGCCGTCGAGCACCGCGGCGATGCGGCCGTCCAACTCGTCCAGCACATGCGCGGCGGTGGTCGGGCTGACATGGCCCGAGCGGTTGGCGCTCGGCGCCGCCAGCGGCAATCCCACCGCGCGCAGCAGGCTTTGCGCCAGCGGATGCGCCGGTACGCGCAGCGCCAGCGTGTCCAACCCGGCTCCGGCCAGCAACCCCACCGGGCAATCCGCCGCGCGCTGCAACACCAGGGTCAGCGGTCCCGGCCAGAATTTTTGCGCGAGGGCGAGGGCGCGGTTGTCGAACGCGGCGAGTGTCTGGGCGGCGGCGAGATCGGGCACATGCACGATCAGCGGGTTGAATCGCGGCCGCTCCTTGGCGGCGAAGATCGCGGCCACCGCGCTTTCGCTGGCGGCGTCGCCGCCCAGGCCATAGACCGTCTCGGTCGGGAAGGCGACCAGCTCACCTGCGCGCAACAAGGCGGCCGCGCGGCTGAGCGCGGCGGGCGGCAGCAATTCGGTCACGTCCGCCCGCGGGCGATGAAGCCCGGATTGAGATAGCCGGGCTTGCCGTAGAGAAACGGCGCGCCGTCGAGCGTCGCGACGCTGCCGCCCGCCGCCTCGAGGATCGCCTGGCCGGCGGCGGTGTCCCATTCATGGGTCTCGCCGTAACGCGGATAGTGGTCGGCCGTGCCCTCGGCCAAGAGACAGAATTTAACGGCGCTTCCCATGGCGCGGCGTTCGGCGCCGGGAAGCTGCGCCAGATAGGCGTCGATCCGCCGCGACGGGCCGTTGGTCCGGCTGGTCACCACCACCGGCTTGGCCGGGGGCAGCCGCGCCGAAATCGGCTCGGGCGTGGATTCGCCCTGCTGACGCGTGGCGGTGCCTGGTCCAGCTGCGGCATAGATCAGGCGCTTGACCGGCACGCCGACCACGCCCAGCACCGGGCGGCCGTTTTCCACCAGCCCGATATTGACGGTGAATTCGTCTTCGCGTGCGACGAAGCCCTTGGTGCCGTCGAGCGGATCGACCAGCCAGAAGCGCGGCGGCACGGAAACCGGCAGGCCTTTGGCCGCAGCCTGTTCCTCGGCGATCACCGGAATATCCGGCGCGGCCTTGGTCAGCGCGGCGATGATGAGACGTTCGGCCTCTTCGTCGGCCAGGGTGACGGGCGATCGGTCGGCCTTGTGCCGCACGTCGAAGGACGTCGCATAGACCTTGAGAATGGCTTCAGCCGCCTGGCGCGCCGCCAGGCGCGCGGCTTCGAGCAAGGCGTGGCGCTCGGCGTTCATCGCTTGGCGGCCGCTCGCCGGATCGCGCGCCACACGCTGTGCGGCGTCGCCGGCATGTCGATGGAATCGATGCCCAGTTCGGCCAGCGCATCGACCACCGCGTTCATCACCGCGGGCGGCGCGCCGATGGCGCCGGCCTCGCCCGCGCCCTTCAAGCCCAGCGGATTGGTCTTGCACGGCACGACGTTGAAGGCGAACTCGACCGGCGGGATGTCGCCGGCGCGCGGCATGGCGTAATCCATGAACGAGCCGGACAGCAGCTGGCCGCTGGCGTCATAGACGCAGTTCTCGACCAGCGCCTGGCCCACGCCCTGGCCGACGCCGCCATGCACCTGGCCGGCCAGCAGCAGCGGGTTCACCACATTGCCGAAATCGTCGACCACGACATAACGCTCGATGCGGATTTCGCCGGTTTCGGGATCGATCTCGAGCTCGCAGGCATGGCAGCCATTGGGAAAGGTGTGCGCGGCGGGCAGGAAATGGGCCTTTTCGTCGAAGCCGGGCTCGAAACCGGGCGGCAGCAGCAAGGGATTGAACGCCGCCTGCGCCACTTCGGTCATGGCGATGCGCTTGTCGGTTCCGGTCACCACATAGAAGCCGTCGGCGAATTCGAGATCGGCCTCGGCGGCTTCCAGCCGGTGGGCGGCGATCGTCTTGCCCTTGTCGATGATGCGCTTGACCGCGAGATTCACCGCGACGCCGCCCACCGGCAGCGAACGCGAGCCGCCGGTGCCGCGGCCGAAGCCCACGATGTCGGTGTCGCCCTGATGCACGCGCACGCGATCGAAAGGAATGCCGAGCCCGTCGGCGGCCAGCTGGGCATAGGCGGTCTGGTGACCCTGGCCGGAGGATTGCGAGCCGACGATGACCGTTGCTGCCCCGCTGGAATCGAAACGTATCTCCGCCGCCTCGTCGAAGCCGCCACCGCATTGCTCGATATAGGTGGCTATGCCGAAGCCGCGCAACCGGCCGCGCGCTTTCGCCTGCGCCCGGCGAGCCTCGAATCCCGCGACGTCGGCGGTCTTGAGCGCATCGTCCATGTTCTTGGCGAAATCGCCGCTGTCGTAGCTCATGCCCAGCGCGGTCTTGTAGGGCATGGCGTCGGGCGGGATGAAATTGCGCCGGCGCAGCTCGGAGGGCGCGACCTTGAACTGACGCGCGGCGTGGTCGACCATGCGCTCGATGACGTAATTGGCCTCGGGCCGCCCGGCGCCGCGATAGGCGTCGACCGGCACGGTGTTGGTGTAAACGCCCTTGACCCGCACGACGATAGCGGGCGTGCGATAGCAGCCCGCGAGCATCGCGGTGCCCGCCATGGTCGGGATGAAGGTGCCGAAATTCGAGAGATAGGCGCCGAGATTGGCGGTGGTCTCGACCTCGAAAGCGAGGAAATTGAGATCGGCGTCGAGTGCGAGCCGCGCGCGGGTGACGTTGTCGCGGCCATGCGCGTCGGTGAGAAAGGATTCGCCGCGCTCGCCGGTCCATTTCACCGGAACCCCGAGTTTGCGCGCCGCGTACAGCACCAGCCCCTGCTCGGGGTAAAGGAACAGCTTCATGCCGAAGCCGCCGCCGACATCGGGCGTCACCACGCGGAAACGGTTTTCCGGCAGCTTGAAGATGTTGGCGGCGAGCAGCCGGCGAATGCTGTGCGAGCCTTGGGTCGAGGTGGTGAGGGTGAAGCGTCCGTCGCCAGCGTCGTAGGATCCCACCGCGCCGCGCGGCTCCATCGAATTGGCGACCAGGCGATTGTTGACCAGGGTCAACTCGACCACGTGCTTGGCCTTGGCGAAACCCGCTTCGGCGGCCTTGCGGTCGCCGCTTTCCCAGTCGAGGCAGAGATTGCCGGGAATCTCGTCCCAGACCAGGGGCTGTCCGGGCGCGTTGGCGGTGGCGGTTTCGGCAGCCGCAGGCAGGATTTCGTAATCGACCGCGACCAGCTCGGCCGCGTCCTTGGCCTCGGCCACGCTCTCGGCGACGATGAAGGCGACGCCGTCGCCGACATGCCGCGCCTTGCCCTCCGCCAGCAGCGGATGCTCGACCAGCACCACCCGGCTGCCGTCGCGGTTGCGCAACGGCACGACGCAGGGGATACGGCCGATGCCGTCCTTTTGCAGATCGGCGGTGGTGTAGACGCCGAGGATTCCTGGTGCTTGCGCAGCCGCCGCCGTGTCGATCCCGCGGATGCGGGCATGGGCGTGCGGCGAGCGCAGCACGTAAGCCACGACCTGGCGCGCCAGCGTCACATCGTCGGTGTAGCGGCCATGGCCGGTGATGAATCGCGGGTCTTCGGTGCGGCGCACCGGCTGACCCATGCCGAACTGTCCCATGCGGAGGAGGCTCTATCCTGAAAGGGCTGGACCGCTAAGATAGAGGCAGCGAATTGCTTCGACCAATCCCTTTTTGGCCCATCTTTTCGCAGGGGACGGGGGTGAGAAACGCATGTGCGGGCGCTTCAAGCTGTCCACGCCGGCCGAGGAGCTGAGACGGGAATTCGGCTTCGTCGAGCATCCCAATCTGGCGCCGCGCTACAACATCGCGCCGACCCAGGAGGTGCCGGTGTTGCGCCAACGCCGCGCACCCAAAGGCGAGCGCACGCTGCAAAACCTGCGCTGGGGCCTGATCCCGTCCTGGGCCAAGGACGCGAAAATCGCCTCCTCGCTGATCAACGCGCGCTCCGAAACCCTGGCGGAGAAGCCCGCTTTCGCCGCCGCCTTCCGCAAACGCCGCTGCCTGGTGTTGGCCGACGGTTTCTATGCATGGGTGGGCGAGGGCGAGGGGAAACAGCCCTATCTCGTTACGCGCCGCGACGGCGGCGCTTTCGCCTTCGCCGGACTGTGGGAGCGCTGGACGCCCAAGGCGGCCGGAAAGGAATCCGCCTTTATCGACAGCTTCACCATCGTCACCACCGAGGCCAATGCTTTGCTGCGCCCGCTCCATCCGCGCATGCCGGTGATTCTGCCTGCGGCGCACTGCACGAGCTGGATCGATCCCGACGCTTCTCCCGAAAGCCTGAAGCCGCTGCTTGCGCCGGCGGAGGATGATCTCTTGCGCTATTACCCGGTGAGCAAGCGGGTCAATTCGGCGCGCATCGACGAACCCGATCTGGCCGAGCCTGCCGGGCCGGAAACCGCGGCCTAGCTAGGCCGTGTATTCATAAAGAGCAGCGGTTGATCAATGTCCGCTTCGCGCCAAAAGCGGAAGTAGCAGCATGTCCGTGTCATGTCTGCTTTACCTCCGTTATCAAACATTCTTATTTTCTATGCCGCGCCAAGAGCGCTTTGAGTTCTGCGATATGGTTTTTGACGCGCCCTAAGGTTTCCGCTGTGGAATTCACATCGCCTCGGCTCGGCCGTTTTTCGCCTGTTTTTATTTCCCCACGCTCCAGTCGCCTTTTCTGTTCCTGAAGGCTCCCAAACTCCTCCTCGCACCAATGAAATATTTCTTCTAACGAAAGCATGATTTCTACTGCCTACGAAGAGCTCAAGTACCAACTCCGGCGAGGGCGGCGTCGCGCTGGTCATAGATCGGGATGAGCGCGTCAATACGTGCGGTCTTGAGCACCCCCGCAACCTCGGCCACCGGCGCGAGCAGCACCATTTTCCCGCCCTTGCTGGCCATCGTCTTGGCCCCGATCAGCAGCATGCGCATGCCCATCGAGGCAAGGAAAGTGACTTGCGACAGATCGACGATCACCGCGCGCCTGGCGCCGGCGATGGCATTGAATCGCAACTCGATCTGCCCGGTCGAGGCCACATCCAGACGACCGTTCAGATTGATCTTGGTGACGCCCTTGTCGAGCTCCTCGGTCGTCATCTGCATTTTTATCGCCTCGTCCGGATTATGTCAGTTTCGTTTCAGCCAACGTCCCAGGCAGTTCAGATTTTGCCGGCGCGCTGCAATAAGGCTTCGATCTTGCCAAGCAGGCGGGGAAAATCAACCGGCTTGGTATCATAGTCGTCGCAACCAGCGGCCAGCGCTTTGCCTTGGTCGCCAGTCATGGCGTCGGCGGTCAGCGCGATCACAGGAATCGCCTTAGTCTCCTCTTTTGCCTTGACCCGGCGCGTCGCCTCCCATCCGTCCACTATCGGAAGATTCATGTCCATAAGGATCAGATCGGGGATTTCGCTGTCCGCCAAATCGATGCCCTGCTGGCCGTCGACCGCTATTAAAACCTGGAAACCTTTGCGCTCAAGCCGACGCGATAGCATATCGCGATTCATTTCGTTGTCTTCAACCAGCAATATCTTTGGCATCGTCCGCTATCTTCCCACTTATGCAGGTTTAGTTCGCTGCCTTGGCCAATGCCGCGCCGCTCTTCATAACATCGCGGATGGCAGCTCGCAGATCGGTTCCCGCGGTTGCGCCTTTCTCAATGACCTTCTGTGTCGAGGATCGAAGAAATTCGATTTCCTTGGCTTCGAGCGCCTTGGCGGTCACCACCAAAACCGGTACGCCGCTCCATTTCTCACTGCCCCGGATGCGCTCGAGGAACTCGAATCCGTCCATCACCGGCATCATAAGGTCGAGCAGAATGATCGAGGGCGCCGGGTTAGCTGCCAGCCACGCAAGCGCCTTCTCACCATCGTCAGCCTCGCCGACCTCCAGCCCCATGCGCTCCAGCATGCGGCGGGTCATGCGGCGCATCTCTGGGTCGTCATCGACGATCAAAACACGGATGACGGCGCCGGGTCGGCTGTGCTGCCGAAGCAATGCGCTTAACTGATTCCAATCGACCGGCTTGGTGATATATCCCTCGGCGCCGAGCGAAAGCGCTATGGCGCGTTCGTGCAACATGGTCAGCATGATGACGGGAATGTTGCTGATCTCCGGATCGGCCTTGATCGCTGTCAACGCCGACCAACCGTCCATCTGCGGCATCATGACGTCGAGGGTGATGGCATCGGGCCGCTCTTTGCGTGCGATGGCAAGCGCCTCATCGCCGTTGCGTGCGTGCAGGACGCGATAGCCTTCACGTCCCAGCATCGAGCCGACCAGGTCGTGCACCGCTTCGTCGTCATCCACTACCAGCACGGTTTGCGCGCCTTCCTTGTCGCCGGAAACCATGGGTTTCGCTTCGGGCACGGTCGCCGGCTCCTCTAGGGCCGCCTGGACCGGCAGGGTCAAGGTGAAGACTGAGCCCTTACCTTCTTCGCTGGTGACCGCGATGTCACCGCCCAGCATGCGTGCGAAATGTCGCGTGATGGCAAGGCCTAATCCGGTGCCACCGAATTTGCGCGAGGTCGAAGAATCGGCCTGCCCGAAGGCTTGGAACAGCCTGCCTAATTGATCAGGGGTCATGCCGATGCCGCTATCGGCAACGCGGAAATGGACCGTTTCGTCCGCACCCGTGCCGCTTCGCGCGACGGTGAGTTCCACGGTGCCTTTATCGGTGAATTTGCTGGCGTTGCTGAGGAGGTTGAGAAGGCTCTGTTTGAGCTTGGTGATATCGGTGCGTATGGTGCCAATATCGGCCGGGCAGTTGATGATGAGACGATTGCTGTTCTTTGCCGCCAGCGGCTCGATGATGCCACGCACTTCGGTAATCATGGCGGCGATGTTGGCGTCCTCGATGAACATGGTCATGCGGCCGGCTTCGATCTTCGACAAGTCGAGCACGTCGTTGATGAGGCCGAGTAGGTGCTTGCCGGCGTTCTCTATTTTGGCCAGGTCGGGGATGAAATCTTCCTGGCCGGTATCTTTCGCTTCCTCTTGCAGCATCTGGCTGTAGCCGATGACGGCATTCAAGGGCGTGCGCAACTCGTGGCTCATATTGGCGAGGAATTCGGACTTGACGCGATTTGCGGTTTCAGCTGCCTCGCGAGCACGATTCAACTCGGCCTCGTTACGCTTGCGCTCGGTTATGTCGGTATATATTGCGATGAATCCGCCATCGGCCGTCGGAGCGCGGTAGACCTCGAGCACCATACCGTCTGGGCGTGTGCGCTCGAATGAATGTTTACGCTTAAGCTGTTCGATCCGCTGCTTGACGACCGTTTCAAGGTCCTGGTCGCCAAATTCGCCGCGCTGACCGACATAACGGAGGTAGTCGACGAAGCTGCGATCGCGCGAGAAGAATTCGTCTGGCATATTGAGAAATTCACGGAAGCGTTGATTCCATGTCAGCAGTTTGTAATCGGCGTCGTACATGGCCACGCCCTGCTCCATATTCTCGAGTGTGCTGCGAAGTTCGATCTCGCGCTGCGAAAGCTCTTTGGTCTTTTGCGCTAGCATGCGCTCATATGCGGCTTCAATTTTCTCGTGGGCCTTTGCAAGGGCGTTATTCACCCGGCGGGCGATCATCCCGATGATCAATGCGGCAACGACGGTTGCCACCGTCGCCGGCACGAGCGATTGCTTAAGCAGCCACGCGCCGCCGATCGACAGCATCACCGCGCCGCCTGCCGCGGCGATAACGACAAAGGCGAGCACGGCGGCCTGCCAGAACAGCCGGTTCGATGAAATCGAAGGCATCGTTATTGATCCCCCATTGGGATGGTTGCCCATCCGTATCCAGTCGTAAACGCGTTGGCGGTTTCAAGCAAGCGGGAGACGTAGAACTGTAACAATTCGGACGCGCTCGGCGCTGCCGCGAAATAGTGCAACACCGGGGAATAAGCGCGTGCCGAAGGCGCGCACTGGGGGTTACTCCGGCAGCCGCCGGATAGCCATGGCGGTGATGTCGTCAGATTGTGGCGCGCCACGAATGAAGTCTCTGACGGCCTCGGTCACCGCGCCGACCAGTTTGTCGAGCGGCGCGGCGGTATCGCGCTTGAGAACGTCTTGAAGCCGCCGCTTCGTGAAGAGCTCATCCGCGGTATCGGCGGCTTCGGTGATGCCGTCGGTGTAGAGATAGAGAGCTTCGCCACGAGTGAGGTGTAACTCGCTGGTCTCGTAACTCCATGAAGGATCGAGGCCCAGCGCCATGCCCTGCACGCCCTCGGCCAAGGCGGCTTTACCATCACCCAGCCGGTAGGGCGCGTCATGGCCAGCGTTGGAAAATTCAAGATCGCCAGTTTCCGGATCGAGAATGCCGAAATAGAGCGTTACGAACATCATCGTATCGTTGCCTTCACAAAGCTCACGGTTGACGCGCTTAACTATCTCAGCGGGCGATACATCGCCGCTCGCCATATTGGTTGCCAGGCGGAACAGGTTCTTGGTGCGCGCCATGAACATGGCCGCTGCCACGCCCTTGCCCGAGACGTCGCCGATCAGGAAGGCGAAACGGCCGTCGGGGGTGGGAAAGAAATCATAAAGATCGCCGCCAACCTCGCGCGCGGGTTCCATCATGGCAAAGATTTCGACCGGGAATTCCGCCGTGGGTGTGGGGAAATCGCGTGGAACCATGCTCATTTGCAGTGTGCGGGCAGCATCGAGCTCGCTCTCAAGACGGGAGAGATGGGCACGCACCTGATCGCGTAGGCGCTTTTGCTCCAGGCTGGCGCTGACCCGCGCACGTAACAACGTGGCGTTAAAGGGCTTGGGCAGGTAATCGAGCGCGCCGAGCTGGATGCAGCGCACGGCGCTGTCGATCTCGTTATGCGCCGAGATGACGATCACTGGGAGTTCGTGCAATCGTCCCTCGGTCTTGAGGCGCTCTAGCACCTGATAGCCATCGAGCTTGGGCATCATGATGTCGAGCAGCACCAGGTCGAAAGGCTTCGTCTGCAACAGGCGCAGTGCTTCTTCGCCATCGGCGGCGAGAGCGATGTCGTGAAATCCCTCACGCTCGAGACGACGCACCAACAGCTGCCGGTTATCATCGATATCGTCGACGACCAGGATGCGCTCGGGTCGCGATGACTTGGTCCGACCGGCTACATTCTCGGGTACTTCGGGGGGCACTCGTTCCTCGTCAGGGTATTTGTTTACCAACCTACGTCCGATGCATCACGTGGGGCAACTACGGTTGCGTGCTTTCCTGTGATTCAACGTGCGCCAGTGACTTCGAGTGCCGCGTCCGAGACATGAAACACCTCATGCGAAATTAGCCTCGAGATCGCCCGGACGACCGTGTTGGCGGAGTATTGGCCCACGTGAGCGATGCGTTGCCCTCATGTGAGGTTCTGTTGCATGACATTTGCTCCATAAAGGTGATAGGCAACGCTATGTCACAATACTGTCACCTCGTTTTGTTAGCCCCTAGAACTTCGCGCCATAGGCGGCAGTCCTGCTTGCCGCTGTGAGCACGGCTGGTTGAACCGCCGGTCCGCGCGCGTAGGGGAGAGACGAGATGCAAATATCGCGCGGGCATGTCGAATCCCTGAGGCGTCCTGCCGCCGCGCTAGTGTATGGGCGCGTGGTTATGCGCATATGATAATCGACTACCTCGTCTCGTTCCTCGCAGGGCTCGGCTTGTTCTTCATCGGCGTCAAGAGCCTCGGCGCCAACATGGGGCAGCTGGCGGGGCGGCGCATGCGCTATTGGGTTGCGCGGTCCACGGGCAATCCTGCTTTGGCAGCACTCATCGGCCTGCTCTCAGGGGCATTGACGCAAAGCACCAACGCGGTGACCGTAATCCTGATCAGCTTGACGAAAGCCGATCTCATTACCGTCGCCGAATCCGCGCCGATCCTGGCATGGGCCAATGTTGGCACTGCGGCGCTAGTCATGATCGCGGCGGTAGACATCCATCTGTTCGTATTCGCGCTCATCAGCATTGTCGGCTTTTGCTTTTATCTGAATCTTGACCGCTCTGCGCGTTGGCGACCGCTAGTCTCGTCGTTATTCGCTTTGGGTACGCTGTTTCTCGGTCTCGAACTCATGCGCAGCGGATCGCACGACCAGAACGTGCAGGAGTGGGCACGCGGGCTTTTCGTAGTCTTAGCGCGATCTTCCCTTACGGCACTGCTCATAGGAACCGCGTTTGCCGCAATCGCCCAGTCCTCGGCCACCATCTCCGTCATCGTGGTCGCCATGGCTTCGGCCGGTCTGCTAAGCCTGGAGCAAGCCTCATTCTTCGTACTCGGGGCCAGCATTGGATCTGGCATCGCAACCTATTTCATCGGGTTCCGGATTTCGGGCAAGCCGCGCCAGCTCGCCTTGCTCCAGGCGCTATTCAAGATCCTGGGTGTCGCGCTGTTGCTGCCATTGTTTTTCATCGAAGACGCTTTTGGTACAAAGCTGCTTATGAGCGCAGCGCGCGATCTGGCTGCCAGCCCTGCGCACCAAGTGGCGCTGATCTATCTCGAATGTCAGATTGCTGCGGTCGCCGCGCAGATTCTGTTTACGCGTCCGCTGCTTCCCGTGCTGGAAAGAATCTCGCCGCCGTCCGCGGAAGAAAACCTGTCCACGCCACGCTTTCTCTATGCCGATGCGCTCAGTGAGCCGGAAAGCGCGCTGGCCCTGGTTGATCGCGAGCAATCTCGTCTCGCCAGCCTGATGCCGCTGCATCTCGGGATCGACGACCATATGGAGGAAGCCGAGCGGCGACTCGGGCGTGAATCCGTCTTTAGTGTCGCAGCGACGCTTGCCAAAACGATTGGTTTCTTTCTGAACGACTTGACCGACACCGGCGCGAATCGCGACGTGCTCGAAAGCGCCGACGAGCGCAAGGCCTTGAACGCACTGTTGTTGTCAATTCATGAATCTCTCCATGAGTTGAGCGCGGCACTTGTTCAGCCTTTCGACGCTGAGGGCATGAGGTCTCTGGCTGAGAACATCACGCAGGGATTGGGTGCGCTGCTGCAAACCGCTGAGGAGGCAGCTCGAACCCGCGACGCGGGCGATTTAGCTGTGCTGCGCAAGCTAACCTCGGATCGGGAAGGGTTGATTGACACTCTACGTCGGCGGGTTATGGTCGCCGGTCAGAAGCTGACCGCGCACGACCAGGAGCATCTCTTTGCTGTCACCGGTCTATTAGAACAAATTGTCTGGATGCTTCGCCGTTATGTCGGGTTTATAGCCGCGCAGGGAGAGGCTGAGACAGCCAGCGAACTAGCACTGGGCTACGTAACCGCAGAGCCAACTTTGAGCAATACACCGGTCTCGCCGAGCGGTAGCGGAGCAGTTGGCAGTGATTAATCGGACCAAACAGCCAATGGTTGGTGATGATGAGTCCGAAAATCGAACTGTCGATTGAACGATAATTGTCAGTTACGCGATCCCGAATGATAACTTGGGCTAAATGCGGACGCACCACTCACTGCAAAGAACGGCCGCTCCGTGCCATTTTATCAGAAGCGAAGGCTCTTCCTTCACGCTGGTTGTTTTATTGCCTCGCGCCACGGTACTGCCACATTTGAAACGACACAGTGTGCGCCTTGCGTCGCACGCCGTTCATACCTTAAAGGATTGATCCATGCGGATTATTGTTCGTCTTGCTCGCGGCATGATCATCCCGCTGCTATTCGCGCTCACGCTTTTCGCCCTCCCTGTGGCCGGTAACGCTTTTGTTGCGGTTTCGGTCACGGTTGCGCCGCCGCTCTTGCCGGTCTATGCCCAGCCGGCCATACCCGGCCCGGGTTATTTCTGGGCGCCGGGCTATTGGGCGTGGGGACCGAACGGTTACTACTGGGTGCCAGGCACCTGGGTACTGGCTCCGGCAGTTGGGCTGCTATGGACGCCGGGCTACTGGTGGTGGCACGACGGCTTCTATGGCTGGCACGGAGGCTACTGGGGACCGCATGTTGGGTTCTACGGTGGCGTTAATTACGGCTTCGGCTATAACGGCGTCGGCTATGCCGGCGGTTTCTGGGATCATGGTACAATCCGTTATAACACCGCATTCAACAATATCGGCAGCGCGCACATTACCAACGTTTATAACGAGACGGTGACTACCAACAACGTGGCGGTCACGCACGTCAGCTACAACGGCGGAGAGGGCGGCTTAACATCGCAGCCCAATGCCGACGAGCAGGCAGCCGAACACGATCCTCACGTTCAACCCACCGCCTTGCAAGTAAAGCATGAGCACTTCGCCAGCATAGACCACGCGCTTCTCGCGTCGGTGAATCATGGCCGACCGGCGATTGCGGCGACACCGCGGCCTGCCGCCTTTGCCGCGCACGGCGTAGTGAGCGCGCAAGGTTCCGACGCACCGCATAAGCCGAAGCATCCGGCCGGGAAACCAAAACACGAGGGCGACAAGCAGCACGATGAGCTGCCCCACTGAGCGCAGTCGAACGCGAGCAGAATTGAAAATTTCTAGCGGTCGCTTCCGAGCCACAACAGCCGCAATGTCCGCTTTGGGTCAAAAGACGACATAGCGGAACGACATTGGCATGTCCGGTTTACCGCTAATAGCGGACATTGCTCGCGCCTTTGCGAATCCGTGCCCTAGCCGCCCTTCCTTGCCGCCGCGATCGTCTTGCGCAAGCTGTCGAGATCGGCCGCGCCTTCGATCACCGTATTGCCGACCACCAGACCGGGCGTGCCGTCGATCGAGAGGGCTTCGGCGAGCGCGTAATTGCGCTGGATGATCTTGTCGACGTCCGGCGCGGCCATGTCGGTTTTCAGCTTGTCGAGGTCGATGCCGGAAGCCGCCGCGGTCTTCAGCACCGTGTCCTGATCGATATTGCCCTTGGCCGCGATCATCTGGCTGCGGAATTCCTCGTATTTTCCCTGCTTGCGCGCGGCGATGGCCACGCGCGAGGCGTAGACCGAAACCGGGCCGAGGATGGGAAACTCCTTGTAGACGACGCGCAGCTTGCCGTCCTCCTTGATGAGCGCCTGGATCGTGGGCTCCATCTGCTTGCAATAAGGACAGCGGTAATCGAAGAACTCGACCAGGGTCACGTCGCCCTTGGGATTGCCGCCGACCGCGGAATCAAGATCCGACAGCAGCTCGGCGCGCTTCTCCACGATCGCCTTGCGCTGGCGTTCAGCGGTGGCGGCATCCTCCTTGTCCTTCGCCGCCTTGAGCGCCTCGATCACCGCTTCAGGATGGTTTTGCAGATAGTCGTGGATGAGCTTTTGCAGCTCCTGTTGCTGCGCCGGGCTGAAGGCGGATTGGGCGCGGGCAGGCGGCGCCGCGGCGATGACGGCGAGCGCCAAGGCCATCGGCAGGGCGCGCAACAGCATGGAGCGCAAAATTCTCACGATTTGTCCCGCATGCGCTTGGCTTCGTCGCGGATGTCCTGGGCGCGCTGGCGATCGGGCCCCGGCGGCAGGGTCTTCATCGCGCGGTCGGCCTGCTGGCCGGCGGTCCGGTAATTGCCGTCGGCCATGCCTTCCTCGGCCAGCGCCAGCGCCGCCATGCCGAGATTGTTGCTGCGGCCATAGGCGATGGCAAGGAAATGCCAGGCGTCGGGGTTGTCGTTTTCGAAATGCACGGCGTCGGCCAGCATGCTCAATGCCTTGGGCAGCAGGTTCGGGTTGTTGGTCTCGAGCTCGACCTGCGCCGCCTCGATGCGCAGCAGCGGCGTATCGGGCTTGAGCTGCACCGCCTTCTCGTATGGCGCCACCGCTTCGTCGACGTGGCCGTTTTCGAACAGCATTTGCCCCTTGAGCTCGTAGAAATACGGGTTGTCGGGATAATCATGGATCAACCCGTCGACGGCGGCTAGCGCGTCCTTCAGTTGCGGGATGCGATAATAGGCGATGGCGCGGGCGTAACGCGCCGGCACGGAATTGTCGTCCGCCTTGTATTGGCCCAGCGTGTCGCTGGGCGCGTTGAGAAAGGCGCCGAGCTTGGCCTTCATGACGTTGAAATTGAACACCCATTGCGGCGGATCGGTTGCTTTCGACCACGGCGATTGGGCGACATGCTCGCGCACGTATTCGATGCGCTGCGAGGTGAGGGGATGGGTGCGGAGATAGGGATCCTGGCGCTGCGCCGAAAGAAACTCTTCCTGTTGCAGAATCTCGAAGAAATCCAGCAGTCCTTGCGCCGATTGATGGGTGGCGTCGAGAAATTTCAAGGCCGCCTGGTCGGCGGAAGCCTCCTGCGCCACCGAAAACGACAGATAGGAGCGCAGGCCCACATCCTCGCCGGCCATCATGCCGGCGCCCCCGACGTTGCCGGGGGCGGCGCCAAGCGCCGCACCCACCACCATGCCAATGATGGCTTTGATGGTGGCGTCGTGCATCTCTTCCTGGAAGCGCACCAAGTGGCCGCCGGCGATGTGGCCGGTTTCGTGCGCCATGATGCCGATGATCTCGTTCGGCCGGTCGGCGCGCAGCAGCGTGCCGGTATTCATGAACAGGTTTTGGCCGCCGGCGACGAAGGAGTTGAGCGTCGGATCGCTGATGATGTAGATGTGGACCGCGTTCGGATCGAGCCCGGCGGCGCGGAAGATCGGCGCGGCCCAGATGCGGATGTTGTTTTCGATCTCGGCGTCGCGGATGATGTCGGGAGAATCATCGGCCAATGCGTGCTGGGCCAGAAACAGATTGGCCGCCAGCGCCAGACAGAAAACCTTGAGGGCAATGCGCAAGCGCAATCGTTTCGGCTCCATTCCCCCGCGTAATCTCGGCCAAGCCGAGGGGTGGCGTCAACCGGCGAATTCCCTCGGTGCGGCGCGGCTCGCATGGTCCTAAAAGTTTCGCAACGTGGACGCATTCCGCCTTTCATCGTCATGGACGTGTTGCGCGACGCCAACGAGCGCGCGGCCCAGGGCAAGGACGTGCTCCACCTCGAAGTCGGCCAGCCCTCGACCGGCGCGCCCAAGGGCGTGATCGAGGCGGCACGCGCGGCGCTCGCGCGCGAGGTGCTGGGCTACACCGATACGCTGGGCTTGCCCGCCTTGCGCGCGGCGATCGCCGCGGATTACGCCCGGCGTCACGGCGTGACCGTCGATCCCGCGCGCATCGTCGTCACCACCGGCTCGTCGGCGGCGTTCGTTTTCGCCTTCCTCGCCGCTTTCGAACCGGGCGACCGGGTGGCGCTGGCGGCGCCGGCCTATCCCGCCTACCGCAATATCCTGACCGCGCTCGATCTGGTCCCGGTCGAACTGGCCGCCGGCGAGAAGGAGCGCTATCAGGTCACGCTCGATTTGCTGCGCGCGCAAGGGCAGGGCGTCGAAGGTTTGATCGTGGCGAGTCCGGCGAACCCGACCGGCACCATGATCGCAGCATCCGAGCTCGCCGCGATAACGCGCTATTGCCGCGAGCACGGCATTCGCCTGATCTCGGACGAGATCTATCACGGCATCGTCTACGGCGAAGCGGCGGCGAGCGCGCTGTCCTCCGATCCCCAGGCGGTGGTGGTCAACAGCTTCTCCAAATATTATTCCATGACCGGCTGGCGCGTCGGCTGGATGGTGGCGCCCGACGACATGCTGCGCGCGATCGAGTGCCTGGCGCAGAATCTGTCGGTGTCGCCGCCGTCGCTGTCGCAGCATGCCGCGATCGCGGCCTTCGATTGCCTGCCGGAACTGGATGCCAATGTCCGGCGTTATGCTGAAAACCGCGCCTTGCTGCTGAACGAGCTGCCCAAGGCCGGGCTCGAACGCTTGGCGCCTTCGGACGGCGCGTTCTATCTCTACGCCGATGTCGCGCATCTGACCAACGACAGCGAGGGCTTCTGTCATCGCTTGCTGCGCGAGACCGGGGTGGCGCTGACGCCTGGCATCGATTTCGATCCGGCGCGCGGCCGATCGACCTTGCGCCTGTGCTATGCCGGTTCCACCGGCACGATCGCCGAGGCCGCGCGCCGGCTCAAATCCTGGCGCCCTTGAGACGGCGGCCGGGTTAGCGCCGCCACCAGCCCTTTTTCGGATTCGCGGCGGGCCCGGAAACCTCTTGCACCGGCGGCACGTTGTGCTGGATCGGCGCGCGTTCGGCTTCGGCCCGTGGCGGTGCCGGCTCTTTCGCCGGCGGCTCGGGTCTTTGCTGATAAACCGGTTCCGGCGGCGTTCTTTGGAATGACGGCTCCGCCGACGGAGGCGTGAAGCTCTGTTGCGGCGATGATTGGAAGGCCGGTTCCGCCGCTGATCTCTGGAATGTCGGCTCCGCCGCCGGGCGCTGGAAGCCCGGCTCACCCGACGAAGCATCGCCCATGTGCTCGCCGCCCATCTCACCACCATGACCGCCGCCACGGCGACGCCGTCTGCCGCCGCGGCGGCCGCGGCGCCTCCGTTTGCGCTCGCCTTCGCCTTGGGGCTGTCCACCGGCCGGCTGCGGATATTGCGGCTGTGGCTGCGGCTCGCCGTCATCGAGCGGCGGCTCCGCCGCCACGCTGCCATCCGGGATGTAGCCAGGCTCGCCCGGCAACAAGGCGAAGCGCGGCCGCGGCGGCGGGATATGCGGTCGTTCCTCGCCAAAGGGAAGACTCTCGGCCTGCGGACGCGGCTCGCCATGCGGGCGGTCCTCGCCGTGACGGCCCCTGCCGCCGCGTCGGCCGCGCCGGCGGCGGCGCCTGCCGCCACCCTCGTGAGCTTCGCCGCCATCATGGCCGCGTTCGCCCTCAGGATGCCTCTCGGAACGCTGGCCGCCTTGCGCGTGCACCGGCTCGGGCTCGCGGCCGGGTTCTTGACCCGGTTCGGCCGGCGGCGTCGCTGCCGCTTCGCCCTCGACGATGATCGCGTCCTCGTCTTCCGTCGGCATCGGCGGCGGCGCCGTCGGCAGCGCCGCGATCTCGGCCGGTGTCAGCGCGCGCAGCCGTTCCAGCCGGAAGGCCGGCGGGATCAGCGTTTCATCGCTTTTGACGATGACGCGGAAACCGAAACGCCCTTCGGCCTGCTGCAAGGTCGCGCGTTTCTGATTGAGAATGTAGAGCGCGACCGCGTTCGGCACGGCGACGCTGATCTCGGCCGAACGGCGGCGAACGCCTTCCTCTTCGATCGCGCGCAACACGTGCAAGGCCGTCGATTCGGTGGAGCGGATATGGCCGGTGCCCTCGCAATAAGGGCAGGGTTGGGTCGAGGCCTCGATCAGCGAGGGCCGCAACCGCTGGCGCGACATCTCCAACAGCCCGAACGGGCTGATGCGGCCCAGCTGGATGCGCGCGCGGTCGTGGCGCATCGCTTCCTTGAGCCGGCGCTCGACCGCGTGCTGGTTGCGATGATGCTCCATGTCGATGAAATCGATGACGATGAGCCCGGCCAAATCCCGGAGCCGCAACTGGCGCGCGATCTCGTCCGAAGCTTCGAGATTGGTCTTGTACGCGGTTTCCTCGATGTTGCGTTCGCGCGTCGAACGGCCCGAGTTGACGTCGATCGCCACCAGCGCCTCGGTCGGGTTCAAGACGATATAACCGCCCGATTTGAGCTGCACCGTGGGCGAATGGATGGCGTCGAGCTGGCCTTCGACTTGATAGCGGTGAAACAGCGGCACGGTCGGGTCGCGGTAGAGCTTCACCTTTTTGCTGTGGCCCGGCATCAGCATGTTCATGAAGGTCTTGGCAACCTGATAACCCGCTTCGCCGTCGATCAGCACCTCTTCGATGTCGGTCGAATAGAGATCGCGGATCGAACGCTTGATGAGGCTGCCTTCCTCATAGACCAGCGCGGGCGCGGTCGATTTGAGCGTGAGTTCCCTGATCTCGTCCCACAATCGGCGCAGATATTCGAAATCGCGCTTGATCTCGGGTTTGGAGCGCTCGCTGCCGGCGGTGCGGACGATGACGCCCATGCCTTCGGGAAGTTCGAGGTCGCTCATCAGATCCTTGAGGCGCCGCCGGTCGGCCGCGCTGGTGATCTTGCGCGAGACGCCGCCGCCGCGCGGCGTATTCGGCATCAGCACGACGTAGCGTCCGGCGAGCGAGATGTAGGTCGTCAGCGCCGCGCCCTTGTTGCCGCGCTCCTCCTTGGTGACCTGCACCAGCATGATCTGGCGGCGCTTGATCACCTCTTGGATTTTATAGTGCCGCTGCGGCCGGCGCACCGGGCGGCGAGTCTCCTCCATCTCATCGCCGCCGACCGTCTCGACGGGTGTCGGCGGCTGGGACGGCTGCGCGCCGTCGGCGGAGCCGGAATTCCAGGCATCTTCGCCGGCTACGGCTGCGGCCTCGGTCGATGCGGCGGGAGGCGCCTCGCCCTCGGACGGCGCCGCGGCTTCGGGATGCGGGATGGAAAGTCCGCTTTCGGGTCCGGTTTCGGCCGCGGGTCCGGCGGAAGAATCGCCGGCTGAGGCATGGAAACTCGGCTCGTCGGACGGTTCGCTTTCATCGGCGGGAAATTCAGGCTGCTCCATCGGCGCGCCTTGCATCTCTTCCGCCGGCGCGTCATGCGCCATGGTGTCGGCGACAAACTCGCCTCCGGTTTCCTCGTGCGCGGCTTCGCGCGCATTGGCGTCGGCTTCGGCTTCGCGATCGGCCTCGAGCGCGGCTTCGCGGTCGGCGACCGGGATGCGGTAATAATCGGGATGGATCTCGTTGAAGGCGAGAAAGCCGTGACGGTTTCCGCCATACTCGACAAAGGCGGCTTGGAGCGACGGCTCCACCCGCGTCACCTTGGCGAGATAGATATTACCCTTGATCTGTTTCTTGGTGGACGTCTCGTAGTCGAATTCGACGAGACGAGTGCCGTCGAGCACCACCACCCGGGTCTCTTCCGGGTGGCCGGCGTCGATAAGCATGCGCTTGGTCATGCTGGTTAACTCCGTAATGCGCGCATTCGCCCGCGCGAAGGACGGGCGGCGGCGTCATGTTGGTTGAGGCGAAGCCGACGGCGCCCCCGGTCGAAAGATCGGACCGGACAAGAGCAAGAATCATTTCAGGGCTCTTTTTCAGGGCTGCCGCATACCGGCACAGGCCGGGCCAGGCTTCGGGGTTTCATCAAACCGCGTGATCGTTAACGTCCCGGCGGGAAAGCGCCGATGCCGCGCCAAAACCAATGGGGGCATCCTCGCCTGCAATTTCGCCGCTTCGTCGCTGCTCCGGCCCCGTGCCGGAGTGTGCAGACCGCAGTATTTCGCGCACTCAGAATACAGATTGCCGCCCTTATCCACAACCGCTTCCTGTGGCGCTCTGTCGCGCTTCCCGCGATTGTGAAGGGCCGCGAGCCGGCCGCTTATGCCTGGAAACGCTTGTTAACCCGGCTTGCAGGGGTCATAAAGCCGGCGCACCATGCCTATGATAGGGTTGAAGCGGCGCCGACAAACGAGTCGCCAACGCCGAATCCGGACCAGACCATGACATTCGAGCCGCCGAAAAAGCCAAGGCCGATCAGATTCCTGCTGAAGGTCTTGTTCGTCTTCCTGCTATTCGGCGGGCTGGCCGCGGCGGGGTTCGCCGCGCTGACGGTGTGGTATTTCGGGCGCGAATTGCCCGATTACAGCCAATTGGCCGATTACCAGCCGCCCGTCGTCACGCGCATTCATGCCGGCGATGGCAGATTGCTGGCCGAATACGCCACCGAGAAACGCATCTTCGTGCCGGTGAGCGCAATGCCGCCGCTGGTGACCCACGCCTTCGTCTCCGCCGAGGACCGCAATTTCTACACCCATTCCGGCATCGACCCGATGTCGATGGCGCGCGCCGCGTTGACCGATCTCTTCCGTCTCGGCAGTAATCGCCGGCCGGTGGGCGCATCGACCATCACCCAACAGGTGGCCAAGAACTTCCTCCTGAACAACGAGGTTTCGCTCACGCGCAAGATCAAAGAAGCCTTGATCGCCATACGCATGGAACAGGCGCTGAGCAAGGATCACATCCTCGAGCTTTACCTGAACGAGATCTATCTCGGCGGCGGCACCTACGGCGTCGCGGCCGCGGCGATCAACTATTTCGGCAAATCGCTCGACGAACTGACCGTGGAAGAAGCGGCGTTCTTGGCCGCGTTGCCCAAGGCGCCCAACAATTACAACCCGGAGCGCTATCCCGAGGCCGCCAAGGAGCGCCGCGATTACGTGATCGACCGCATGCTTGAAGACGGTTACATCACCGACCAGCAGGCAGCCGACGCCAAGGCGAAACCCATTGTGCTCCACCATCGCGACGTCACCCAGACGGCGCGGGCGGATTATTTCACCGAGGAGGTGCGGCGCGAGCTTTCGGCCCGTTACGGCGACAAGACGTTGTACGAGGGCGGGCTGTCGGTCCGCACCAGTCTCGATCCGGCCTATGAGACGCTGGCGGAGAAATCGCTGCGCGGCGCGCTCATCGCCTATGACCGGCGCCACGGCTATCGCGGCGCGGTGGCCCATGTCGATGCCGGCGGCGACTGGCGCACGCAGCTCGCATCCTTGCCCGCCGTGCCGGGCGCGGCCGATGCCGGCTGGACGACCGCCGCCGTGCTGGCGACGCAATCGGACGGCGCCGCGATCGGTCTCGCCGACGGCCGGCACGGCCGGATTGCCTTGGATGACATGCGCTGGGCGCGCAAGAAGCTCGGCGACGACAGTCTCGGTCCCAGCCTGACCAAGGCCGCCGATGCGCTCAGCCCGGGCGACGTCGTGCTGGTCGAGCGGCTTGACGGCCCCTTGGCCAAGGAGGGCGACGGCAGCTACGCCCTCAGGCAGATTCCGGCGGTGTCGGGCGCGATGGTGGTGATGGATCCGCATACCGGACGCGTGCTCGCCATGACCGGCGGCTTCAGCTACGAGATCAGCCAGTTCGATCGCGCCAACCAGGCCAAACGCCAAACCGGCTCGGCGATCAAACCTTTCATCTATCTCGCCGCGCTCGATCACGGCTTCACGCCCTCGACCTTGGTGCTGGATGCGCCGTTCGTGGTCGATCAGGGGCCGGGATTGCCGAAGTGGAATCCGACCAACTACGAGCATCAATTCTATGGGCCGGTGCCGCTGCGGGTCGGTATGGAGGAATCGCTCAACCTGGTGACCGCCCGGGTCGGCACCACCATCGGCCTCGACGTGGTCAAGCAATATGTCGAGCGCTTCGGCATCCTCGACAACATGCCGTTGGAGAATGCGTTCATCCTGGGCGCAGGCGAGACCACGCCGCTGCGCTTGATGACCGCTTATTCGATGCTGGTCAACGGCGGCAAGCGCATCCATCCCACCTTCATCGACCGGGTGCAGGACCGCAACGGCCACACCATCTATCGAGCCGACGACCGTCCTTGTGATCAATGCAACGGCGTCGAATGGAGCGGCCAGGCGCCCCCCGATCTGCCGGATACGCGCGAGCAGATCGCCGACGAACGCAGCGCCTACCAGATCGTTTCCATGCTCGAAGGCGTGGTGCAGCGCGGCACCGGCCGCATCGTCAGCGCCGTGGGCAAGCCGCTCGCCGGCAAGACCGGCACCACCAACGATTCCGACGACACCTGGTTCATGGGCTTCTCGCCCGATCTTGCCGCCGGCGTCTATATCGGCTTCGATCAACCCAGGAGCCTCGGCAAGCACGAGACCGGCGCGCTGGTTTCGGCGCCGGCCTTCCGCGATTTCATGATGACGGCGCTGAAGGACAAGCCGGCGATTCCTTTCCGCATCCCGTCCGGCATCCGCCTGGTGCGGGTCAGCGCCAAGACCGGGCAACTCGCCAAGCCCGGCGACCGGGACGTGATCTACGAGGCGTTCAAGCCCGGCACTGAGCCGAACGGCCAGCCCGGCCAAGTGGTGAACGGCAACGGCATTACGCTGGGCGCCGGCGACATCGTTCCCGGCGTGGGCGCATCCAACACCGACGACAGCGGCCCGCAAACCGCTCCCTCGAGCGGCACCGGCGGCTTATACTGATCCGGTTTCTTCGTCCGGAATTGGCGAGGGTTGAGGCATGCGTGCCGAGATAGATACGATGGCGGTCGAGATCCGGCGCTCCATGGCGTTGCTGCGGAGGCATCTTTGACTGGGATAAATCCACCCGTCGGCTCGAGGAACTGAACCGGCTCGTCGAAGCCCCCGATTTCTGGAACGATTCCGCGCGGGCGCAGCTGCTCATGCGCGAGCGCACCCGTCTCGACAAGGGAGTCGGCGGCTACAAGCGCATCGAACGCGAGCTCGAGGACACGCTGGAATTGGCCAATATGGCCGAGACCGAGGGCGACCAAGCGACGCTGGACGAGGCACAGAAGGCGATCGAGAAGCTCCGCGACGAGGTCAAGGCGCGCGAGATCGAAAGCCTTCTATCCGGCGAGGCCGACGCCAACGATGCCTATGTCGAGGTCCATCCCGGCGCCGGCGGTACTGAAGCACAGGATTGGGCCGAGATGCTGTTGCGCATGTATGTCCGCTGGGCCGAGCAGCACGGCTATAAAATCGAATGGATCGAGGAAAGCGCGGGCGAAGGCGCCGGGATCAAATCGGCCACCATCAAGGTCATGGGCGAGAACGCCTATGGCTGGCTCAAGACCGAAAGCGGCGTCCACCGCCTGGTGCGGATTTCGCCTTTCGACGCGAATGCGCGGCGGCAGACCAGTTTCGCCTCGGTCTGGGTCTATCCGGTGGTGGACGACAAGATCGAGATCGAGATCGTCGACAAATATCTGCGCGTCGACACCTATCGCTCGTCGGGGGCGGGGGGCCAGCACGTCAACAAGACCGACAGCGCCGTGCGCATGACCTATCAGCCGCCGGGCAGCGATCCCGTGGTGGTGGCCTGCCAAAGCGAGCGCTCGCAGCACCAGAATCGCGCCAAGGCCACCGCCATGCTCAAGGCGCGGCTCTATGAGAACGAATTGCAGCGGCGGGAAGCCCAGACCGATGCCATGAACGCCACCAAGACCGAAATCGGCTGGGGGCACCAGATCCGCTCTTACGTGCTGCAGCCCTATCAGATGGTCAAAGACCTGCGCACCGGAGTCGAGACCGGCAATACCGGCGCGGTGCTCGATGGCGGCCTCGACCGCTTTCTCGAGGCCTCGCTCGCCGCCCGCATCAAGGGCGCCGATGCCATCAACCGGAAAGAAGTCAAGGCGGAATAAGGCCGGGGCTCCTCTCTAACCCTTCGAATTACCTGAAAAATTAGAACACTTGGCGGCTATGGCAGGCATCAGCCGCGGCCGCAGAGGATTCCGGTTTAACCCGTGCCGGGTTGAGTTCATGAGAACAAAAGGTTAACGAAGGTTCCTTTTGTCAAGACTCACCAAGTTATGGTAAATTGCTGATTAAGCTTGGATTCAAACGATAAGGACAAGCCGCCGAAAACGCGATTGGGGGGCCGAGAGGGGAATCCAGATGGATTATTCGGTTTTGGTGATGAGGAAGAGGGCGCGCGCTGCAGCGCGGCCGGAATCAGATGATCGGAAAACCGAAGCCGAGCAGCGCCAGGCTGCCGACGAACAGGTGGCCGCCCCATTGCTCGAGCTGCGCCTGATGCAATGGAAAACGTTGCGCGATCAGGGCGGAAGCACTGCCGAGGATCAAGCCGATCGCGCCCAGAATGAAGAACACCGTGGCCTCCGTTTGCCGAACTGGCCCGTCCCTTATCCCATGGCGAAGTAAAGATTTGGTTGAAGGCGCTGATAGGAGCATGTCCCAAAACCTTCACTAAAATTTTAGATGATTTGAATTCATCGCCGTAACAGCGGCGAGCATTGGAGAAGCGGGGGCGTGGGGTTGAATTCAGAAAATTGGCGAGTCTTGGGTCGTGCCGCTGTCACGGCCGTGCTCTCGTCCGTGGTGTTGGCGGCGGTCTTGCCGGTGGATGCGTTCGCCCATGTCAAATGGTTCGCCCATTACGACATCGAGCAGCAGCCGCTGCCGCTGCGGCAGGTTTTAAATCCCACCTTTTGGCAGTTCATCGCCACGGCGGCGGTCCTGCTCTGGCTGTTGAGCTATGTGGAGCGGATCAGGCTCGGCGCGGTCTTCTTGCGCTCGATCGAGGATATGACCGCTTCTCTCCGGCCGCGCACCGAAGCGCTTTACCGCGGCGGCACGGCGGTGTTCTTTACCGCGCTGTTCGCGTTGGGCGGCATCATTTTGACGCCGGAGCTCAAGACCAATTGGTCGGTGATTCCCTGGCTCGAGGCCGCAATGGTGGTCGGCATGTTCTGGCGCCGGACCATGATTTTTTCAGCCCTGGGCATCGCGTTCCTCTACGCCTACGGCGTCACCACCTACGGCATCTACCACATGCTGGATTACCCCATTTTCCTGGGCTTGGCGGCCTATCTCGGCCTGACCGGGCTCGATCTCAAGCTGTTCGACTTGCGTCCGCTCGACGTCGCGCGCTGGGCCGCCTCGCTGACGCTGATGTGGGCGTCGATCGAGAAATGGGCCTATCCGGATTGGACCTATCCGCTGCTGCAGTCCCGTCCCGAGATCGCCTTCCACCTCGACCCGACCTTCTACATGATCGCGGCCGGCGTGCTCGAATTCAGCCTGGCCTTTTCGCTATTGTGGACGCCGCTGGTGCGGCGTTCGGCGGCGCTTGTGCTCGCCTTCATGTTCATCAGCGCCATCCTGGATTTCGGCAAGATCGACGCCGTAGGTCATCTGATGATCATCGTGATCCTGTTCGGTATCATTGCCGACGACAAACCGGACGAACAACATCCGCCGCTGCTGGCGCCGGTCGCCTATCTCGCGGCGTTGGCTTTTTATCTCGTGGCCTATTACGGGTTGCATGAGATGATCTACGGCACTTCGGTGTGGTGATCGTGGCGCATTGCTAACCGCCTGTTAACCATACTTCGCTAATTTTTCCGTTACTGGCGGCCTGCCATCCGCTGCGAGCCGTGCCCATAACCGCCAAGTGGGCAATGCCAATCATTTTCCGAGAGTTTTAAGGGAACGTTAGCCGCGTTGACGGCAATCTCAAGCAGCTCAGCCTGCTTTGGGATCGGACAGGTGTTTAAGTCATTCGCACCAAGTCTTCGTGAAGGGATCGGCGCCGCGGCCGGGATGATCCGCGCCGTCGCGGTGACCATCCGCGGCAAAATTTTACTCGCCTATATCGCCATGGCGGCGATCACCGCTTTCGTCGGCATTTACGCAATCACCAGCGTCACCGAAGCCGGCCGCCTGGTCGTCCAGACCTATGACAAACCGTTGATGTCGATCAGCTATGCGCGTCTCGCGATGTCCAACTTCACGGCCATGCAATTGGCCCTGGCGGAGCGGGTGCGGAGCGCCAGTTACAAGGAACAGCACGCGCTCGACGAGCGCATGGACGATTTCGCCCAATCCGTGGCCGAGGATCTGGCGGTGACGGAAGAGCGTTCGATGTCGGACCGCGCCATCGCGGTGGCTCATGACACCGCCCGCGCCGCCGCCGCATGGAACACGCTGCGCCGCAAGTTGATCAATGGCAGCAACGACGAGAAGGATCGTCAGACGCTTCAACAGCACGCCGCGCCCATCCTCGACGACTTCGATACCCTGGCCGAGCTTACGGCCGATGACGGTTTCAAGGATCGCGAGCGTGCGCTGAATTCGATCGAAACCTATCGCCAGATCACGATGATCGCGACCCTCGGCGCGCTGATGATCGGGGTGCTGATTGCCTTGGTGCTGGCGCGTCGCATGGTCTTGCCCATCGCCGAAGCATCCGCGGCCGCCCGCCGCATCGCCCAGGGCGAGCTCAATGTCGAGATCGCCGCCGAAGGCAAGGACGAGCTTGGCCAGCTGCTGGGTTCCATGGCGGTGATGCGCGACAATATTCGCGGCATGATGGATCGCGAGATCGCGGCCCGCCGCTCGGCCCAGACCCGCCTCGTCAACGCCATCGAGAGCACCGCGGAAGGCGTCATCCTGGTCGATGGCGGCGGCAGGATTCTGATCTCGAATTCGCGCATCGCGTCGTTCTTCCCCGCCCTTGGGCTGACGGTGGGCATGCCACTGCCGGCGGTGCTGGACAGCGGCGAGCTGCGCTTGCCCGACGGCCGTTGGCTCAGCCTGAGCCGCAGCGCCACCGCGGATGGCGGCTATGTCGTCATCGTCAGCGACATCTCCACGCTCAAGGAGCGCGAGATCATGCTGCAATCGGCCAAGGAGCAGGCGGAAGCCGCGAACCGCGCCAAAACCGAATTCCTGTCCAATATGGGGCATGAGCTGCGCACGCCCTTGAACGCCGTGATCGGGTTCTCCGAAATCATCGCCAAGGAGATGTTCGGGCCGGTCGGCCAGCCTTCCTACAAGGAATTCGCCTCCGATATTCTCCGCAGCGGCAGCCACCTGCTCGAGATCATCAACGACATCCTCGACATCGCCAAGTGCGAGGGCGGCAGTCTGCAGATCGTGCCGGAGCCGGTCGATGTCGGCGAGCTTATGTCGCGCAGCGCCGAAATCGTGATGCCGCAAAGCCAGAGCGGGAATCTCACGATCACCGTGGAGAAGCTCCAGGAGCCGTTGTGGCTGCTGGCCGATCCAGCGCGTGCGCGGCGCATCGTCCAGCATCTCCTCTCCAACGCGATCAAATTCACCCCGGCGGGCGGCAAGGTCAGCCTGTCCGCCTCGCGGCTGGCGCCCGGCTGGGTCGCGCTCAAGGTCGCCGACACCGGCATCGGCATGCGCGCGGAGGATATTCCGGTCGCGCTGTCGCCTTTCGGCCAGATCGACAGCAGCCTGTCGCGCAAATACGAAGGCACCGGCCTGGGATTGCCCTTGTGCAAGGTGTTCGCCGCGTTGCATGGCGGCAGCCTGGACATCGAAAGCAGCCCGGGAAAGGGCACCGTGGTCACGGTCGTTCTGCCCGAGGCCGTCAGCGATCTGCAATCGCTGACCGTGGCGAGTTGAGGGCTCGAACGATGACGCAGCATTCCGCAAATCTGCAGCGATGACGACGCTTGAAAAGAATTTCGGCGGCCGAACCCACATGGGATGGCTGCCGGCGGTTTTGTGCGGGCTCATTTTGGGCACGTTGGGGTTGTGCGGCTTGGCGGTTCTGCTCGTCACCGGATATTCCTACGACCGCACCGCGGCGGCGAACCCGGTCTCGCAACT
>Ga0209006_10000639_pt1 | contig 32439 bp, 27 predicted proteins | sample JacPin_JW_Ref_O2_FD_188567 | JGI IMG/M metagenome (GOLD analysis project Ga0209006, IMG submission 188567) | Forest soil microbial communities from Algoma, Ontario, Canada - Jack Pine, Ontario site 1_JW_Ref_O2 (SPAdes) (version 2) | ecosystem: Environmental > Terrestrial > Soil > Boreal... | reverse complement strand
GCGAATCGCCATGAGCCCGGGCATTTCGGTTTCGGCAATTTTGATTTCCTTGCGTCCCCAGTCCTGGAGCGCGAGATCCTTGACGATGAAATCGGCCTGGGCCTTGATTGCTGCATTCATTACGATTCGACTCCTTAAAGCGGCTTAGGCAGCGCGCGTTGCTTTAGATTCCGCGGCGAGCGTTTCAGCCTTGTCGGTTCGCTCCCAGCTGAATTCTTCTTCCTTGCGGCCGAAATGGCCGTAAGAAGCGGTTTTTTGATAGATGGGCCGCGCCAGGTCCAACATCTCTCTCAGCCCGAATGGGGTCAGGTCAAAATGCGCCCGCACCAGCTGCGTCAGACGCGCGTCCGAGAGTTTTCCCGTGCCGAAGGTCTCCACCATGATGGAGGTCGGCTCGGCCACGCCGATGGCGTAGGAGACCTGAACTTCACAGCGATCGGCCAGCCCTGCGGCCACGATGTTCTTGGCCACGTAGCGCGCGGCATAGGCCGCCGAGCGATCGACTTTGGAAGGATCCTTGCCCGAGAAGGCGCCACCGCCGTGGCGCGCGAATCCGCCATAGGTGTCGACAATGATTTTCCGCCCCGTGAGCCCGCAGTCGCCCACCGGTCCGCCAATGACGAATCGCCCGGTGGGATTGATGTGGTACTTGGTGCGCTTGTCGATCCATTTGGCCGGCAGCACGGGTTTCAAGATTTCCTCCATGACCGCTTCGCGCAACTGCTTGGTGCTGATGTCATCGGAATGCTGTGTGGACAGCACCACCGCTTCCAGACCGACCGGCTTGTCGTTCTCGTAGCGCAAGGTGACTTGGCTTTTCGCATCCGGGCGCAGCCAGGGCAGCTTGCCGTTCTTGCGCACTTGAGCCTGGCGCTTGACCAAGCGGTGCGCCAGGGTGATGGGCGCCGGCATCAGCACGTCGGTTTCGTTGGTGGCGTAGCCGAACATCAATCCCTGATCCCCGGCGCCTTGCTTGCGTTCGTCCTTGCGATCCACGCCCTGGGCAATGTCCGGCGACTGCTTGCCGATGATGTTGAGCACGCCGCAGCTCGCGCCGTCGAAGCCCATGTCCGAGGTGTCATAACCGATATCCAAGACGGTCTTTCGAACCAGCGCTTCGACATCCACCCAGGCCGTGGTGGTCACCTCGCCCGCCACGATCACCACGCCGGTTTTCACCAGCGTCTCGCAGGCCACGCGCCCGCGCGGATCGGCCGCGAGAATGGCATCCAGGACGGCGTCCGAAATCTGGTCCGCCACTTTATCCGGATGGCCTTCTGAGACCGATTCCGACGTGAATGAGAAGCTACTTCTACTCATGAATGTAATTCCTTGAAATTTATCCGAAATTATCCCGATACCGTTGATCAAACTCGGTCCGGGTAAAGCGGTGATTCTGCGGCCCGCGCGATTCGATCTTGATTGCGCCCATCAGCGAGGCCGTCCTGCCGATCGTTTCCCAATCCAGGCCGTGCAACAACCCGTGAATTAGACCAGCCCGATAGGCATCCCCGCAACCGGTAGGATCGATTACTGCTTCAGGCTTCGCACTGGGGATGCGCAATGTCCGCCCACCGGTATAAATCGTGGATCCTTCCGACCCCTGGGTCACGATCAGCGCCTCCACTTGAGCGGCCACCTCAGCGACCGAGAGCCCGGTTTTTTGTTGCAGCATGCCCCACTCGTAATCGTTCAACGCCACCCAGCGCGCCTGCCGAATAAAGGTCTTAAGCTCGTCCCCGCCAAACATGGGCATTCCCTGACCGGGATCGAAGATAAAGGGGATGGATGCCGCCTCGAACTGGGCCGCGTGCTCGATCATGGCCTGACGGCCATCCGGCGCCACGATGCCGAGCGTAATGCCCGCCCCGGCATCCGCGATCTTATTCAGGTGCGCGAACTGCATGGCGCCAGGATGAAAGGCCGTGATCTGATTGTTATCCAAATCAGTGGTGATAAAGGCCTGCGCCGTAAAGGCCTCATCGACCGGTCGGATGAAATCCACCGACAGCCCCTGCGAGAGCATGCGATCGCGGTACGGGCCAAAATCGTGACCCGCCGTCGCCATCGCGAGTCCCCGGTCGCCCAACAAATGCAGGCCATAGGCGATATTTGCGGCGCAGCCGCCAAATTCGCGGCGCATTTCGGGTACCAGAAAGGACACGTTCAAGGTGTGCAGCTTGTCCGGCAGGATGTGGGTCTTAAATCGATCTGGAAACACCAAAATGGTGTCGTAGGCCACGGAACCGCAAATCAATGCAGCGGGTTCCTTCGAATTTTTAAACGTCATCCGACACCTTGCTTGGGGCAAACCGCTATTCTACGGCATCTTCGGCACGGTGTTTTTCAATGAGAAGGTCACGAATTTGACGCTTGGCCGTCAGGTCTGCGGCAATTGGGAGGGCGCCGCCAATTATGAGTGGCTGGTGACCAATGGCCTCGGCGGCTACGCGTGCGGCACCGTGGCGCTTGCCAATACGCGCCGCTATCACGGATTCCTCATGGCGAGCCTGACGCCGCCCGTGCAACGCACGCTGCTGGTGGCCAAGATCGATCTGAGCGTGGAGTACTTAGGCCTCAAGACCGACCTGACCGCCAATGAATTCGCCGGCGGCACGGTCAGCCCCCAAGGCTTTGTGCATCTGGAATCCTTTGCGGTTCTCGATGGCATTCCCACCTGGCGATATGCGATCGCCGATGCGCTCCTGGAATTGCAGATTTTCATGGCGCAAGGAGCCAATACCAGCTATTTGCGCTTGGAGTTGATCAGGAGCACCGCGCCCATGCGCGTCGCGCTCAAACCCTATGTGACGTACCGCGATTTCCACAGTCAGTCTCACGGCGCGCAGCCCTTTGAGTTGGAGTCCTCGGCTGATCAGTGCCGCATCCAGGCCTCTCCCGGAGCCCGGCCCTATCGCCTGCTCGTCACTGCAGGTAAGTTCACGGCGACTCCTGAGTGGTATTGGAATTTTTGGCATCGCGAAGAAGCGCAGCGCGGACTGGATGCCTCCGAGGATTTATTTTTTCCGGGCAGCTTCAGCGCCGATCTCGAAGTACGCGTGCCGATGTACTTCATCGCCACCGCCGAGACCGCGGCGCCCGCCGCTGGAGGCGAAGTCGCGAAGTCGATTCAAGACGACGGCAAGATCTTGGCCGCCCGCCTGCCGAGGAACGCGCCGGCGTGGATCCGCACCTTGGCCCGCGCGTCCGATCAATTCATCGTGCGCCGCGGGGATACGGGCGCCGCGGCGGCCAGCATTATTGCCGGCTATCCGTGGTTTGCCGACTGGGGCCGCGACACCATGATTTCTCTGCCAGGTCTCGCGACTGTCTTGGGGCGCTACGACATCGCCGCGAACATCCTGAAGACCTACGCCGGCTTCGTCGATCGCGGCATGCTGCCGAACCGATTTCCGGACGGCGGCGAGGCGCCGGAATACAACACGGCCGATGCGACGCTGTGGATGTTTCATGCGCTCGAAGATTATCTGCAAGCCAAGCCCAATCCGGAACTGCTCGGCCAGCTATTCCCTACGTTGGTGTCGATCATTCATGCGCACGTTGACGGCACGCGCTACGGGATCCAAGTTGATGAGAAGGATGGACTTCTGCATGTCGGCGAGGCAGGCACACAAGTCACCTGGATGGATGCGAAAAACGGCGAGCAGGTTTTTACGCCGCGCACGGGTAAGCCGGTCGAGATCAACGCCTTGTGGCTCAACGCGCTGAATGTCATGGTTCGAGCCGCCGGCCGAGTCCACAATTTGAACGAGAAGCGCTTTTGTGAATTGCTATTGGAGCGCGCGAGCCACAGTTTTGCGCGCTTCTGGAATGAAAAACGTCATTGCCTGTACGATGTCATCGATGTGGAGGGCACAAACGCTTGCGATGAAAGGATTAGACCGAACCAAATTCTCGCGATATCACTGCCTTTCTGCGCGCTGCCGCCGGCCCAGATGCGCGCCGTCGTTGAGTGCTGCGGCCGCGATCTTTTGACCAGCTACGGACTGCGCAGCTTGAGCACGAAGGATTCCGGCTACTTGGGAGCCTACGCGGGTGATCCCTGGCACCGCGATGCCGCCTATCACATGGGCACGGTGTGGGCGTGGCTGCTCGGGCCGTTCGCCCGCGCGCACTTTCGCGTGTATGGGGATGCCCGTCTGGCGCAATCCCTGCTCGAGCCCATTGCCCAACATTTGAACGCGGCGTGCATCGGCACGGTCAGCGAGATTTTTGATGGTGACGCACCTCACAGTGCGAAGGGCTGTTTCGCGCAGGCCTGGAGCGTCGCTGAGATACTGCGCTCTTGGATTTATCTCGAGCGCAAGATCTCGAAGGCTTAAGGAAAGAATGAACATCGAGCGAGAGCGTCTGCTCGCCAACGTGGTGGGCCCCGACGGCTGGAAACACTGGGGCCCCTATTTAAGCGAGCGCCAGTGGGGCACCGTACGGGAAGACTACAGTCCCGGCGGCACTGCCTGGGAATATTTCCCACACGATCATGCGCGCAGCCGCGCCTATCGGTGGGGCGAGGATGGCATCGGCGGGCTCTGCGACGGGGAACAATTGGTGTGCCTGTCGCTCGCGCTGTGGAATGGCGCGGATCCGATTTTGAAGGAGCGCATGTTCGGCCTCACCAATGCCGAAGGCAATCACGGCGAGGATGTAAAAGAGCACTACTTCTACTTGGATGCGACTCCCACGCATTCCTATTTAAAGATGCTCTACAAATATCCCCACAGAGCATTTCCTTACGCTGATCTGGTTGCGGAGAATGCGCGGCGCGGCACCGATGTGCCGGAATACGAATTGCTGGATACCGGCATATTCGCGGAAAACCGCTACTTCGATGTGTTCATCGAGTACGCCCAAGTCGAGCCGGGCGACATTCTTATGAAGATCACGGTGTACAACCGCGGCCCGAGCGCGATGCTCCATGTGATCCCGCAATTGGTACTACGCAACACCTGGAGCTGGGAACCGGGCTCAGAGAAGCCTGAAGTCAAGGCCGCTGAGCATGGCGCAATCGCGATCGAGCCGGGCGGCCTGGGCGTAAGTCGATTGTATTTCGACGGCAACGCCGAGGTGCTTTACACCGAAAACGAAACGAATGCGCCGCGGCTGTGGAACTTCGGGCAGGAGGGTTACTTCAAGGACGCCTTTCACGACCGCATCGTCCAAGGTCTGACGGATCGCGTGAATCCCGCGCACCAGGGCACCAAGGCCGGCGTGTGGTATCAGTCGATGATCGCCGGCGGCGGCAAGCGCGAATTTCGCCTACGCCTGTCGCGGCGCATTGTCGCGAAACCGTTCCGGGATTTCGATACAACGCTGGCACAACGGCAGCGCGAGGCGGATGCCTACTATGCGGACCTGCAAAAGGACATGCACTCCGCCGACGAGCGCGTGGTGCAGCGTCAGGCATTCGCAGGACTCATTTGGAACAAGCAGTTCTATTACTTAGACCAATCACGGTGGCTCAAAGGCGATCCCGGCCAGCCAAGACCGCCGGACTCGCACCTGCACGGCCGCAACGCGGATTGGCGAAACCTGAACAATGCCGACATTCTGTCGATGCCTGACAACTGGGAGTATCCCTGGTATGCCTCCTGGGACCTGGCGTTTCACTGCATCCCATTCGCGCTGATCGATGCCGCGTTCGCCAAACACCAGTTGGTGCTGCTCACCCGCGAATGGTACATGCATCCCAATGGCCAAATTCCCGCCTACGAGTGGGCATTCAGCGACGTGAATCCCCCGGTGCACGCCTGGGCGACTTGGCGCGTGTTTCAATTGGATCGCAAACAAAACGCCGGTAAAGGCGATTTGGTATTTCTGGAGCGCGTCTTTCACAAGCTCATGTTGAATTTCGCCTGGTGGGTCAATCGCAAAGATCACTTGGGCCGGAATATTTTCCAGGGCGGATTTCTAGGGCTCGACAATATCGGCGTATTTGACCGCAGCTCTGAGTTGCCCACCGGCGGCTATCTCAATCAGTCCGACGGCACCAGCTGGATGGCGATGTATGCGTTGAATCTCATGCGCATCGCGCTCGAACTCGCGAAACACAATCATGTCTACGAAGACATTGCCAGCAAGTTCTTCGAGCATTTCTTGAGCATCGCCGAGGCCATGAGCAGCATGTTCAGCGATGACGTGGGGCTGTGGGACGATGAGGATCAATTCTATTACGACGTGCTTTGCTTACCCAACAATCAGCGTGTGCGGTTGCGTATCCGCTCAATGGTCGGGTTGATCCCGTTATTCGCCGTGGAAACCCTCGAGCCGGAGTTATTGGAACGATTGCCCGGATTTACGCGGCGGCTGGAGTGGTTCTTGATGCATCGGCCGGATCTGGCCAGCCTGGTGTCGCATTGGCAGTCCCCGGGCCGGGGCGAGCGCCGGCTGCTGTCGCTGCTGCGCGGACATCGCATGAAAAAACTGCTGAAGCGAATGCTGGATGAGACCGAGTTTCTTTCCGATTACGGCATACGAGCCCTGTCCAAGTGGCATCTTGAACACCCGTTCGAGTTGCATGTGGGCCACGTCAATGAGTCGGTGCGCTACACGCCCGGCGAGTCAGAAACCCGGCAGTTCGGCGGCAATTCCAATTGGCGCGGGCCCATCTGGTTTCCCTTGAACTTCCTCATTATCGAATCGCTGCAGAAATTCCATCACTACTATGGCAACGACTTCAAGGTCGAATGCCCAACGGGTTCGGGAAAATTTTTAACCCTCGACCAAGTCGCGACGGAACTTTCCCATCGTCTGTCGCGTATTTTCCTGAAGGACGGCATGGGCGATCGACCGGTCCTGCGCCATCAGCCGCAACTGCAACAGGACCCCTACTACCAGGATTGCATTCCTTTCTACGAATATTTTCACGGCGACACTGGCCGGGGAGTCGGCGCATCACATCAGTCGGGCTGGACCTCGCTGATCGCCAAGCTGCTCACCCCGCGAGCGCATGAATGACGCAACGCTGACACCGACGCTGGTTCTACTGCCAGGCCTCGACGGCACCGGCAAGTTGTTCGCCGAGTTTCTAAAGGCCCTGGATCTTGGGTCTCGTGCGCACGTTGTGCCCTATCCTCCCGATATCCCCTTAGGCTATGACGAACTCGAGCCCATTGTGCGAGCGGCATTGCCTACGCGCAGCCCCTTCGTATTACTAGGCGAATCCTTTTCCGGTCCCCTTGCCATTCGAATCGCTGCGCGTCCGCCGCCAGGGCTTGCGGCCCTGGTTCTATGCGTCACATTTGCCAGCAACCCCTACCCTCATCTCGGCTGGGCACGCCGGCTCGCGCCATTCCTGCCTTTGAAGTCGCTGCCACGTTGGTTGCGAGCGCCGCTGATGTGGGGATCGGCATCGCCGTCCAAGGCGCCGCGTCAGTCGCAGCGCGCGATGGCGGGCGTCGCCGCCGGCGTCATTCGACGCCGAATCGCTGCACTTTTGGCGGTGGATGAGACGGCAGCGCTGGCGAGGATCACGGTGCCGACCTTGGTTTTGTGTGCACTTGGCGACCGGGTGGTATCTCAGGCCGCGACGGCGCGGATCATGCGCGGTATCCGGCACGGCCAGCGGGTCGATATGGAGGGACCGCATCTACTGCTGCAAACCTGCCCTCATGAATGTGCGGCAGCGGTGCTTAAGTTTATCCGCGAGGTACAAACAGCCGAGCCGGCAGTTGCCGGCCCGGAAACGAACTGATCGACCCGCCAGATCAGCGTAAACTGAAGACTTGGCGGCATGAGCACGGATCGATCCTTGGTGAATTCCCAAACGCATGCGCCGTCGGCTGCGCATCCCGCCTATCGACCGGATATCGACGGACTGCGCGCCATCGCGGTGTTGTTCGTCGTCGGGTTTCACACGTTCCCCGCGCTATTTCCCGGCGGATTTGTCGGTGTCGACGTCTTCTTCGTCATTTCCGGCTACCTGATCACGGGCATCCTCCTCCGCGACTTGCGGGATCGCCGCTTCAGCTTCCTGAACTTCTATGGACGGCGCATCCGCAGGATTTTCCCGGCACTATTGCTGGTGCTCGCCGCCAGCCTGGCGGTGGGTTGGTATGTACTGATCCCGGACGAGTTCCAGGACCTATCCCGGCATGTGCTGGCCAGTGCGGGATTCTTTTCCAACTGGCTGATTTGGAACCATAGCGCCTATTTCGCCACCGACGCGGATACCCGGCCGTTGCAACATTTGTGGTCGCTGGCGGTCGAGGAGCAGTTCTACATCACCTGGCCTGCAGTGCTGTGGATCGCTTGGCGCCTGCGTCTGAACCTCGCGCTCGTCATTGCCGGCCTGGCAGTCGGCTCGTTCGCGCTGAACATAGCGGACACTTTCGCTCCCGATTTTCGCACCAATCAATTCGCATTCGCGTCGCCGCAAACGCGCGCTTGGGAGCTGCTGCTCGGCGGCCTCCTCGCCTACGCGACAATCTTCGGCAAACGATCGCTGCCATTTATTCCGGTAACTGGCGCCGCCTCTGCGCGCGAAATGCGTAACAATGTGCTGGCGGCTACCGGCATCGCTCTGCTGGCATGCGTGCTGGTGAGTGTCATCCCAGCGAGAGCATTTCCAGGTTTCTGGGCTCTTCTTCCGGCCACCGGTGCATACCTGATCATCGCGGCGGGTCCGAATGCGTGGCTCAACAGCACGGTGCTGGCGAGCAGGCCTTGCCGATTTATCGGGATTGTCAGCTATCCTTTGTACCTGTGGCATTGGGTGCTGCTGTCCTTCGCGCGCATCCTGAATGGTGCCACGCCCCCAACGATCGTGCGTGTTGCGCTGATCAGCGTGGCATTTCTTCTGGCCTGGCTGACCTTTCAAACCGTGGAGCGACCGATTCGCGGCGGCCGCCGACTGCCATTGAAGGCTATTTTACTGCTTGCAGGAATGCTCATCGTCGGCTGCGCAAGCTACGCAGGCTTGCGTTACGATCCGCTGGACGGTCGGCCCGTGCTGCAACAACTTGCAGATGTCGTGCGTCACTCACCATTGCCCGGTTACGGTCCCTGCCGGAATCCGCAGCTTGCTCAAGGGCTCAAGTTGGGTGATTGCATATTCGCCGAGCAAGGCGGCACGGATGCGGCGCTCATCGGCGATAGTCACGCCGCGGACAAGTTCTTCGGCTTCGCCAGGATCGAGCACGAGCATCGCTGGGCGCTACTGGGTAATGCATCTTGTCCGCCCGTCTATGGAATCAAAGTCTCTCTCGCTGGCGAGCCCACCGATTGCGACCAGAAGTCCGCCAAAGTCATCGACTGGGTGGATTCGCAGCCGCAAATCAAGACCGTTGTGCTCGCGTTTTTCGGTAACTATTTCCTGACAACCCCTTACGCGGCGGACCATGTGATCCAGCACAATGGACCGGGTAGGACCATAATCTCAGGCGCGCCGGGCCAGACGGGCTCACCTGCAGAGTTGTTTTTCTCAGGACTCGATCAGGCCATCGCCCGCCTGGAGCAGGCCCACAAACAGATCGTGATACTGATCGACTTGCCGGAATTTCCCTTCATGCCGCGTGACTGTTACCGGCGGCAGGATTCGAGTGGGTGCATTTTGCCGCGTTCTGCGGTCGACGCCCGGCAGGCGGAGTCTCGCGCGATGATCGCAAAGCTGCAACGCGCTCATCCGGGTATCCGCATTTTCGATCCACTGGAGCGGTTCTGTCCGGAGTCGCGTTGTATTTACATGGAGGATGGCCAGGTGCTCTACCAGGACTCCAACCACCTATCCCACTATGGGAGCGACCGCTATGCCGAAGCCTTCAGCCGTTGGCTGACTTCGCCGGGTCAATAATCACCGCCCCGGCGATCACACATCGCGTTAGCTCTTGTGCTCGGCCTTCACAGTTCTTCGGCCCTTTCGGGCCGACAACGTCCGCGTATCAATTCCCCGACACCGACCAAATTGCCGACCATTCGCCCATGGCGATCGACATTCTTCTCCGGCCGGAACGATTTGATGCCGTTCACCAAAATCGCTTTAAAGATATTTCGCCACGCTTCTTGTCGACTCAGCACTTTCTTTCGATGGAGATACCAGGCGTTCACGACCTGCGAATAACCGTATCTCTTGCCGGATACCCTTGCCGACCTGATCCCGAGGTGCACGCCGACCATGCCGTCGTAGCGGACCAGCCGCCCGGTGCGCCCGACGATTCTGGAAAAATCCTTATCCTCCATCCAAGCGTATAGCACCAGGCGCTCATCGAAGCGTAGATCGCCGATCGCGCTGATCCTAAACGCCATGTTGCAGCCATACAAACTGAGGCAATTCGAAAATGTCGGCGGGCCGGACGGCAGCGCAGGAGGGTCGCTGATCAGGCGCTTGGCCTCGCCCCACGACACCTCCGCCGCTTCAGTGGCGCCGTTGCGCAGCACCAGACCGCCCACGCCGACCACGTGCGCATCGGCCGCGAATGCGAATGCGCAATGCTCGAGCCACGTGACGGCCGGCGCGAAATCATCGTCGAAGAACACCACAATGTCCGTTTGACCGCGCAACTGCTCGAGCGCGCGATTGCGCTGTTTGGTAAGGCTCGCACTGCCGTAAATCACTTCCAGCAGGAAAACCGAGCTTTCCAAAGGCGCCTCAATGTCGGCGTTGCCGGTCGCCGAAATGATGACCCTCGAGGGAAGCAGCGTTTGCCGTTCCAGCAGGCGTACGACCTCTGTGACGGCTGCAGGTCTGCCCTTCGTGGCGATGACAATGGCGATCCGCGGAGCGGCGCCGCCCGGCTCCGAGTTTTGTGCAACCATAGCGCTTGATTATGGCCGGAACCTCCGCGGCCATCAAATGGGTGCAGGGGCCGGGCCGGCAATCGCCGGCCCGGCGATCAAACAAACGTATTAGCTCTTGTGCTCCGCCTTCCACTTCTCGACGGCGGCCATCGTGTTCTCGACATGCTTGTCGGGATTCAATGCCGTGTACTCATAAATAATCTTGCCGTTGGGTGCGATGACATAGGATGTGCGATTCGCGTACTCCGGCTTTTGCGCCAGCACCGCGTCGTATTCCTTGGTGATCTTCTGATCCCCATCGGCGGCAACCGCAAACTTGTTGCGGCACTCGCTCACCGAAAATTTATTGAGCGTGTCGATGTTGTCGTGCGAAACCCCGATCACCGTCGCGCCCATGGCTTTGAACTTGTCGGTCGCCTCGGCGAAGTTATGCGCCTCGACGGTGCAACCCGGGGTGAAGGCCGCGGGATAGAAGTACAGGACCACGGGACCTTTCTTCAGCGCATCGGCCAGGGAAAACGTAAATGGCTTGCCGGCGAGGGTCGCCTGGGTGGTGAAGTCAGGAGCCTGAGCGCCTTCCGGCAGCGCCGCGTACAACGGCGCGGAGAGCACCGCAGCGCCGAGCGCAAGAATCATTAAACGCTTCATGGTGAGAATTTCCTTTGGAGTTGAAACAGTCGCGGGCAGGCAGTCTGCGCCATCCCTAAATACCCCGCAAGCTGCCGCAAAGTGACTGCACCGTGGACGCGAAAGCCCGGCTATTTCAGTGTGCTTTTGATTTCTTTGACCACGCGCGTCACATCGTCATCCGCCATGGCGGGAAACAATGGCAGCGTAACGGTCTCGCGTCCGACCCGTGCGGCAACCGGCGTATCTTCGTCCCGATAGCCCGCCTCGCGATAGAACTTGAGACTCGGAATACTCGGATAGTGCACGCCGATGCCGATGCCCCGGTCAGCCATCGCCTTCTGAAATCCCGGCCGCGTCATGCCGCGCGAAGCGAAATCGATCAACACCTGAAACATATGCCAGCTGTGTCCCGAATCGCCGCGCGCCGGCAGCACCACAGCGTCATATCCATCAAACTCATCGAAGTAGCGGCCCGCCAACTTAAGGCGGCGCGCATTGAATCCGTCCAAGCGGCGCAGCTGATCGATGCCCACTTGAGCCGCGACATCGGTCAGATTGCTTTTCGCGCCGGGGAACATGACATCGACTTCGCCCTCGGCATTGCGTTTGATGCCGTGAAAGCGGTATTGCTCCAAGAGCTCCGCCGCCATCGCATCGCCCGTGCTGATCGCGCCGCCTTCGATGGTCGTCATGTTCTTGTTGGGATGGAAACTGAACACGACCAGGTCCCCAAAGCTGCCGATGGGTTTGCCCTTGTATTTCGAGCCGATGGCATGGGCCGCGTCTTCCACGACTCGCAGTCCGTGTTCGGCGGCGAGGCCATAGAGTCCATCCATGTCCACGGGCAGTCCCGCGAAATGCACCGGCATGATGGCGCGTGTCTTGGGCGTGATCGCCGCGGGGACACGCTCGAGATTGATGTTGCGCGTATGGAGATCGATGTCGACGAATACCGGTTTGGCGCGCAGGCGCGCCACGACATTGGCGCTGGCCGCAAAGCTCATGGCGGGCACGATGACTTCATCGTCCGGTCCGATGCCGGCGACTTCGAGGGCCATTTCCAGCCCCGCGGTGGCGGAGGTCATCACCCGCAAATGACGGGCGCCGCCCAAGTATGCCGCGAGATCCGCTTCGAACGCGGCCACTTTGGGGCCGCTGGCAAGCTGTCCGGAGCGGAAAACATCCGCGACCGCGGCAATGCTCTGCTCATCGATGGCGGGGCGGGTGAACGGTAGGAAAGGCTTCACATCGAGCTCCTCGACACCAGCAACACACCGGTGCATATCAGTGCAATTCCCAGCATTTTAGCCGGCGTGAGGGTCTCCCCGAGCCATGCCACCGACACGGCGGCCACCACGACATAGCCCAAGGACAACATGGGGTAGGCGGTGCTGACGGGCGCCTTGGAGAGCGCCGCGACCCACACGCAGACACTGGCCGCGTAGCACAGCATGCCGGTCCAAAACGGCACGCTGCGAAACAGGATGACGACGCTGCTGCTCAAGACATCGACATTGAATTCGTTGAAATGCGCCAACGGCTTGGTGGCCACCTTGAGCAGCAGCTGTGCCGCAGCGTTCAACCCCACGCCGGCCAAAATCAACGCCCACGTCACCCAACTCATTGTCGCGACACCATCACCTGACCCACATTTTGACCGACTGTACGCATGGGCACGCCACGCTCCTTGAAGTTATCGAATGTTCTCTTGTCCATCACGGCGTAGGCGTCGAGTTGCGAATTCCACGTGGTCAGAAACCCCTCGACATCCGTGATTTCTCGATCAGGCGCCTGACGCAATCCGTAATCCAGTTCGCCACGATACCCGACCAACGTGACGGTTCGCTGCAGATAAAATGTCAGGGATTGATCATAGGTGCGAACACTGTAGAGCGGAGCCGACCGCGCCGCCGCGGGCAACGCGGCGGCCAGGTCGATTCCTGAATAGATCGGCGCGAGCAGGGTTGCCGTTCTGACCAGCAGCAGGACCGCCAGGCTCCAGCCGACGCCAAGCACCGCGGCCGCGCGGGTCGCATCGGATGCCTTCTGCACCCAGACGAACAGCCCCGAGAGCAGCAGCAGCACGGCGACCTCGCGCACCGGCTTGGCCAGCTGTAAAAAATAGGGCTGGCGGGGCGAGACGGGGATCAGGTTTGGCAGCGCGAAGCTCGCCGCGCCCAACACCAGCGCCGTAGCCGTCGTCAGGATGCCCGTCAGCAGCAGATCCCGCTTCAGGGTTGGCAATGGCAACGCTCCGATCAGCACCGCCAAGGCCGGCATCGCGGGCAGAATGTAGGGCATGAGTTTCGAGTCGGAGAGCGAGAAAAACAGGCAGACAAAGACGACCCAAATCCACAGGAATAAAGTCGGACTGAATTCGCCGCGGGGACCCCGCCAGCCGCTCACCAACACGCGTAAGGTAGGCACGGTCCAGGGCACCGTCCCGGCCAAAAATACCCAGCCGAAAAACCACCAGGGCTCCTCGCGTTCGGCGATGGGCGTCAAAAAGCGTGCGACATGCTCGTGAATGAAAAAAAACTGTAGAAAGTCGTTGAGCCGCTGTGCGGCAAGCCAGTGCCAGGGCACGGTAATGGCGAAAAACAGCGGCAAACCCCATCGAAGGTGCAGCTTGCGCCAGGGCGAAAAATCACGCGTCCACAGGCTGTAGATCACCAGTACCGCCGCCGGAATTGCCGCGGCGACGAGGCCTTTCGTCATTACTCCCAAGGCCGCGGCACCCCACGCCAACAGCATCCAACGCCGTTCTCCCGACTGCGCCTGCTGCGCCAGCAAAAAGCCCGCAAGACTTGCCGTCATCCAAAACGTCAGGCTCATGTCCAAGGTCATGAGCTGTCCCAAGACGACGAACATGAACATGCCGCACAGAACCGCCGCGGCGCGCCAGCCAGCGCCGGCGCCCCAGAGCCGCCCCGCCAGAAATCCGATCAGGGCCACCGTCGCGAGAGCGGTCAACGCGGTATAAAGTCGGGCGGAGAACTCGCTGACCCCGAGCATCTGATACGCAGCGGCCGTTGCCCAGTACTGCAGCGGCGGCTTTTCAATGTAGTCGAGGCCATTTAGATGCGGGATGATCCAATCGCCGCCGCTCTGCATTTCGCGCGGAATCTCCGCGTAACGCCCTTCATCGGGATTGAACAGCGGGCGGCTCGCCAAGCTCGCCAGCCATACCAGGCTCAAAAGCCCTGCGAGTCCCCAATACAACCCGCGTGCGCGGGTGCTCGGATCGACGCTCAGGGTCACGCCGCCTCCCCGTTCGGCGGCTGAATCGCCAGCAACCCCGAGCGTCCCGGCACCTCGCCCAGGATGACGGTCTGATCAGGCAGCGGCCTCAGAATGGCTAGTTTGTGAATCGCCGCCATGCGCGCAATCGTGACTCCCGCCTCCTGCCACTGGCTTAGCAACGACTCGAAGGCATTCAGCAAGCGCATTCCTTCCAGCTCGGCGTGCAACGTGAATACCTGTAAGCGGTCCGCGCCGGCGGCGTTGACTTCCGATACGCGAAAGACAGCCTCCGCGATCGTCGACTCGTTGACGCCGTCTCTGCCTAACAACTCGTCGAAAGTCGGCAGGGTGGTCGGTAACTGCGGACAGGAACTGCGCCTGCCCTGCAGCATCGGCCAAAATGGCGTTTGGCCGCGGGTGTCGCTGGCATACTGCAGCCCATATTCACGCTCCAGTTCCAACGCGTGGGCATTGATTTGCCAGCCGGCGGCGGCGTGCGATGTCGGAAAGAATCCAAACACCCGTTTGAACCCGTTCATGCCGCGCTCGAACTCGATCCGGGTCCATTCCTCGGAAGCGCCCGCCACGTAGTCCTGCCACCGCACATGATCATAGGTGTGCAACCCCACCTCGAAGCCGCGCTCGTGCACGTTGCGCATGACCGCGCCGGCCTCGCGTCCGATATTGGGGCCGGGCAGCAGCACGCCATAGAGCAGCGTTTTCAAACCGTAATGCTTGAGGACTGAGGTACGCGCGACTTTCTGCGCAAAGCCCTTGCGAAACACGCGGCGCATGGCGCGCCCCGTGTGATCCGGACCCACCGAAAAATAGAACGTGGCATCCACGCCGAGTTTCTCAAGCAGCGCGGTGAGCCGCGGAACGCCTTCGCGGGTGCCCCGCAAGGTATCCACATCGACCTTGAGGCCGATGTGCGTGTCTCTAAGCATCGCGCGATAGCAGTGCCGAGGCGGAAGGCAAGGCGTGCGCGTAGGAATCGAAGATGGCATTGAGCGCCGTGCGCATATCGGTCTTCGGCGTCCAATGCAGTTCCGCGGTGGTGTTCTTGATCGAGGGCAGACGCGCCGGAATGTCCGCGTAGCCCTTGCCGTAGTAGTCCAGAGCCGAGGTGTCGATCAGCTTGGTGTTGCGCGCGGTGGGTGCGTACTCGGGACGCGACAGGGCGATTTCCAGCATCATTTCCGCGAGCTTGCGAATCGAATACAGATTGTGCGGATTGCCGATGTTGTAGATCTTGCCGTCGGCAATGCCATTCGGATTATCAATGATGGTGGTCAGGCACTCGACCGCGTCGTCAATGAAGGTAAAGGCGCGAGTTTGCGTGCCGCCGTCAACCAGTTTGATCGGCTCGCCGCGCACGATATGCCCCAAGAATTGCGTGAGCACGCGCGAGCTGCCCTCCTTCGGATCGTCCATGCTGTCCAGGCCGGATCCGATCCAGTTGAAAGGCCGAAACAGCGTAAATTGCAGTCCCTGTTGGCCATAAGCCCAGATGATCCGATCCAAAAGCTGTTTCACGCAGGAATAAATCCAGCGCTGCTTATGGATGGGCCCTAAAACCAGTTCGGAAGTTTCCGGATCGAACTCCTTGTCGCGGCTGGCGCCGTACACCTCGGAAGTCGAGGGAAACACGACGCGCTTTTTGTATTTCACGCAGTGACGAATGATGGGCAGGTTGGCCTCGAAGTCCAACTCGAACACGCGCAGCGGTTCGCGAACGTAGGTCGCGGGCGTCGCAATGGCCACCAGCGGCAGGATCACATCGCACTTGCGCACGTGATACTCCACCCATTCCAAATTGATGGTGATATCGCCTTCCACGAAATGGAAACGTGGGTTGGACAGCAGCGTGCCGACGCGCTCGGATTGCAAATCCATGCCGTAAATATGCCAATCGGTCTGGGCCAGGATGTACTTGCTCAAGTGATGGCCGATGAAGCCGTTGACGCCGAGAATCAGAACGTTTTTCAAGGGAACCTCTACAATTATTCAGGCAAGCGCGATCGGTTGCTGCGACAGCGCGCGCGGCACGGTATTCTCCGCCACAGGGTTGCCGTTTGCGCTCAATTGCAAAATCTTAAGGCGGCCACCGTCGACGCAGTCGGCATACCAGGTCCCGTCCGAGGAGTACAAACAAGGACTTTGAGCGGGATATTTCACGGGCTGCGTATCCATGCGCGTTTCAAGCACCTGAAGCCTACACCCGTTGACCTCGGTAAAGGCGCCGGGAAAAGGCGGCGCGACGGCACGGACCAGATCGTGGATGGCGCGGGCACCCGAGCGCCAATCAATGCGTCCGTCCTCCGGGGTGCGGCGGCCAAAGTAGGAGCCTTTCTTCAAGTCCAGTGGGTGGGACGGCGCGGTGCCCGCGATCAACCGCGGCAGGCTGCGGCGCAGAACCGTTTGAGCAGCCTCGGCCACCTTGATCGATACGTCCAGCGCCGTGTCATTTTCGAGGATCGGCACCGCTTCCTGATCCACCAGCGCCCCGGCATCGGGCTTCTCCACCATGTAGTGCAGGCTGGCGCCGGTCGTGGTTTCACCGTGGATGATGGCCCAGTGCACCGGGGCCCTGCCCCGGTATTTGGGCAACAGCGACCCATGAATGTTCAAGGCGCCCAAGCGCGGCAGCGCCAACCAGGCCTTGTCGAGCAGGTAGCGGTAGTAGAAGGAAAAAACAAAATCCGGTTTGAGCGCGGTGCCCTGCGCGATCCACTGCGGCGTGTTCGGCGAGTCCGGTGTCACGACGTTCAGCCCATGGTCCTTGGCCAGTTGCTGCACGCTGCCGAACCACTGAGCTTCCTTGGGGTCGTCCGCGTGACTGAAGAGCAGCGGAATCTTGACGCCTTGATCCAACAGCTCACGCACACAGCGCACGCCGACCTCGCTGTAGGCAAACACGATGGCGGTGGTCACTTACGAGACATCCTGCCGATGATGCTGCGCGACCCTCCGCTCCAGCATGGGCGCGCCCTCGCTCTCCTCCAGAACAGCTTCCACGATGTAGCGCGGCCGCTCGCGCACCTGCGCATAGATGCGTCCCACATACTCACCCAGCAGGCCGATGCCAAAAAGCGCCAGACCGATGAACAGAAATACGACGCTGAACAGGGTGAACAAGCCTTCCGCCTCGGAGCCGACCCAAATGCGGCGCACGATGAGCACCACGAACAGCATGGCGGACATCAGCGCCACCAGCATGCCGACCATGGAAAACAGCTGCAGCGGCACGACGGAAAAGCCGGTGATCAGGTCGAAATTTAAGCGGATCAAACTGTAGAGCGAATACTTCGAGCGCCCCGCGAATCGTTCCTCGTGGGCGATGGGCACCTCGATGGGATTCATCGCGTACAAGGACGCCAGCGCCGGAATGAAGGTGTTGACCTCGCGGGTCTGATTGAGCGCGGTCACGACGGAACGGGCGTAGCCGCGCATCATGCAGCCCTGGTCGGTGATGCGCACCGGGGTGATCCACTCGCGAATCTTGTTGATGACCTTCGAAAAAGTGCGCCGCCAGAGCGAGTCCTGCCGCTGTTGGCGGATCGTGCCGACGTAGTCGAAGCCCTGGTCGAGCTTGCCGACCAGCTTGCCGATCTCTTCCGGCGGATTCTGCAAATCCGCATCCAGCGTCACCACATACTCGCCGCGCGCGTACGCGAGCCCGGCCATGACGGCGGAATGCTGGCCGAAGTTGGCGTGAAACAGCACCACACGCGTTTCATGCGGACGGGCCTGGAATTGCTGGCGCAGCAGCGCGACCGATTTGTCCTTGCTGCCATCGTTGACATACACGATCTCGAAGGGGATTTGCAACGCATCGAGCGCGGGATAGAGGCGCGCGAACAAAGTCGGCAGCACCGCTTCCTCGTTGTAGACCGGAATCACGACGCTGAGTTTGGGCGTAGACATATCAGTGATCGGCGGCCACCGCGCCGTGCGATTTCAACAGATCCAGCAATTCGGCCGTTTTCGATTGCATGAGTTGCACCGAACCGCGTGCCTCGACGTTCAAGCGGATCAATGGCTCGGTATTCGACGTGCGCAGATTAAAGCGCCACTCCGGAAATTCAAAGGAAAGGCCGTCGGTGCGATCCACGCCTAAAGCCTGCGCCGCGTAGCGCTGCTCAAACACGGAAATCGCCGCCTTGGCGTCGGGAATTCGATAGTTGAGTTCGCCGCTCACCGGAAATCGGCCGATGCGCTCGCCCACCAAACTCGACAGGCTTCGACCGCTCTCAGACAGGATTTGCGCGACCACCAACCAGGGGATCATGCCGCTGTCGCAATACGCAAAGCGGCGGAAATAATGATGCGCGCTCATCTCGCCGCCATACACGCCGTCGACCTCGCGCATGCGTTGTTTGATGAAGGCATGACCGGATTTGGACAGTACCGCGGCGCCGCCGCTCGACTCGACGATTTCGATGGTGTTCCAGGTCAAGCGAGGGTCGTGCACCACTTTGCCGCCGGGTTGACCGCGCAGCAGTATCGATGCCAGCAATCCGACAATGTAGTACCCCTCGATGAAACCGCCCTGTTCATCGAACAGGAAACAGCGATCGAAGTCCCCATCCCAGGCGATGCCGAAATCCGCGCCGTGTGCGCGAATCGCCGCCACGGTCGGTTTACGATTCTCCTCGAGCATGGGATTCGGAACGCCATTCGGAAAGTGGCCGTCGGCCAGGTGGTGAATCTTGATGAATTTGAACGGCAGAAGGGGCTCGAGTTGGTCGATGATGAGCCCCGCGCCGCCGTTGCCGGCGTTCACGACAATTTTCAACGGTTTAAGCTTCGATACGTCAACGTAGGACAGCAGGTGCTTGATATAAGCGTCCGTGATATCGATCCGATGCCGTTCACCGCGGCGTTTCGGGCTCTCAAACTCGCCGCGCTCGGCGAAGGCGCGAATCTCCGCCAACCCATTGTCGCCGCTGATGGGCTTGGACTCCTCGCGCACGAATTTCATGCCGTTGTAATCGGGCGGATTGTGGCTGGCGGTGATCATGATGCCGCCATCGTAGCCGCCGTCGAAGGTGCCAAAGTACACGCCCTCCGTGCCGCATACGCCGATGTCGTACACATCGACGCCGCTGTCGGTCAAACCGCGGCACACCGCGTCCATGAGACTTGAGCTGCTCAGGCGGATGTCGCGGCCGACAACGATTCTCTTCGGCCGAAGGAATTGCGCGTAGCCGCGCGCCACGCGATAGGCCACCTCGTCATTGAGTTCGGTGGGGATTCGGCCGCGTAAATCGTAAGCCTTGAAACACGTGATCGGGGTCACGTGCTGGTGCCTTTGCGGCCGTAGTTATCCTCGAAGCGCACGATGTCGTCTTCGCCCAAATAGGAGCCGGACTGCACCTCGATGATATGCAGCGGCACCTTGCCCGGATTTTCGATGCGATGCGTGGCGCCCACGGGAATGTAAGTCGATTCATTTTCCGCCAGCAAAAATGTCTCGTCATTGCGCGTGATGCGCGCGGTGCCCTGCACGACAATCCAATGTTCCGCCCGGTGGTGGTGCATTTGCAGCGATAGCACGGCGCCGGGCTTGACCGAGAGGCGCTTGACCTGGAAGCGATCGCCGCTGTCGATGCTGTCATAGCTGCCCCAGGGCCGGAAGACCTCGCGATGCAGCGCAGATTCGGTACGGCCGGATTTTTTAATTTTGGCCACCAGATCCTTCACGTCCTGCACACGGTCCTTGGGCGCCACCATGATCGCGTCCTTGGTCTCGACGATGATGTGATCTTCCATGCCGACCGCGGCGACCAAACGGCTGGTCGAGTGGACGTAGCAATCGTGAGTGTCGTGGGTCAGGACATCGCCCAGCAGAACATTGCCCTCTTCATCCGCCGGCAGCGCATCGAACAGCGAGGACCACGATCCGACGTCGCTCCACCCGACATCGATCGGCAACACCACGGCATCCTGGGTCTTCTCCATCACGGCGTAGTCGATCGACTCGCTGCGGCACTTGATGAACGCAGCCTTGTCGATGCGCAGGAAATCCAAATCCGCTTTGGCAGCCTGGTATGCCGCCGTGCAGGCTTCGAGGATATCCGGCGCGAAATTGCGCAATTCGGACAGATATCGGCTTGCCTTGAACACGAACATGCCGCTGTTCCAATAATAATCGCCGCTCGCAACGAACTGCACGGCGAGATCGAGCGGCGGCTTCTCGGTGAATTGCGCCACCGGATAAGCCGGTCCCGCGCCCTCCCCGCGCCGAATGTAGCCGTAGCCGGTTTCAGGCGCATGCGCCACGATTCCGAAGGTGACCAGCTTGTTCTCTTGGGCGAGCGAAACGGCGATGTCGGCGGCTCGAGAGAACTTGCGCACATCGCGGATGACGTGATCCGCCGGCGCGACGATGAGCGTCGCGTCCGCATCGATATCGAGCGCCTTGAGCGCCGCGAGCGCCACCGCCGGCGCGGTGTTGCGGCCCGAGGGCTCGAGCAGGATCGCCGAGGCGGGCATCTCCATCGCGCGCAGCTGTTCGGCCACGGTGAAGCGATGCGCTTCGTTGCACACGACGATCGGCGCAACCGCGCCGGTAATGGTTGCCAGGCGCGCTGCGGTGTCTTGCAGCATGGTCTGCTTGCCGGTGAGGGCCAGCAGTTGCTTCGGATACATCTCCCGGGACAACGGCCACAGCCGGGTGCCGGCCCCGCCGGAGAGAATCACCGGGATCACGGCGCTCACGATTGACTCACGTTGAGAGCTTTCCTCTACCGATCGCATAGTAATCAAAACCCGCCTTCTGCATCTGTTCAGGGTCGTAGAGATTGCGCCCGTCGAAGATGGCCGGGGAACGCAGCGTGGCCTTGATGTGGTCGAAATCCGGACTTCTGAACTCGCGCCACTCGGTCACGATGGCCAGGGCATCGGCACCCTGCAGCGCTTCAGGACCGGTCTTGCAGAGCGTCAGGTCGGCGCGCTCGCCATAGATCCGCCGGCACTCCGGCATGGCGACCGGATCGTACGCGCGCACCTTCGCGCCCGCGGCCCACAGCGACTCGATCAAGACCCGGCTTGCCGCCTCGCGCATATCATCGGTATTGGGCTTGAATGCCAATCCCCAGATCGCCAGGGTCTTGCCGCGCAAATCGCCGAAATGCGCCTTGATCTTATGAAACAGGACCTGCTTCTGGCGATGGTTGACGCTTTCGACCGCGGCGAGAATGCTGGCGTCATAGCCCACTTCTTGGGCGGAACGCTGCAGCGCCTGAACGTCTTTGGGGAAGCATGACCCGCCGTATCCCACCCCGGGATAAATGAAGGCATACCCGATGCGCGGATCGGAACCCAAGCCGTTGCGCACTGATTCGATGTCGGCGCCGAAGCGTTCGGCGAGATTGGCCAACTCGTTCATGAAGCTGATTTTGGTTGCCAGCATGGCATTCGCCGCGTACTTGGTCAGCTCGGCCGATTTAACGTCCATGACGATCATGCGCTCGCGGTTGCGCGTGAAGGGCTCATATAACGCCCGCAGCAGCTCTGCCGCACGATCGCTGTCGGTGCCCACCACCACCCGGTCCGGCTTCATGAAGTCGGCGATGGCCGCCCCCTCCTTCAAGAATTCCGGGTTCGAGGCCATGTCGAAGTCCAACTTCGCCCCGCGCTTGGCGAGGGACTCCAGGACCGTCGCCCGCACCTTGTCGGCGGTACCCACCGGCACGGTCGACTTGGTCACCACCACCTTGTAGTTGTTCATGAGCTCGCCAATGGTACGGGCCACCGCCAGCACATAGCGCAGGTCCGCCGAGCCGTCCTCGTCAGGCGGGGTGCCCACCGCGATGAGCTGGAACAATCCGTGGTCCACCCCTTCCTGGGCATTGGTCGTAAAGCGCAGGCGCCCCGCTTCCGCACCGCGCTTGATGAGCGTATCCAAGCCCGGCTCGTGAATCGGCACCTCGCCGCGCTGAAGCATCGCCGTCTTGCGCTCATCGACATCGACACACAGCACATCATTGCCGGCATCCGCCAGACAGGCGCCCGTGACGAGGCCCACGTACCCTGAGCCAAAAATCGTAATCCGCATCGTAATATTCTGATTTAACTGAAAAAAAGAGCCGGAAAGCCTAGCGGTTTTGCGAGATCAAGTAAAGGCTGACTGAAGCGTAGATTACCGGGAATTAAAGTCAGTTCGTCCAGGGGTCCTCGAGCAATTTGCGCTCCCAGGCCAGGGAACTCGACACGATGGCGGAAAGGTCGTCATAGCGCGGCTGCCAGCCGAGCTCGCTGCGCACGCGTTCGGCACGGGCCACCAAGTAGGCCGGGTCCCCCAAACGGCGCGGTTCCTCACGGATGTTCAAGGGCTTTCCGGCCACTTTTTCCAGGGTTCGCAACACCTCGCGCACCGAGTACCCATGGCCATACCCCACATTGAGGGTGGTCGACTTGCCCCCGCTTCGCAGGTAATTGAGCGCGTTCAAGTGCGCGGCCGCCAAATCCTCGACGTGCAGATAGTCGCGCACCCCCGTGCCGTCGGGCGTGGGGTAGTCGCTGCCGAACACCGACACAAAGGGCCGTTTGCCCACCATGGCTTCACACGCGACCTTGGTGAGCAACGTCGCGCCCGGCGTCGACTGGCCAATGAGCCCCCCGGGATGCGAGCCGCCCACGTTGAAGTAGCGCAACGCCACGTAGCGCAGCGGATTGACCGCAGCGACATCCCGAAGCATCCATTCGCTCATGAGCTTGGAGGTTCCGTACGCGTTAATGGGAACGGTTGGCGATTCTTCGCTGGCGTAACCGTCCTGCGGCATGCCGTAAACGGCTGCCGTTGAAGAAAATACAAAATTCTTGACGCCGTTTTCGATGCAAGCCTGCAGCAGGCTGCGCGTGGCGCAGGTGTTGTTGCCGTAATACTTGAGCGGCAGCGCCACCGACTCCGGCACCACGGTATGCGCCGCGAAGTGCATCACCGTGTCGACCTGATGGTCCGACATAAGCCGCGCGACCAGCGGGTAGTCACCGACATCGCCGACTATTAACTCCCCCGCCGTGACGGCTCGCCGAAACCCTTTGCTCAAGTTATCGAGAACGACAACGCGCTCGCCGGCCTCACCCAGCTGGCGCACGACATGACTGCCGATGTATCCGGCACCGCCGGTGACTAAAATCGCTCCGTTTCTCAAAACCTCTCCCAATTAAAGTCAGTCGTCTAGGCGGTGAGCCGTGCTGCCGCAGCATTTTCTTTGAACCATGCGTAGGCGCTTTCGATGCCGGTCCTTAGCTTGATTTTTGGCCTCCATCCAAGTGCGGTTAAACGGGAAGTATCCAACAGCTTGCGCGGAGGACCGTCTGGTTTGCTCACATCGAATTTTATCTGGCCCTTGAACCCTGCGACCACGGCGATCATTTCTGCAAGTTCGCGAATCGTTATGTCCTCTCCCCAGCCGACATTGACAATCTGCTCGTCGTCATAATTGTTCATCAGGTACACAACTGCGTCGGCCATATCATCGACATGCAAGAATTCGCGCCGCGGAGCGCCGGTGCCCCAGATTGTTATGGTTGGATCGCCCCGCACTTTGGCCTCATGAAAGCGACGAATCAACGCCGGTAGCACGTGCGAGTTTTGCAGGTCAAAGTTATCACCCGGGCCGTAAAGATTGGTTGGCATAAGCGATATAGCGCTAAATCCATATTGACGACGGTAGGCCTGACACATCTTGAGACCGGCGATCTTCGCTATCGCGTACCACTCGTTGGTCAGCTCCAAGGGACCCGTTAATAGATATTCCTCCTTCATCGGCTGCGGTGCCATCTTTGGATAGATGCAACTCGAGCCCAAAAAGACGAACTTTGCCACGTTTGCCCGGTAGGCTGCGTCGATCACCACGTCTTGAATGAGGAGATTGTCGCGAATGAATTCGGCGGGCCGCGAGGCATTGGCATGAATCCCACCGACCAGCGCCGCAGCCATGATTACAACCGCCGGTCGTTCGCGGCGGAAAAACTCCCTGACAGCCGTTTGCTCAGTCAAATCGAGCTCAGCGTGCGTTCGCACGATAAGCCTCTTGTACCCTTGCGCGCTAAGAGCCCGTACAACTGCGGACCCGACCAATCCACGGTGACCTGCAACAAAAATTTCTGAATCACGGCTTAGTGTCACGGGCGCTACTCATGGTGCTTGTAAACTTTGTAGCCTTCCTTGGCAATCATGGCGTCCCGCTTTGCAATATCCAAATCGGCCGCAACCATTTCCCCGACAAGCTCATCAAAAGTCACTTCGGCAGCCCAACCTAGCTTCTCCTTTGCCTTCGTCGCATCGCCCAATAAGGTCTCGACCTCGGTCGGGCGGAAATAACGCGGATCGACGCGGACTAAGGTTCTGCCAGTCTTTTTATCTATTCCTTCCTCGCCAATCCCATTGCCATTCCACTCGACTCTCATCCCCAGGAGAGCGCCCGCCGCCGCGACAAAATCCCGGACTGAATACTGTTTTCCTGTCGCAATCACAAAATCCTCCGGCGTAGATTGTTGCAGCATCAACCATTGGGCCCGGACGTAGTCACGCGCATGGCCCCAATCCCGCCGTGAATCGAGATTACCCAAGTGCAATGTCTCTTGAAGCCCGACATGAATGCGGGTCAGGGCCCGGGTGATCTTGCGGGAAACGAACGTCTCGCCGCGCAGCGGCGATTCATGATTGAACAGGATGCCGTTGCAGGCATAAAGACCGTAAGCCTCGCGATAGTTAACGGTGATCCAATAGGCATACACCTTAGCTGCGCCGTAGGGCGAACGCGGGTAGAAAGGCGTCGTTTCCGTTTGTGGGATTTCTTGGACCTTGCCGAACATTTCGGAAGTGGAGGCTTGGTAGAACCTGGTCTTTTTTTCCATTCCTAGGATACGGATCGCTTCCAAGATCCGAAGCGTCCCGACTGCGTCGGAATTTGCTGTGTACTCGGGGGTTTCGAACGAGACCGCCACATGGCTCTGCGCCGCCAAGTTGTAGATCTCGTCAGGCTGGACTTCTTGAATAATGCGAATCAGGTTGGTCGAATCGGTCAGATCGCCGTAATGCAGCTTTAGCCGAATGTCTCTCTCATGCGGATCCTGGTACAGATGATCGATGCGATCGGTGTTGAAAGAGGAAGCGCGGCGCTTTACCCCATGTACGCGATAGCCCTTCTCAAGCAATAGCTCCGCCAAATAGGCGCCGTCCTGTCCAGTGATACCAGTAATCAACGCCGTCTTGGACAAATTGTTCTCCAAATTTGCGTAGGATAACGAGGATCGCATACTTGGCTTTGGCTCGGCCACCCTTTGTGGCGCCAAACGCTGGCGGACCGTATGCATCGTCCGCTGCTGCAAAGATTTGCAAAAACTTCAAATGGTGCAGCTTCTCCATTCGCCGGATGGTTCGGTGAATTCGGGCTCGAATGGATTGCCGTCAACGTAAATCGCAATTCAGCGTTACACTTCATGTGTTTGTTATCGTTGGTGTCTCTGTGCTGCAACATATGGTGGCATCGTCATCTTTTCGATAACATCCACGAACGTGGGGCGGGTTGGACGATTACCGACTATTGCTAGTTTGCAACTGAATTGAGCTCAAGGAACGATATGATGCCCCAATCCCGGACTGGACCTTCCAATCGACCCGTGACGACCTCTGACGCAAGAGGCGTGACCAACGTCTATCCGGGCGCAACCAGAGCATCCTGGCGGTCTGGCGCCCGCGGGCTCGGCAAGCTGCGAATAGTCGAGGTTGACCGCCGGAGTCGCGATCGCCTTGACATGGACAGCTATGGGCCCTTCTTTGCAAAGGAACGTAGTGCGTACCCCATCTTCAAGCGAGCCTTCGATCTGGTGGGCGCAAGTGTCGCGATTTTGCTTTTGTCGCCTTTGGTCCTCGTCATTGTCATTTGTATTTTCGCATCGGGTGGGTCGCCTTTTTTTCGGCATCGAAGAGTCGGTCAGAGTGGAATATTTTTCGACTGCATCAAGTTCAGAACGATGGTTACTGACTCCGACGACGTATTGAAGAATCTCCTGGAAAGCGATTCTGGGATCAAAGAAGAATGGCTTCGAGACCACAAGCTGAAGGACGATCCTCGAGTCACTTCCATCGGGCGCTTTTTGCGCAAAGCGAGCCTCGATGAACTACCTCAGTTGTGGAACGTGCTGCGCGGAGATATGAGCTTGGTCGGCCCCCGCCCGGTGGTGCCCTGTGAGTTACCTCGATATGGGCGAAAGGTTGCTCTCTTTTTGTCGACCCGGCCTGGCATCACGGGGCTTTGGCAGATATCGGGTCGCAATAATACGGATTACCGCCGACGGGTAGCACTCGACGTGTGTTATGTGCGTTCGCGAAGCGTAATACTCGATGTGTATATCTTGCTCAAGACGCTACCCGCAGTGTTCACCACAAGTGGTGCATATTGATGCCGTTTTCGCCCATGGAAGCCCAATTCTGCCTCCGTCTGGGTTGAGGAGATACATTCGGACTGCACTTGCGCGAGTTAGGGCAGTTTTGGTACCAGTTTTGGTACCAATGACTCGGGTTTTGGTACTAATGAGTCGATGTCGTCCAGGAAATACGGTCGGACTGCGCTTCCGAGAATCCCTTTCTGTACCTGGTGCATGGAACCAACGCCGGCTAGCGCGAACCAACGATGAGGGGTTGCAATTGTTCTCGATACAATTCACGTTATAGTTCTGAGCAGGAACCGCGTGGCAACGCTCTGAATTTGTTATCGAACTTGCAAAGGAATGCAAACTGGCATGAATCTTGCTGGCATTTTTCGCTTTGCCATTTTAAGTTCCGGAGAGACATGAATGACGGATGAGCAGCATTTCCGACTTACGTCTGCCGCACGTGCGGCTCGACTGGGTGATGATGACGAGGATGCGGCGTCCGCTCTGGCGGATTCAAGCACCGTTGTGACCGGTCTTCACGTCGTGAGGGGAGATTCGTCCACGGGCACCGCGGCCTCGCCCTCTTTCCAAGCGGAAGGCGATTTCGTAACGATCATTCAGCCCACGTATTTCGCCAAACGAGCGTTCGACATCCTCGGTGCTGTACTCCTCGGCTTACTGTTCTCCCCTCTTATTCTGATCATCGTTGCCCTCATCCGCATTGAAGGACAGCCGGTCTTGTTCTGGCACAAGCGCATTGGTCGCAATGGGCGGTCATTTCACTGCGTCAAATTTCGAACTATGGTCCGCGACGCCGAGCATCTTCTGCGGCGTTTGCTGAACGAGCATCCTGAACTACGCGATGAGTGGACGAAAAACTTCAAGCTCCTCAATGACCCCCGCATAACAATGATGGGACGCGTGTTACGTTTCACCAGCCTCGATGAACTGCCGCAGCTATGGAACGTTCTACGGGGCGAGATGAGCCTGGTCGGTCCGCGCCCGATTGTCCGTGCAGAGCTGCTTCGCTACGGACGCAATGCATCGAGGTACCTGGCCGTAAAACCTGGCCTCACCGGATTATGGCAGGTCAAAGGGCGCAGCAGCACGACGTACCGGCGCCGCGTGGCGATGGATAAATACTACATTCAGAATCAGAGCATTTTGCTGGACATCTACATTCTCGCCGCGACACCCGCAGCCGTGTTGAAGCGCAACGGAGCATGTTGAACAGTCGAGCGTTCGGCCGCGTAGGCCTCCGTTACCCAGAGAATTGCAATGAGGTCGGCGCGATTTTCGCGCGCCGCCCAGCCAGTGGCAAAACGTAACTGAACTGTTCTTTGCTTCGGCGCTTTCGCGTGGGTCAACTCAGAACCTTGCGTGTCCGGCTAACGCGAAGCGATCCTGCGCAACCACCTCTTATATAATCGTGACTTTCGTTCCTCCGGGAGGCCTTCAAATGACACTTCATGTCTTGCCCAGCAAACGCGCGATATCTGCATCACGACGCGAACTGGTTGAGATGGGGGCTTCCGCTTTGGACAGTGCGGTCGTAGCTCTCGGACGCAGGCTGCGCCTCATCGGCGGCGTCAAATTGGGCGACGTGGTAAAAAGCTGGGACCTACTACATACGGTGAAATTTCTAAACGCAAATATTTCGAAAGCCGATCCGGTGCTCGACATTGGCTGCTACGCCTCGGAAATAACTTCGACCTTGCACAAGATTGGTTATACAAATCTTACTGGCGCAGATCTAAATCCGAACCTGGTTAAAATGCCGTATCAAGGCCAGATCAGATATGAAATTACTGACTTCATGGATACGAAATTTTCAGATGCCACGTTTAGCGCAATTACTTCGATTTCAGTAATCGAGCACGGATTTGATCCGCCTCGGCTCTTGAAGGAAATGTCGCGGCTTCTAAAGCCAGGCGGGTATTTTGTTGCTTCCTTTGATTATTGGCCGGAGAAGATCGACACGTCGAATACGAAATTTTTCGAGATGGATTGGAAGATCTTCTCCAAGGAGGAAGTGCGAGACTTTGTTGATCTGGCAGCCGCCTACGCGCTGACACCAGTAGGCACGTTGAAGTTCGACGGCGTAGAACGCCCAATAGAATGCGGCGGACATCAATATACGTTCGGTTGGTTGGTCCTCCGCAAGAATCCCCTTTGACTCGAATACTTTTTGTAACGGGCACCGTCCCTCCCGCTCCGTGCGGAGTCGGAGACTACACTCTCAAGTTGGCCGAGTCGCTTGATTGCATGGACGGAGTTGAGACCGCTATTCTAACGGGCGTGGACGCACACATTTCCGAGGGGTGCGGCGGCGTATCGATATTTCCGCTCATCAGGTCATGGAGATTGCGCGATATACGTCAAGTCGTCCGCTTTTTACGATTTTGGAAGCCCGATATCGTGCACGTGCAGTACCCAACCCAAGGATACGGACGAGGACTGTTGCCCTATATCGTGCCGTTAACAGCAAGAATTCTAGGGGTAAGGAGTGTGCAGACGTGGCATGAAGGATTCGCTCCGCGTCAGGTCTTTAAGCTACTTTTTCAGCTTTCCGCAGGCTCAGGCAAAGTGGTGGTCCGTGGAAATTTTTTAGATCTCGTTCACCCTTGGCTGCGGTGGCTGCTCCAGCGCTGCCGACTATCATTTATCGCGAACGCGTCTGCGATTCCGCGAGCGAATATATCCCGGGACGCCCTGCTGCATGAGAGGCAGCTACTACTTCAAGGGCAACGTCGGCTAATAATTTTTTTTGGCTTTCTGTATCCGCCCAAAGGAGTCGAACTCCTGTTTGAAATTGCCGATCCGCTTACAGATCATCTCGTGATCGCCGGCCCGTCAGAGTCAGACAGCCCTTATCTTGCAAAGCTCAAGCTATTGGCTTCGTCTGCCGCTTGGCGGGGCAAAGTGACATTCACCGGCTTCCTTTCGCCCCAACGCGCAGCGGTTCTTCTGGCGGCCGCCGATGCAGCTATTTTGCCGTTCCGACATGGCGGCGGACACTGGAACACATCAATTCACAGCGCCACGCACAATGGCTGCTTCGTCATAACAACATCTACGGACACCGCGGGCTACGACGAACCGTCCAACGTTTTTTTTGCACGTCCCGACGATTTATCCGAAATGCGGCGGGCATTGGCGTTGTACTGCAGGCGACGCGATGACTTTAATTTACCCGGCGACGAGGCTCGGGATCAGTGGGAAGGCATTGCCGAGGAGCATTACCGAATTTATCGAGATCTCTTGGCCGCCGACCGTTGATGCCGCGACGCTGCAATATGCAACTTCGCTTACGATTTCCCTGATCGCTGCGACGCACTGTTGCCAGCAAAGTTGAGCGGAAGGTGCTAAGTCTCAGATCAGGAATATATGGGAGCAGTTTGTAAATGACAAAACCTAAATGTGCGCTGATAACGGGAATAACTGGCCAAGACGGCGCATATCTTGCCGAGTTCCTGCTCGGGAAGAACTACATAGTGCACGGCCTACGCCGGCGTGCGTCGATGTTCAATACGGCGCGGATAGATCATTTATATCACGATACGCACGAGAAAGGGACGCGGCTATTCCTTCATCATGGCGACATGACCGATTCAAGCAGCTTGCTGCGGATAATCAAGAAGATTAAGCCTGATGAGATCTACAATTTAGCGGCGCAAAGCCACGTCGCCGTTTCGTTCGAAGAACCCGAATACACGGCAAACTCTGACGCCTTGGGTGCTCTCAGGCTTCTTGAGGCTATTCGCATCCTAGGGATGGAAAGGCGAACCAAGTTCTATCAAGCCTCGACATCGGAACTCTACGGTCTGGTCCAAGAGGTGCCCCAAAAAGAGACCACACCATTTTATCCTCGATCACCATACGGGGTTGCCAAACTGTATTCCTACTGGATTACCGTTAACTACCGCGAAGCATATGGCATGTTTGCCTGCAACGGTATTCTTTTCAATCACGAGTCCCCGGTGCGGGGAGAACTCTTCGTGACGAGGAAGATTACACGGGCTTTGTCCCGGATAAAGCTTGGTATGCAGGATCACTTGTACCTAGGCAATCTGAGCGCAAAGCGGGATTGGGGGCACGCAAAGGACTATGTCGAGGCTCAATGGCTGATGCTTCAACAGAAGCAACCCGAAGACTTCGTAATTGCGAGCGGCTCGCAACATAGCGTTCGAGAGTTCGTTGAAGTCGCGGCAGACGCACTGAAAATGACGATTAAATGGCGCGGGCGCGGCGTGAAAGAGACAGGTCACGATGAGAATGGTAACTGCATTGTATCCGTGGACCCTCGATATTTTCGGCCCGCAGAGGTCGATACGTTGCTTGGTGACGCCAGCAAGGCCCGAGCGAAGCTTGGATGGACTCCCAAGGTCAGTTTCGAGCGCTTAGTCAAGGAGATGGCAGCCTATGATTTGCGCGCAGCCCGGAACGAGAGACTCGTCGCAAGGCGAGGCGGCAAATTGCGGCGATGAGCTTTCGGTTCAATTTTCCGCATTGAGATCCACGCCGTGGTAGCGGTCGCCAGGCAAGAAGTAGCCGTTCTAATTTGCAGCAGCGACAATCGAATGGATATTGTCCAAAGAGTTCTGCCATCATTATTCAGATTCTGGCCTGACTGCCCGTATCCGATTTACGTTGGGCTGAATAGTAATTGCGAACTTGCGCCCAGGGTTAAAACGCTGGTGGCGCAGCCGTCCGAATGGCGAAAGGAGTGTTTCGAGCAGGTCGCACAGATATCCGAAACCCACGTGATTGTTTTGCTCGATGACTTCCTGATTCAACAGCCCGTCGACACGCAGCGAATCACGACGCTCGTTGATGTAGCGCTGCATTCAAACATTTCGTACCTTCGATTGATGCCGTTTGGCAAGTCTTCGCTCAAATATCTAACTGCTTTGATGAGAATGGGTGACCGGGGGAGAATCCACATGATAACCAAGGACCGTCCCTTCTATTCTGGATTGCAGATCGCACTCTGGAATAGGGCGCACTTCATGTCGCTGCTGCAACTACGAGGTTCCATCTGGGAGTTTGAACATCAAAGGGTGCTCGGCGTGAATCATTACGTTGTCACCGAGAACCCGGCCATCTGCATCTATCTGGCCGATCGCTACGGCTACGGGGCGCTGGCGCCCGGCTGAGCGATCTGAGGCAATGGATCCGCCAGAGAGGACACGCCTGAATGCGCGAAGGCTTCGCCATTGAGCGTCATGTCGCCGTTCGTGCAGGCCGTGATCAGCGCCGTCATCGGCTTCCCCGCCGGGGACAGCGCGCGAATACAGGCGTGGACCGACAATGTCAACATGCTGTGGAACATGCTCGCGCCGGTCGGCGCCCGGGTGGAGGCGGCGCGGCGGCTGGCCGATTACACGCGCTACCTGCAGGCGATGATCGACGACCGGCGTG
>Ga0209006_10000638_pt1 | contig 32470 bp, 30 predicted proteins | sample JacPin_JW_Ref_O2_FD_188567 | JGI IMG/M metagenome (GOLD analysis project Ga0209006, IMG submission 188567) | Forest soil microbial communities from Algoma, Ontario, Canada - Jack Pine, Ontario site 1_JW_Ref_O2 (SPAdes) (version 2) | ecosystem: Environmental > Terrestrial > Soil > Boreal... | reverse complement strand
CAACGACACGGCGGCGGCGTTGGGGCCGATGAGGCGGCTGGCTATCTACGTGTTACGTTGCTGTGCGCAGGTTCTCGATGTTTCGCGACTCGCTCATCGGGCCGCCGATCGGGCCGAACTGAAACGCACCCTCGATGAATTGCGTACGGTGGCGCGTGGCAGTTATCGGGAGGACCTCACCGCGATTCTTGGTGAGCGCGACGACGATGCCGCCGTTTCGGTCGGCCGCGAACTGCTGAGCCGCCGCACCATCGCGACAACGATACGGCTCATCGGCGGCATCATCGGCGACGCCGCGGCGGCCGACGCGCGGCCGGTATGGGCCCGCGCCCTCGGTCTGCGGCTACCGGCGACCGGCAGTGCCGATCGCCTGCTGCCGGAGACGGTTGCTCTGGCCACCATCCCATCCGGCTTTCTGGCCACCCGGTCAGTCGCGGCGCGCAACAGCGTGCGCACCGGCGTCGGCTTGGCCGTGGCCGTCGCTGTCACCTACCTGTTTCCTGTGCAGCACGGATTCTGGGTCGTGCTCGGCGCGATCGTAGTGCTGGGCAGCAGCGCGCTGACCACGAGGACCAAAGTGCTTCAGGCGATGGTCGGCACGGCCGTCGGCGTCACCGCGGGTGCACTCGTCACCGCCGCCTTCGCGGTCGATGCTGCAGTGCTCTGGTCGCTGCTGCCCGTTGGGGTGTTCGGATCCGCCTACTTCCCGCGGCTGTCGTTCATAGCTGGCCAGGCAGTGATTGCGATGACGGTGCTGATCATCCTCAATCTCAACGCCCCGACCGGTTGGCAGATCGGCTTGTTACGCATCGAAGACGTCGCGATGGGCGCCGGAATCGGGATCGTCGTGTCGGTGCTGCTGTGGCCCAGGGGCGCCACTGCCGCGGTCTCATCGGTGATCTCCACCGCGCTCGATGTGTATTCACACTATCTGCAGGCCGCGGTGTTACGCGTCACCCGTGGCATCTCTCATCAGACAGTCGAGAAGTTGAGCCGCGACGCGGTGGTGATCAGTCGAACGGTCGATGATGCTGTGCGGCATTATCTTTCGGAGACCGGCAGCGGTGCCGACCTGCGGACGCCAGTGGTCAGAGCGGCCAACCGGGCCACCCGGCTGCGCGTGGCCGCGGACGTGATCGCTGACATCACAACGCTGCGACCTCCCTCGTCATATCCGAGGGCCCGCGCCGTATTGGAAGTGCATGCCGAAGCGGTGTCGGAACGACTCGCCGGCGAAAGCGACAAAACATGGCGTCCGATCAGCGACGAGTTCGTGCGTGCGCTGCGCGCAGAGGGCACTCAAGACGACGCTGCGATCAGTGCCGGGTTGCCGCTCGTCGCGGTCGCCGCCAATATCGGTGCCCTCGAGCTCTTGTACCCGGCACCAACCACGACCGCTACCGGCTGACAGCTCAACGACCGCCGGCCTTGGCTAATCGCGTCCGGCTTCGATGAGCTTGTCAGCAAGGCCGATTGGATTCGTAAAGATCGCCTCGTGGCTGCCCCGCATCTGGACCAAGCGGAACTCCCCGAGCCGGCTTGACATGCGGGGATGCCAGCCCGAGTCGCCGGGTGGCATCACCATGTCGGCAGCCCCCACCAGAAAGCTGTGTGGCGTATCAAGCAAATGGAACTTCTCCATGTTCAGCGGCTCGGCCCACGGCCCGAAAGGCTCCGGGAAAGCTTGTCGTAGGCACTCTGCACAAGATCGGGCTCGCCATCGTTGATAAAGACCTCGCGGCACATATCAAAAGGGATCATGAACGTGTTGTCGGCCGAGTCGGCCGCCATCTGCCTGAGCATCTGAATACTGTCCGGCAGCATTTCGAGCGCGCTCTCGCCGTCATTGAGGACGTAGGCACTCCAGAAGAGCAGGCGGCGAACACGTTCCGGGATAACCTCCACCACCTTGCTGATGAGGGTACCTGCGTAGCCGTGGCCCACCAGAACGAAATCTGTTAGGTCCCCGCCCACGATGAAGTCCACGATCGATTGCGTCGATTCAGCGTGGGTGACGTTCTTAGGAACATCTTTACCGTGTCCTGCCACGGTCGGGCCGTATGCCGTGTGGCCCAGCTGCTCCAGGTTGTTCGATAACCGGCTGCCAGCGGGACCCATCGTGGCAACCTCCGTGCACCAGCACGAATGTGCATGAGTTCTCTGTCGCCGTTTGCGGATCATCAACGGTCACAACAGAATCCTTCCCAACTCAATATGAACCGGATAAGCCTCCCCTAACTGGGAACGAGCCGATAGATCCGTCCCGTTCAATTCTGTGGCGTGGGTCACTCTCGACTGAGCGCTAAACCGTCCTGCCGGGTGTAGGGAAAGCGTTAATAGGCTTGACGACATCCGGTTTGATCATCGACGATTGTGGGTGCAAGCACCTCGCTAGGTGAGGCGTCTGCACGGATACAGGCCACTGACCCCGAACGTCGAAAGACGCCCCCGGTCAGGACAGCTCTTCCCGGATTAAGGGTTGAGCCCAAGTGGCTTCCGCGGCAAGGCTTTCGATCGCGGACACGTCGTGCAGTGCCGAAGCTCTGACGAGAGGGGTGCCGGTGCGGTCGTTCCGTCCGCTCGTTCTCCCCGGTATGTGTTGCGACACGACGCCCCCGTGCGTCCCGGCTGCGAGGAGGTGAGGAACACCGTGAGTACCAGCGATAAACCCCATTCGCATCCAGGTTCAGTGTTGTTCCTGTTCGGTCGCGGTGCGGTTGCGTTGTACGCAGCCTGAAACCACTCGCTGTCGCTGTCGACGTCCGTCCGGCTGCGCCACCCCCTTGCCGGAGAGGAGTTCGTCATCGTGGACCGCTCTGACGACGTCGCCGGGAGAATCCGGATGCTCACCGCCCGGGCAATGCTGCGCGACGGGCGAGATCCACTCACCGTCGCCGAGGTCACCCACATTCCGCTGGCCCTTGTGGAGTTGATGCGCGACATCGACGCCGACCAGCGCCGCCGCCGCCGCGCCGGCTAGACCTCGAACGGATCGCGCCGCCGGACACCGCCCGTGTCGGGCGAACGACCGTGCCTATTTCGCGACCAACACCGCCCAGACCAGCGCACCTTCGGGTTTGCGCACTGTTCGAAAGGTAGAACCATGTCGTTGTTTTCATCCACTCGGCGGGGCCGCAACTACCCACCGGGCGGCGCCCGCGCCCCAGCCACCATGCCGATCGATCCGACGTCGGCGGTGCTGGATTCGGCGCATGTCGGCGATATCGTCGGCGCGCTGGGCACCATCGCACGCGACGACACCGGTCAGGGCCGAAACTGGTGGCAGCGGCTGCGGATGCTGCTGGTCATCATGGGGCCGGGGCTGATCGTGATGGTCGGCGACAACGACGCCGGCGGGGTCGCCACCTACAGTCAGGCCGGACAGAACTACGGCATGGCGCTCGTCTGGACGCTGGCGCTGCTGATCCCGGTCCTCTACGTCAACCAGGAGATGGTGCTGCGCCTGGGCGCGGTCTCCGGTGTCGGTCACGCCAAACTGATCTTCCAGCGGTTCGGCAGGTTCTGGGGCTGGTTCAGCGTCGGTGACCTGTTCATTCTCAACGCGTTGACAATCGTGACCGAGTTCATCGGTGTGTCCCTGGCGTTGTCGTTTTTCGGGCTGCCGCGCTACGTCAGTGTGCCGGTGGCGGCGGTGTTGTTGTTCGCGGTGGTCGCGGGCGGCTCGTTCCGCCGGTGGGAACGATTCCTGTTCGCGCTGATTGCGGTGAATGTCCTGGTGATTCCGCTGTTGTGGCTGGCCCACCCCCCGGGCGGGGAGATCACCGCCGGTCTGCAGCCGCAGTTTCCCGGCGGGTTGGACTCGACGCTGCTGCTGCTGATCGTCGCGATCGTGGGCACCACGGTCGCGCCGTGGCAGCTGTTCTTCCAGCAGTCCAACGTGGTCGACAAGCGCATCACCCCGCGCTGGATCCCCTTTGCGCGCCACGACCTACGGATCGGCATTGTCGTGGTCATGACCGGTGCAGTCGCGCTGATGGCCGCGGCGGCGGCCGGATTCGCCGGCACCGGGGACTTTGGCAAGTTCACCGACGCTGGGGCGGTCGCGTCGGGTCTGTCGCATCATGCCGGGTACACCGTCGGCGCCCTGTTCGCAATCCTGCTGCTGAACGCATCGCTGGTCGGCGCCAACGCCGTCGGGCTGGCTACCACCTACACGCTGGGTGACACCTTCAACCGGCGCCACTCGCTGCACTGGAAGATCACGCAGGCGCCGCTGTTTTACCTCGGATACGCGGCGCTGATGGCGATCTCGGCGGCGGTGGCGTTCGCGCCCGACCCGGTGCTGGGCCTGCTGACCCAGGGTGTGCAAGCCCTCGCAGGTGTGCTGTTGCCCTCGGCGACAGTGTTTCTGGTGCTGTTGTGCAACGACAGGCCCGTCTTGGGGCCCTGGGTCAATAATGTCCGGCAGAATATCGTCGCCGGCAGCATCGTCTGGGTTCTGGTGCTGCTGTCGTTGGCCCTGACCGCAGCGACCTTCTTCCCGGACCTGCCGACCGCCGCCTACGAGATCGGATTCGGTGTCGGTGTCGGGATCGGGATCGCCGCAGGCTGCCTGATCGCGTTGTCGCGTCGCCGCGCCGTCCGTCGACTCGTCGAACGGGCGGCCGCCGAGCTCGGCGACCTCGACCCCGACCAAATCGAAGAACTCGACGAGGCGGCCACCGGCACGTTGACCCGCGACGAACGCAATACCCTCGCCGAGCGGGACCGCGCGACGTGGCGCACCCCCGCACTAGGCAACCTGCAGCGGCCGGTGATGTCCCCACTGCGCAAAGCGGGACTGCTCGCCCTGCGCGGCTACCTGATCGTCGCCGCGGCCCTGGTTGTGATCAAGATCGTCGAAGCCGCGGGAGGAGGTGGCTGACCCCATGAACACGGTAGAAATGGTGCTGCGGCTGGGCGCGGGTATCGGCCTGGGCACCGCCATCGGGCTCGAGCGCCAGTACCGGGCGCGGATGGCCGGATTGCGCACCAACGCGTTGGTCGCCGTCGGCGCCACCCTGTTCGTGTTGTTGTCGGCGAACGGGTTCAGCGGCGCCACAGCGGATCCGACCCGGGTCGCTGCCCAGATCGTGTCCGGTATCGGGTTCCTCGGCGCCGGGGTGATCATGCGCGACGGGCTCAACGTGCGCGGCCTCAACACCGCCGCAACACTGTGGTGCTCGGCAGCTGTGGGAGCGTTGGCCGGCGCGGGCATGTTCACCGTTGCCCTGGCAGGCACGGTCCTGGTGGTGGTCGTCAACGTTGCGCTGCGGGCCGCCGGAAGGGTAGTCGACCGTCGACCTGACACCGGCGACGAACACCCGACCACCTACACGTTCGTCGCGGTCACCCGCGATGAACAGGAAGCCCATGTGCGTGCGTTGCTGGTGCAATCATTGACCCGCACCGAATTCCGGGTGCGGTCCATCGGCAGCAGCAACACCGGGACCAAGGGCCACGTCGAGGTACGCGCAGAACTTATCGGCGATCAACGCGACGACCGCCAAATGGAGTCCGCGGTCAGCCGGCTCAGCCTCGAACCGTCGATCACCAGTATCCGGTGGGCGTCCGACGACCACCCCGAAGCCCAACCGGCAGATACCTGACCGGGCACCCGGTGTGCTGTAGATCACACTCGAAGCAGACGGAATACGGGCACGAAACCTGCGGGCATATGTGTTCAAAAGGGACATAACGCTCTGCTGCCACCGCTAAAGGGGGATAACACGATGACCACGGATTACGACGCCCCACGACGCACCGAGACCGATGATGTGCCCGAGGACTCGCTGGAGGATCTGAAGGCACGCCGTAATGAAGCGCAGTTGGCCGTGGTCGATGTCGACGAATCGGAGTCGGCGGAATCCTTCGAATTGCCCGGCGCTGATCTGTCCGGCGAGGAACTGTCGGTGCGGGTTATTCCGAAGCAGGCCGACGAGTTCACCTGCTCAAGCTGCTTCCTGGTGCACCATCGCAGCCGTCTGGCCGGTGAAAAGGACGGCATCATGATCTGCACGGACTGCGTCTCCTAGCGCGCTTGCGAATCGGGGGAATAGCGCCCGCCATCCTGGACGTTCCGCGGACATGCCGACAAATTTCACCGAAGCAGAGCGTGAGGCGTTCCTGGCTGACAAGCACATTGGCGTGCTGTCCGTCGCGGCTACCGACGGCCGACCGCCGGCCAGTGTCCCGATTTGGTACGGCTACTCCCCCGGCGGGAACATCAGGATCAACACCGTGGCGTCGCGACGCAAGGCCCGGCTGATCGAGCAGGCCGGTGCGGTGACGCTCGTCGTGCAACGCGAAGAGTTGCCCTACCAGTACGTGATCGTCGAGGGCACCGTCGTGGACGTCACCAAACCCTCCCCGGACGACGTACGGGAAACCATCGCTGTCCGCTACTTGGGCGAGGAAGGCGGACGCGAATACATGCGCAGCATGGATGGCGACCAGACGGTGTTATTCACCATCCGCCCCGACCGGTGGTTGACGGCCGACTTCTCAGCCGACGTCTGAACGCCCGCGCTGACCACTTGTCCCCCGGTTCAGTGGATTTGGAACGGGATCCTGGCAAGCAGTGACGTCCCACGTCCCGTGCGGCTGGAGATCTCCATCGTGCCGCCGACGGCCTCTACCCGGTCGATCAGACCGATGAGCCCCGACCCCTTGGCCGAGTCGGCTCCCCCGATCCCGTCGTCTCGAATGACCAGGCGAAGGTTGTCATGTTCGGTGTCCACGTGAACGTCCACCTTGGAGGCTCGAGCGTGCTTGGCCACGTTCGTGAGGGCTTCGGCGACAACGTAGTAGGCGGCCACTTCGATTGACTCCGGCAACCGTCGGTCGATTTCGAAGTCCAGTCCTACCGGCACCGTCGAGCGGCGGGCCAGCGTCTTGAGCGCGGGGCCGAGCCCGCCTTTGGTCAGGACCGCTGGATGAATCCCATGTGAGATTTCGCGGAGATCCTGCGAAATTTCGGCCAATCCGGTCGCGATCGCGGCGATCTGCGCTTTGACCCCGTGCAGCCCGGCGGGCAGCGTGGCCTCGGCGGTGCGGAGATCCAGACCCAGTGAGACCAGCCGTTGCTGGGCGCCGTCGTGAAGATCGCGTTCGATGCGCCGCCGTGCCTCATCGGCGGCGACCACGATCCGGGCGCGGGACGCGGTGAGCTCCTCACGGGTCTGGGCGTTGGCCAGCGCGGTTGCCACCAAGTCGGCAAAGTCCCCGACGCGCGCCTCGGTGTCGGGCGGCAGCGGCTCAGGTCGCGAGGAGCCGACGATGGCGGCGCCCCACACCTGGCCGTCCACCACGACCGGCGCCCCGACCGCTGACCGCACACCCAGGGCGCGGACGTTCGCGGCGCTCGAACCCGACGCGTTGTCGTGGCTGTCCATCCGGGCGGCGCGGCCGGTGTGTAACACCATCGCCGCGATATTCTCCCCTTCGAGCGAAAACCGTTTACCGACACGCAGTCTCGCAAACACTGGCTCCTGGCGGGCTGCGAGCAGCGTGGCAGTCCCGTCGGCCTCGAATCGGAACAGGGTCGAGTGGCCCACATGAAGGCAGCGGGCAAGCTCGTCCGGCACCGCCGAGAACACCTCAGATGGGGCGGCGCCGTGGGCGACCAGTGTCGCCACCCGTCGCAACGCGGCCTGCAGCTCAGCAAGCGTGCCCAGTTCGTCGCGGCTTGCCCCCACCAACACGTCGCCTGGCTGCCGAATCGCCAGTGGGTGAGGGATTGCATCAACGGCGAGGTGGACATGGAAGACAGCATTGGTCCCGCCGCGCGTCCCAGCGCGCTCAACCCCGGTGATCTTGGCGGCGTTTCCACTGGGCAGGACCGCCAGCGCGGCGGCGCCCATCGCCGAGGAGAGTAGGTCTGACGCGTGCTGCAGCAGCGCGGTCTGGTCATCGGCGTCGAGTGCCGCGCGTAGGTAACGGTTCATCAGCACGACCTCGCCGCCGATCGCGAGCACGCCAAGTGGGAACCGCTTAGCCTCCTGCAGATACGCCTCCAGCAGCGCTGTCTCGCTCTCATGGGACAGCGCGCGCATCCGCTCCTCGATATGGCTGCCCGCACTATTGGCCAGGGCGAACAACAACGGATCGGACTCGCCTGCCCAGCAGGTGAGGTCGAGGACGCCGACGGTGTTTCGTGTGATCGGATCACGTATCGGAGTCGCGGCGCAGGCGAGCCGGCCCAGCGTCCCGACGTAGTGCTCACCGCCGCGAATGAACGTGGGCTGCCCCGTCTCCAGTGCGGTGCCGATTCCATTGGTGCCCACGAACTCTTCGGCGTAGCTGTAGCCCGGCGCGAGCTGCACCGTGTCCAGCACATTCATGATGGTCATGTCGGGGGCCACCCGTTGTAGCACCACGCCATCTGCCGAGGTAACGATCGCGCTCACCGACTGCGGGGAAAGGTCAGCGGCGATCCGGTGCAGCACGGGTGCGGCCGCGGCGGAGAGCGGTGAATCCGCGTTGGGCTCGCGGACGAACGGCAAGTCGAAATGGTCCGGCTGGACGCCCAGCGCCCGCGACCGCCGCCAGGAGTCCAGCACGTCGGGCCGAGCGCCGCCCGGGTCGAGCCGTCCGACGGACAGGAACCGCTCCCGCGCCCGCTGGACACCGGAGGCGTCGGAACCCGAACTCATCGATCCATCAACCCGACCCTTGACCAATCGGCCCGCGACGGTCTTCGTTCGCCGTTGACGGTCCGCGGCGGCTGGTCGTATGCCTGCGACCAAAACCGATACTGTGACCCTCAGTTTACGCCACGCAGGTTCCTGCCTCCCGTTAGGCAGGGGCGCGCATGTGAACCGCGACGGTTCTGCGTTGGCTGGCTGATGCCCTGCGGCTGGCGTGTCAAGAAGGCAGGTCTACGCCGCCGCCCGGGTTCTTTATGTAGGGGTCGTAAGGCACCTCGTCGCCCGGGGCCCAGGCGCCGAATGGCACGAAAGGAGAGGCTCCACTCTCGGTCGGCGCCTGATTCGCGTGCGAAGGGCCCGTATGAGTCGTGGTCGCGGCGCTGGCGATGGGCGCGAGGACAAGTGCCCCACTGACCGCGGCGGCGGCCAACCACGGTGCGACGCGCTTGATCGTTTCTTTCATCGTGCTCACTCCTGGTTCTGGGTCGCCGATGTGGCTCTATGTCCTCATGGTTGCCGCCCCGCGAACCGGTGTCGTCGGCGCTGACATCCATTCCGAACCTGGGGCTAGCGTGTAAATTCACATTCTCAGGTGTTTCTGAGGTCCGACTCACGTCGTGACAGGCCTTCTGGCGCATACTGCCGGCCGCTGGGTCGACCAGCATTCATTTGGGCACTGTCGGCGTTGGAAGTACGGTGCGCCACCCACCACCGCTTCCGTCGGCACCCGCTCTGCCCCGCCTGCAAAGGTCCTGTGAAGGATGCCGGGTAGTCAGTGGCTTGGTTAGCACGTATACGTTTCGGGGTATGGACCGCCGGTCGACGGTGCGGCGACGCGAAATTAGCGATGATTGATGCCTAGGGATATTGACACCTCGAATCCACCCGTTGTGGAGTCCAAAGACGCTGCGGTAGCCGAAACGGCGTTGCGCCGCAGACGAATTGATCAGCGGCATCCCCGCTACAAATGGGTTGCCCTGTCCAACACGACATTGGGCGGGCTGCTGGCCTCCATCAACGCCTCGATCGTGCTGATCTCGCTGCCGGCCATCTTCCGCGGCATCGGCCTGAACCCGCTGGCGCCAGGAAACGTCAGCTATCTGCTGTGGATGCTGATGGGCTACTTGGTGGTGACCGCCGTGCTCGTTGTCCCACTCGGGCGCCTCGGCGACATCTTCGGCCGGGTGCGCATCTACAATCTGGGTTTCGCGATTTTCACGGTCGCCGCAATTGCGTTGTCGTTCGACCCGTTTCACCTCGGCGGCGGCGCGGTATGGCTGATTTGCTGGCGCGTCATCCAGGGGATCGGCGGGGCCATGCTGATGGCCTGTTCGGCGGCGATCCTGACCGACGTGTTCCCCGGCGGGCAGCGCGGCATGGCGCTGGGGGTCAACCAGGTCGCCGCGATCGCCGGCCAATTTCTGGGTCTGCTGATCGGCGGACTGCTGTCGGAATGGGATTGGCGCGCAGTTTTCTGGGTCGGCGTACCGCTGGGCGTGGGCGGGACGGTGTGGAGTTTCCGCTCGCTGCGTGAAGTCGGCGTCAGGACGCCGGCTCGCCTCGATTGGCCCGGCGCAGTGCTTTTCGGCGTGGGCCTGACCGTGCTGTTGGCAGCGATCACCTACGGGATCCAGCCCTACGGCGGTCATCCCACCGGTTGGACCAACCCCTGGGTGCTCGGTTCGATCACGCTGGCCGTTGTCGCACTGGTCACGCTGTACTTTGTCGAATCGCGCGCAGCCGCTCCCATGCTCGACATCAGGCTGTTCCGGTCCAAGCCCTTTGCGCTGGGCAACATTGCCGGACTGATGGCCTCCGTCGGTCGTGGCGGTCTGCAGTTCATGCTGATCATCTGGCTGCAGGGCATCTGGCTACCACTGCACGGCTACACCTTCGAATCCACGCCGCTGTGGTCGGGCATCTACATGCTGCCGATGACCCTAGGCTTCCTCCTGGCGGGCCCGCTGTCGGGCACGCTATCGGACCGCTTCGGCTCCCGGCCGTTCGCCGTCGGCGGTCTGGTGCTGATGGCGATGACATTCGTGGCCCTGACCCTTCTACCGGTGGATTTCGACTACCGGGTGTTCGCCGTGCTGATCTTCCTCAACGGCCTCGGCGGCGGCATCTTCACGGCCCCCAACACCGCGGCGATCATGTCCAGCGTGCCGGCGGCCGAGCGCGGCGCCGCCTCGGGTATCCGTGCGACGTTCACCAACGCCGGCATGTCGTTATCGATCGGCATTTTCTTCTCGCTGATGATCGCCGGTCTGGCCCACTCGCTGCCCGGCACGCTCAGCGCCGGGCTGCAGCAGCAAGGCGTACCCGCGACGGTGGCCCACAACGTGGCCAACCTGCCTCCGGTCGAAAGTCTGTTCGCGGCGTTCTTGGGTTACAACCCGATCGCCGAACTGCTGGGCGCCTCCGGAGTCCTGCAGCAGCCGGGCGTCAACGCGGCTGTGCTGACCGGAAAACAATTCTTCCCCCAGTTGATCTCGGCGCCGTTCCACAACGGGTTGGTCGTGGTGTTCACCGCGGCCACGGTGATGATGGTCATCGGCGCGGCGGCCTCCTGGGTCAACCCCGGACGCACCCTCGACGACAGCGATGATTAGCCCTACGAGTGTCTTCAGCCCGACGGTCATCACCGTGTGTCGATTGGGAAGCGGCGCAAGTTAGTTCACAGCTCGACGTGAATGACGGGCCCTTGTATGCGTCATTTCCGGCGAATGCTCCCGTGGGCCCCGGTGTTGACCGATGCGTTTGTCGGCGCGACTAATCTCTGCCCAAAGATCGTGTGCGTCGCGACAGTGCCGTTTGCTCACCGCGCCGCGACGATCGGTATGCGGGTGGAGAGAGCGAAAGTCGCTGGTGTCTTGATCCCCGCGCCTATGGAATGAGCGCACCGAGGCAGATTGGAGCGGATGGCGTGAGCACAGTGGATTACCAAGGGGCGAATCAGACCCGCACATTGTTTGGGCAAGTGATGTGGTACGTGGCGGCCACAGCCGGCTTCTTCGCGTTGGGCTCCTACCTCGGCCGTGACGTCGGCTATGGCTGGGGCTTCGTGTTTTTCATCGCGGCGTTCGGCTGCCTGATCGGGATGCAGTTCGCCGTGCGCAGGTCGCCAGGGCTGAGCGTCGCCCTCCTGTTCGGGCTCGGCTTGTCACTCGGGTTGGCGGTATCTCCCACCGTGGTCTACTACGCCAGCGCAGACCCGCAAGCATTGTGGCAGGCGGGCGGTGCGACCGCGCTGTTCGTCGCCGGCTGCGGCGCCTTCGGCTATGCCACCCGCACCGATCTGTCAGGTGTCGCGCGGGTCTGTTTCTGGGCACTGCTTGGGCTCATCATTTTCGGCGTCGCGTTGATCTTCGTGCACATTCCGGGCGGGGCGGTCATCTATTCGATCCTGGGGTTGGTCATTTTTGCCGGTCTCACCATGGCCGACTTTCAGCGGCTGCGGCGATCGACGGATCTGAGTTCCGCCCCGCTCATCGCCGCGTCGATCTTCCTCGACATGCTCAACGTGTTCCAACTCTTCCTGTCGTTATTCGGCGGAAGCCGAGATTAGTTGCCCCATGATGCGTTGGCGGCGTCAATGCAGCAGCTGTTGCCAGTTGGCAGGGACGCGTGCGGCGGGTCCTGGCGTCGGCTGATCCAGTGGGTGATGGTCCGGCGGTGTGAGTTGGGGGCCGTTGTCGTAGAACTGTTGGTCGCGATAGTCGTAGAACCAATGTTCTTCCGGCTCGTAACTGGTGATCCAGGGATGTCCGGTCGCGTCGGCGTGCCCGGTGGCGTGCTGGCCGGGCGAGTTGTCGCAGCACCCGATGTGGCCGCACTGCGCGCACCGGCGGAGGTGAAACCACCATCCGCGCTGTTGTTCACATTCCACGCAGCCCGCGCCGGTGGGTGGGACAGTCGTGTCGATGCCCCGATAGTCCGTCACCTATTCCATGAAACTCGGCAGAAGGCGCGGGTGCAATCGCGGCGCGGAAATCGCGCAGCGGCAACACCGCCCGAGTCATGCAACGCCGCCCGAGTCATATAGTTAGCCATGACCTCCAACGGCGGCGATGACGAGCGGGCTCCGGGCGAAACGCCGGACAGCCATGAGGCTTTCCCGCGTTTGACCGCTGATCAACTGGACGTCCTACAGACCTGTGGGCAGCGACGAACCGCGGAAGTGGGCGATTTTCTTTACCGTGCGGGAGAGCGCGTCCACCACGTCTTGGCGGTGCTGAGCGGGCGCGTGGATATCGTTCAGAGTGACCCCGACGCTGACCAGATCATCGAGGTTCACGGACAAGGACGCGTCCTCGGCGAATTAGGCATGCTCGAGGGGCAGCCGGCCTTGTTTAGCGCAAAAATGGTAGAGGCCGGCCAGATCGTGGCAGTGCCTACTGCTCACCTCAGCGACGTCGCTTTCCGGGATCCGGTGTTGGGGGAAACGATCCTGCGGGCTTACCTGATCCGGCGCTCGCGCTTGATCGAACGCGGAGCGGGGATGCGCATCATCGGCTCGTCCTACGCCCCGGACACTCGTCGCCTGTTGGATTTCGCTGCGCGAAACCGATTGCCCCACAAGTGGATTGATCTGGAAAAAGAACCAGACGTCGACGCCTTCTTGCGAAGAATGAACGTTGATCGCGCCGACACGCCTATAGTGATTCTTCGACGCGGGAAGCTGCTGCGTAACCCGTCGAATGCCCAAATCGCCGCCGAACTCGGGATTTTAGTGGCGCCGAGCCCGACCGGCTTGTGTGATCTGGTTGTCGTCGGGGCGGGCCCCGCCGGGCTCGCCGCCAGCGTGTACGGCGCGTCGGATGGTCTCAGCGTCACCACCATTGACGCCATCGCCATCGGCGGACAGGCCAGTACCACCTCCCGGATAGAGAACTATCTGGGTTTTCCCGCCGGCATTTCCGGCGCCGAGTTGACCGAGCGCGCGGTGGTCCAGGCCCGCAGGTTCGGTGTCCGGCTGGTCGTGCCTGCGAAAGTGGCCGCATTAGCCCGCGACGACGGTCACTTCCGGGCGGAATTGGGCAGCCACGACGTGGTGCGTGCCCGCGCGGTCGTACTCGCATCGGGAGCACGCTATCGGCGGCTCGACGTACCCGGACTTGCCCGATTCGAGACCGCCAATGTCTATTACGAAGCCACCATCAACGAGCGCGAGGCGTGCGGCGTAGAACCCGTCGCAGTGGTCGGCGGGGGCAACTCGGCCGGGCAGGCAGCGGTCTTCCTGGCCGCCACCACCCGCGCCGTGCATCTGCTGGTGCGCGACCACAGCCTCGGCGCCAAGATGTCCCAATACTTGGCCGACCAGATTGAAAGCGACCCCCGCATCACGGTGATGACGCACACCGAGGTCCGTGAACTACGCGGCGACCAGTTTCTGACTGCCATCGAGGTGGAAGACACCACGACCGGGTCGCGCGAGGACCTGGCAGTAGGCGCATTGTTCGTGTTCATCGGTGCCGACCCGCAGTCATCTTGGCTTGCCGGCGCCGTCCAGCTCGACCGCCATGGTTTCGTGTTAACCGGCACCGATGTCGACGGGCCATCCGGTCAAACGACACCGCACCAGCACCGGTCGATTTTGCAAACCAGTCAGCCGGGCATCTTCGCGGCTGGGGACGTGCGTCGCGGTGCAACTCGACGCGTGGCGGCGGCGATGGGTGAGGGCGCAATCGCGGTTGCGCTGGTCAACCAATATCTCGCGAACGCCGGGCACGCTGTGCGCCACCCCTAACGGGCACCTTTTGTAGAATCAGAGCGCCAACCAAGTGAGGACTGCCACAGCGACATCGGTTGTGATCCGGACCGCACCGGACGGACAGGACGAACATGCCCAACGCGCGCCCTTCAACGCCTGACCTTAAAACCCAAATCGAGGACGTCCGGTCACATTACGATCTGTCTAACGAGTTCTTCTCACTCTTCCTGGATCCGACCCGGACCTACAGCTGCGCGTACTACGAGCGCGACGATATGACGCTCGAAGAGGCACAGCTCGCGAAGATCGACCTCGCACTTGACGCTCTTGAGCTGAGGTCGGGTATGACGCTGCTCGACGTCGGTTGCGGCTGGGGCGCCACGATGATGCGCGCGATGGAAAAGTACGACGTCAACGTTGTGGGTCTGACCTTGAGCAGGAACCAGCAGGCGCACGTCGAACAACTCTTCGCCACGTCGGACAGTGCTCGCTCGAAACGAGTGCTGCTGCAGAGCTGGGAGCAATTCCACGAGCCGGTGAACCGGATCGTTTCGATCGAGGCGTTCGAGCACTTCGGCCTGGAACGCTACGACGACTTCTTCAAGATCGCCTACGAGGCGATGCCCGCCGGGGGCAAGATGCTGCTCCAAACGAGCCTTCTGCCAAGTAAGCAGGAATGGGCGGACCGCAATCTGCCGGTGACGATGTCCCTTCTGCGCTTCATCGGATTCATCATGCGTGAGATCTTCCCCGGCGGCCGGCTGCCGGCGGTGGAGATTGTCGAGGAGCATGCGGTCAAGTGTGGTTTTGAGGTCGGCCTGGTGCGGTCGCTGCGGCCTCACTACCCACGAACACTCGACATCTGGGCGGCAAGTCTGTCGGCCAACAAGGCCGAGGCCATTGCGGTCCAGTCCGAAGAGGTCTACGAGCGGTACATGAAGTACCTGACCGGCTGCGCCGACCTGTTCCGCGACGGCTACACCGACGTTTGCGCGTTCACGCTGGTTAAGGGCTAAGTCCCGCGGACATCGGGTCTTTCTCACCCATGCGACGATCAACCGCTGCAATCGGCTCGGCGGCATTCTTTGTGGTGGCCCCGGGCACAGTTGTGGGCCTGATCCCGTGGCTGATGACACGTTGGGAGCTACCTGATTCGACCGCGGTTTGGCGGATCGTCGTTGGCGTGCTGCTGATCGTGGCCGGGTTGATGCCGGCGGTGCACGCGTTCGTGCAATTCGCCAAGGCGGGCGGCACGCCGATGCCGCTGGCCCCGCCCGAACGTCTGGTCGTCAACGGGTTCAACCGCTACGTGCGCAACCCGATGTACGTCGGACTCTTGACCGCCATCCTGGGTCAGGCGTTGCTGTTTGGCAGTCTGGGCCTAGTGCTATACGCCGTTATCGTGTGGATCATTACGGCGTCGTTCGTCCGCTGGTACGAGGAACCCACCCTGTCCCATCGATACGGCACCGAATACGAGGAATACCGGCGCAACGTGCCTGCCTGGCTGCCCCGCTGGCGTCCGTGCAAGCGCGCTCGCCGCAGGCCCACTACCCTGGCCCCGTGAGCAGCCAGCGAGTGCCCGGTGGGGTGGTGCACAAGCTGCCCGCGGACCTGCGCAAGGCGCTAATCGCCAACGCGACGGCACTCGCTGCCTGGAACGACATCACGCCCTTGGCCCGCAACGAGTTCATCTGCTGGGTCGAGGATGCCAAGCAGGAGAAGACCCGAGAGCGCCGCGTTCGCCGGACCCAGGAGGAGCTGGAGGAAGGTCTGCGCCGGCCCTGCTGCTGGCCTGGTTGCAAGCACCGCGAGCGCACCGGCAGGTAGCGGCCGGCGAACGAGCGTTGACTGCGTTGCTACCGGGTCCCAAATTGGTTCCACGATGCAACGCCGACCCGAGTCTCGCTAATCGTTGACGAGGTTCGCGAGGAAAGCGGGTAACCGGCCAGCGCCAAAGTCATAGAACCGCGCCCACTGCGGCTGTATCGAGATACGCACCATCTGCTTGTACACCGACCGCACGTTCTGTTCGAACTCGGCAAGTTGGGATTCCTCCAATGAATTCATCGATGCCGCGATGTACTCGTCGGGGACGCCGTCCACGGTTTCCATTGTGGCGAGGCCACGCAACAGGAGGGCCTTCGCCTCTTCTGGCGTGGTGCCGGTGTCGATCGTCAACGCGACCTCTGGGCGGGACGAAAGCGCCCGGACCTTTGGGGAGGTCGGTGCCGTGCAGACAACGATGCGTTCGCCGGTCCAGTAGAACCCGATAGGGATAACCCGCGGGAAGCCGTCGTGTCCGTTGTAGGCGAGCCGGGCCAGAGAGCCGGAGAGCAGCTTCTGGGCGTCGGGGTGGCCAAGCTCCCGAGCCAACTCCTGAGTGCTCATGACGCTCATACTTCTACCCGGGCCGGCCGACCTGAACACCAGCGGACACTCATAAACGTGTCAGCGATCCTTTAAACGTGTCAGCGATCCTTCCATTGCGCCTTGCGTGACCCCCGCCACCCCCAGCACGAGGCCTTGCCAACGGTCTTGGGTTCGGAGATTTGCGTTGCTCTCTGCGAGAACCGGCCGAACCCGGAAGAGATCGCGATGACGTCACGATGGCCGCCGACAGCGACGAGCCTGCCGCAATCGCCGCTCGACGCAAGGCGTTGAACCTGGTGTCCTCCAACCGATGGTGTGTGGGCGCCCCCCATCTGCCCTTCCCGGGCCTGGGGCATCTTCGCCGCGACGCCCGCCGCTACGCGTGGCTGCCTGTCCCTATGCACCGGTTCAGTGACCGGTGTACCGAGAGCAACCGCGCCGTTGCTGGACTACTACGGCAACACGTTGGTCACGACGAAGTCTTCACGCGGGTGCTTTGAGCCCTAGGGTGGCAATTTCCAATCCCAGCCAGCAGGGAAGTTAGGCCATGAAGGCGATAACGTGAAAAGCCCGCCGTCAACATCGACGCCCGGACCATACCGACAGCCGGAAGGCGTTGACTTACTAAGCAGCCCAAGGGGTTAGGGCGTCGGAGGAACCTGCGCGATCGTTGGTGGCGCGGCCGGCTCGGGCCCCGCAGGCGGCCCGTACCCGGGCGGCGGCGGCCCGTTCAACGGATAGTACCCAGGCGGCAGAGGCGGACCGCCCTGGGCGGGCCCCGTTGGCGAGGCTGTCTCGGACCCCGGCGCGGTCAGTGAAACGTATCCGGGCGGCAGCGGCGGCGCTGGACCGGCTCCTGGCGGCGGTGGGGCCGCCACGAACATCTGGTCAGGCGAACTTTCTTTCAGTCCGTACGGGTCCTGGGCCTGGTGCCAAATATCCCTGAGCCCCGCGAGCGGGCCCGACCCCGATTGACCCGACCCGTAAACGGGGTTCGGGATCTCTGGCACCGGTGGCGCGCCGGCGGGTGGAGGCGGGGGCGGACCCACCGGTCCATCCGAAGACGCCACCACGGGCTGCCCGGGAGGCGGGGCCGCGGCACCCGGACCCGATGGCGGCGGCGGGTAGGGCACCGCCGGATCCGCTCTGGCCTGACCGGCCATAGCCAGCGCACCGGCGGCGACGATCACGCCCGCGACCGCGATCCTCGCGGCGTTGGCGGCTGGTGTGGCTCGCTGTCGTTCGGTCATGAAACCTGGTTGTCCTCTCTGGTGGCGCCCGCGAGGACTCCTTGCAGAACAGCGCGGGACGCCGGACCCGACTTGCGAGCAAGGCTAGCGCCTTCCCGCGTACGACGTCACCTCGTGCACCGGCCCGACCGCCACGGGTCGATAGCCTCTTCGGGGGCTACGGCGGCCAGCCGTTCTCACCGGTAGGCGTTACGTCGCCTCAACGCACCCGAGCTTGCCCGCGAAAGGTTGTTCTCCGTACACATTCCGTGTCTGATGTCGTGCGCTTTTTCGACAGGTTGGTCGCCGCGATGCCCCAGGCTGGCAATACACCGCCCGCGTTGGCGCTGGTGAGGCTGCGAGCTTTGGTTGCGCGAACCCGCGGGGACGAGCCAACATACCGCGAACTCGTGGGGCGCTATCGCGCCATGGCGGCATCGCTGGGTTTCGACGTATGAGCTGGGCCGACGCGATGCCATGACAGCTGTTCTCAACCATTGCGGTACGGCCTGGCCTGCCCACATATTGCCCACAATTACAGACTCTCCAGGTGATCAGCGGTGATGAAATTTCGCTGCTACACGAGGTATTCCGCGTCTCCTGCGGGAGCGTCAGAATAGTTCAATCCTCACGGCCGGTACGCGCGGCGTGGACAGTCACGATCTGTTCATTTAATTCGTTCAGCAACGGTCCGCCCGGGGCTGTTAACATCCAGGCAGCCAACGCGCTTCTGAACACGATTAAGGGGATAAGGATGCTGGCGGTGCGGGATCACGGCGTTGATGACTATGCGAAGTTGCCCCACATGGATACCACCGACGTCGGTGTGTTGGGCGAGGATGACCGGGCGTGTCTTGAGGAGCTGGGGCAGTATCTTGCGGCCACCGATGCGTGGCCACGCTTCGGTGTCTGGTTGTTGCACAAGCATTTTGAACCGGCTCCCGGAGAGGTCTTTGTGGAACGCGCGCTGCATGCACCGCGAAAAACGGAAACCACTCCTGTCGCGCGATCGGCGTTCGCCGAGCAGGGGTTGCGCGCGACGGCAATCCGTTTCGACGACTCGATTAGCTACGGCGTCAGTGTCATCGGCATGGAGTTCGCCCAGCCGGCCGACTTAGGCGACACCCCGGCGCTCAGCAATGACGACGAGGCCGTATTGGGCGGCATCGCCGAACGACTGCGGGCCCACGGCAAGATCGATCGCCTCGGAGTTCGCCTGATCCGTAACCCGCTGGGCATCTCAGAGCACGAGCTGCTGCACGAGACCTCCGACAGCGGCCACCGGACGCTGCACTGCGACGTCGGCGAGCGCGACGCGATCCTCAGCGACCAAGCCACCGTTCAAACGGCCTGGCAGTGGAAGGTTGTGCAGGGCATGATGGAACCCGCCGTGATGGTGGAGTGCGTGCTTAGCTGCGTAAGAACGGTTGCGGGCGAAGGACACGACGTCCAGCACACCCCACACGAACCGGACGTTTTCGACTAACCGCCGCGAACCACTGAGGTTGATGAGTCAGAAATCTTTGGCAAGAGCTGCGACCTTCTCTCGCGCTGCTCGCATGGTGGCTTCGGCTTTGTCGCCCCATGTGCTCTCAACCGCCAATGCTCGAACCTCTTGCACCCCGATGAAATCGAGCCAGAACTCGACATAACCTGATTGGTGGTCGAACCGGGAAGGCGGGGTTGGCAGGTCCTCTCGGTACTCCTGGCCTCTGGTATAGATAACCATCGCCCTTGGTGTTTGCAGAACTGCTGGAAAACTGAGATTGTGCGAGTTAAACCGTACTAGGAACGTTCCCAACATGTTTCGCGCCTTCGCCGATCTACACGGGTGCCCCAAGGTAGGAGGCTCCGTGTGCCGCAGCTAAATTGACCACGGACACCAGCTCCTCTTCGAGCCGTCACGAGATAATCGCACCTGCGGCCGTCAGGGCGCGCTTGTGTGGCCCGCGTCGACTGTTTGCCGGCTTTCGCGCCCGCCGATGAACGCCAGCAGGTCGCGGTTGAGCCGGTCGCGATGGCTCAAATAGAGCCCGTGCGGGGCGTTGTCGTACACCACGAGATGACAGTCCCGAATCAATGCCGCGGTGCGGCTTCCAGTCAGCGGCAGTGGCGCGGAGGCGTCGCAGTCACCTTGGATCACCAGCGTGGGCACCGCTACCCTGGTCAGCTCCTCGCGGAAATCGGTCTCGACCCCTGTGCGCTGGAATTCGATCACAGCCTGCAGCGTGGTCGTCAGCATGTCGATCTTGGTCTGCTCGCGCAGCAGCGACGAGACCGCGCAGCCCGGCAATCCGTCGCCCATGTAGGGACCCTCGTTGTCAAGCACCCACTGGGCGAAGTCACACCGCCATTGCGCCCGACTCTCGGCGAACAGTGCGCCGTCTACCCCGCCAGGATTGTCCGCCGTCTTCAGAGGGAATGGGGTGGTCGGTGCCAGCAACACCAAGCCGTCCACGCGGTCGTGGCCGTGGCGGGTCAGATAGCGAATCACCTCGCCGCTGGCCATCGAATGGGCTACAAGTGTCACGCCGTGCAGATCGAGGCGATCGATCAGCGCGGCCAAGTCATCGGCCAGTGTGTCGTAGTCAAATCCACCGCCAGGATCATCGGATCGTCCGTGGCCTCGGCGGTCATACGCCAACGCGCGCCGGCCGGAATCCAGCACGGCCGTCATCTGGTATTGCCACGCGACGCTACTCAACGCCCATGCGGCGCAGAAGATCACCGGTTCACCTGCGCCCCAGTCGCGGTAGAACAGCCCAACGTTGTCCTTGGTGCTAACGAACGGCATCGATTCGACCTCCTGTGACGGGGTTGCTTCTGCCCCAACTACAGCGCACTGGAGTAGCCATGTCGATTACCTGCGAGGTAGCGCTCGTGCCTGCCGGATTCGCTCGCTGAAGCCGAATCGTGACGGATCCTTGATCGAATTGCGAAGGCGCACCTGCACATCGAATCGTCACGGCGCCCCTACGATCAAATTGACATTGTTGTAATTTCGGAGGAATCGGAAGCCATGCGTGGGCTTGTTGGGTGTGTTCTTGCAGCGGTCGGGATAAATGCAATTATGGCTGCGGGGCCGGCCGGTGCCAGCATCGCGGCGGCGAACCAGTCGTATGGGCCCGCCATCGCATCGGTTCTACCAACGCAGGGCGAGGTGGTGGGTGTGGCGCACCCCGTGGTGGTGACGTTCAGCGCGCCCGTCGCCGACCGGCGCGCGGCCGAGCGCGCCATTGACATCAAATCGGCGCCCGCAATGACGGGCAGGTTCGAGTGGCTCGACAACGACGTCGTGCAGTGGGTTCCCGACCGATTCTGGCCGGCGCACAGCGCGGTGGAGCTTTCGGTGGGCGACCAGTCAAAAGACTTCGCAACGGGTCCTGCCGTCGTGGGTGTTGCCAGCATCTCAGAGCACACGTTCACCGTGACCATCGACGGCATCGACGCGGGACCACCGTCTGCACTACCAGCGCCGCACCACCGACCCCACTGGGGACAAGAGGGAACGTTCCCGGCCTCGATGGGTCGGCCGGAGTACCCGACGCCGGTCGGCACCTACACCGTCCTTGCCAAGGAACGCTCGGTGATCATGGATTCGACCACCGTCGGCATCCCCATCGACGATCCCGACGGTTACCGGCTCACGGTGGATTACGCCGTCCGTATCAGCAGCCGCGGCCTTTTCGTGCATTCAGCTCCGTGGGCGGTCAATTCACTTGGGTACGACAATGTCAGCCACGGCTGCATCAGCCTGAGCCCCGAGGACGCAGAGTGGTACTTCAACACGGTCAACATTGGCGACCCCGTCATAGTGCAGGAATGACGGCCGCGACAGCACCGGCTCCAAGACGCTCCGTACCTAGATGAACCGCGGGTGAACGCGCGTCATGCCGTAGTTATCGTGCAGGCTTTCACTGGCATCGAGTTCAGCACAATGCGGTCGTCCTGTATCGCCGACGGGCACAACACTTTTGGGGCTTTGCGCTTCTCGCTCTTGTCGACATCAGAATAAGGATTGAGACGAAGTGGTGCTGGTTCGACTCTCGGTTCAGCGCTTGACCCGGCGACCCGTCGTCACTCGCCGCCAGACGAACCCCGACGAGGATCAGCCTCAGCGCGCGCCGCCAGCCCCAGGGCCAGGCAGAATTGGCTGACCAGACACAGGGGCGTCTGCCGACGGCGGAGCAATCGGGTCCCCCTTACCCCCGTAGCCACCAGACATGTCGAGAAGCGGAGCACCAGCCGGCAGCGGGGCAGCCAGAGGCACCGGCGCAGCCGCGGGAGCAACCACCGGAACCGGACCGCCCAAGGGCACTGGCGCAGCCAACGGTACTGGCGCAGCCAACGGTACTGGCGCAGCTACCGGCACGGGCCCGGGCAAAGCCATTGGAATACCAGCCATGTCAGCGACTGGAGCGCTAGCCGGACTGCACGGGCCCGCTACCGGCAACCCGCCGGCGCCCCCCGCTACCGGCATCCCGTCGGCGGCCGCCGGCGATGCACTACCGGCCTCGCCCGCCGTCGTCTGGTGGCATCCGTTGCCGCCGGTTATCAGCGGGGCGGCCGCAACTTCCGGGCTCAAAGCTATGGCGATCCCGCACAACCCAGCCGCGGCAGCAACTACTCCGATGTTGAATCGATCAAAGATCGTCATCGACGTCAACTCCTTCATTCGCGCTCAGACATTCCGCGTTCAAGTGGTGCAGTAGAACCCCATGCCGTACCGAAGTCGCGGTTAGATGACCGCGTCAATTATCAGAAGCAAACGTCGACCACGCGCCACGCCGCACCGCGCCGTTTTCAAATAGTGATGTTCGACATTGTTCGACGCCGTTGAGGCGCGCTTCCGTATTCAATTGCTGTTTGGCGACCGGCTGCTGGTGCCGGCTGGTGCGTGGGGGCTCAAAGAGGGCGAACCCGTCGAGCAGTTGGGGTACCGGCGTCGGTGGCCGCGCCGAGAGCGCATCGCCGACGAAGCCGAGGTGGTCACTTCAACCAGCGAGAACCACGCGAACGTCGGTGCATGCGAAGTCGTCCCCTTTAAAGAGGAGAGGCTGGCCGCTGACCTGGGCGAGGGCATAGGAGAAGCAGTCGCCATAGTTCAGGCCGGCCCGATGCCATCCCTTGCCATGCAGGCGGTAGGCCACTCGTGCCGCCTCCGCTTGGTCGGCATCGACGCCGACCAGGTCGACTGCGGCGCGATGTAGCCACAGATCTAACTCACGCCCTCCCGGTTCACCGAAGCGCGTTTCGATCACGATGGCCGTCTCCAGATATGACGCCGTCGACATCAGCCGAATATCGTCGGCTTCCACAGCTGCCTCGAACCGTTCCGCCTCAGGCTCGTCATTGAGCATCGTGACCAGCGCAGATGCGTCGATCACCATCAGGCAGGCAACCCGCGCTCGTCGTAGCCGAGAATCTCGTCCGCGGGTCGGGTGTCGAGAACCGGCAAGGCCGAACGATCAGTTCCCTGTGGGCCGCGACGCACACATGGACATCACGAATTGGGTGGCCGGGAATTTCAAGTCGACGAAGGTGGGTTCTGACACCGTCTACGACCTGACGGCTCCGATCAACGGGTGAGTTGTTGTGCGGACCGTAACCTGGACTGCCAGTTCCGACAAAGGAGTTTGCAATGGCCACGACCGTTCTACAAGTAGGTGAACTTCCGCCGTCGCTCGCCGCAGCGCTGACCGCGAAATACGACGCACCGGTGCTGCCGATCAATGCGGGGCGTGAGGATTTCCTAGCCGAGCATGCTGCTTCGGTCAAAGCTATTGTCGATGCCGGCCAAGTCCCCATCGACGCCGAACTGATGGGCGCATTGCCCAACCTCGGCGCGATCATCCATTACCTCGACGGCTACGACACGATTGACATCGACGCAGCACGTCGGCTGGGGATCGGCGTTAGCAACACCGCCGACGCGCTGACTGACAGCGTGGCCGACACCGCGGTCGGGTTGATGCTGATGACGATGCGCCGCTTCGGCGCCGCGGAGCGCTTCGTGCGCGCCGGCCGCTGGCCGGTCGAGGGGCAATACCCATTGGCGCGGGATGTGACCGGATCCCGGGTGGGGATCCTTGGTCTGGGCCGCATCGGTTCAGCCATAGCCGCCCGACTCACCGGATTCAACTGTGTCATCGCCTATCACAACCGCCACGAGCTGACCAGTTCGGGCTACCGGTACGCGCCGTCACCAGTGGACCTGGCGAAATCCGTCGAGGTGCTGGTGGTGGCGACCGCCGGCGGGAAGGACGCCCCGCCCTTGGTGAGCCGCGACGTGCTGGAAGCCCTCGGCCCCGACGGTTATCTGATCAACATCGCCCGAGGTAGCGTCGTTGACGAGGAAGCTCTCGTGGAGCTGTTGGCCCACGGACGGCTCGCCGGTGCCGGGCTCGACGTGGTTGCCCACGAACCGGTTGTGCCGCACCAACTCCGCGAGCTGGACAACGTTGCCGTGCTGCCGCATGTGGGCAGCGCCACGGCACGGACACGCGAGGCGATGACCGCGTTGACCCTGCGCAATGTAGATCAGTACGTGACAAACGGCACCCTCGCCACCCCCGTTGTTTCGCCGACGCGATAAACCCGTCGGCGGCGACGGGGTTGACGCCTCCGAGCCGGACCTTGGCGCCGAAGACCTCATCTTCCTCGTGATCTACGACCCCCCGAACACCGACGGCACACCCTAAGCCAAGCGAGACGCTGTTTTCATAGGTTGCGCTGCAACAGCACATTTCCGTTATCGGAGACAATTTGCACCGCGGCGATTTGGTCCATCCCCATCGGCGTGCTCCCAACCGGCCGTACCGTAACGCCGGGGGGCGCCATCCACGTCGTGAGCTGGGCATGGCTACCGTCCCGACCGACTACCACCATTGCCAGCTTGTCGACGTCATTGTGGTGCTGGTCGGAGTCCTCCGACTCCTTCGGGTAGGTGCAGTTCATCTCGATGCGGGTCCCCGACCCCTGACTGATCAGATTGACCGTCGCGTCTATCGAATTTGGCGCCACCCGGGTCATGGTCAGCGCCGATGGCGATGTCATAGGCGGCGGCGCCGCGGACGGCACGGAGGAGCGGGGATGAATCCCGACCAACGCCGCGATAACCACCGCGGCGGCCGCGGCGGTCGCGGCCGCCATCGTCCATGACAGCCGCCGCCTGCGCCGGTCTCGCCACCTGACCTTGGCCAACAGTGAGTCCAGCAGCTCGGGAGGAGGCGGCGGCAATTCGGGTGAAGCCTTGTCGAGGGCCGCGACCTCGTCCGGGTCCAGCAGTGCCAGCAGCGCGGGCATGCCGCTCAGTTCAGCGACAGCCTCGCCGCACTCCGCGCAGGTACTCAGATGGGCCTCGTACTGCCGGCGTTCTTCAGCGTCGAGCGAACCTAGTACATAGGCCGCGTCCCACATCGCAAATGGGTCGGCATCGCCGAGGTGTTCGCCACCTCTCCGGTCGGATTGCGTCATCGTGTTACCCCCATTTCTTGCAGGGTGAGCCGCATTGCTCGCATCGCGTAGTGCAGCCGCGACTTCACGGTGCCTTCAGCAATACCGAGATCATCGGCGATCTGGGTGGTCGTCCACCCCAGGTAGTACGAGCGTCGAACCACTGCGCGGTGGTCGGGGCTCAGCTGTGCCAGCGCGTCGCCGATCAGTAGCCGGTCCAGCGCCGAGTTCACCTCGTCGGGGCTGACCTGCTCGGGGGCAGCCGAGCCGTCCAACGAGCTCACTTCGTTGCGGAACCGTGAGCTGCGGCGTTCGTCGATGATCATGTTGCGGGCGACGGTGAACAGCCAGGCACGTGCCGACCGCTCGCTGTCGTCGGTCACCTCGGGGTGCTGCCACGCGCGCAGCAGCGTCTCCTGCACGACGTCCTCGGCGCGGGCCTGATCACCCGTCAGACGGATGGCATAGCGCCACAACGCGGCCGCGTGCTCGTCGTACAGCGTCCGAACCGAGGCATCCACCGGAAGCTCCACGTCGATAAAACGAGTTAACCGACCGACTGGTTCCCGTGCCGCAATGCTGAGCCGCGCCGCCGCCGGCACACCGGGGGCCAACGAGTCGCGTAGATCCAGATCCACCGCGCCGGGAGGGCTGTGTCCTACGCTGCGAAGGCCTGGGAGCATCTTGTGACGGCGTGCTCGTCACCTCGGGTGGCTTCGATACTGAGCTCGTAGACCTCAGCGCCGGTGGAGACGATCGACAGGTGGCTCGCATCGAGCTCGACCGCTTGGTGCCCATTCGGTTTAGGACATACGCGGGTTGATACGGAGCACTCGGTGGAGCTGTATGCGCAAGGTAATCCGCGTGTTAGAGGGCCGTGTCCTGACACATCGACGGCCTTCCCGGCGCGCTCGGGTTGTCCTAGCCGTCCGTTTAGCCGACGGACCACATGCTGATGAGGCCATCTGAATGGCCCATTCCACTACGCGTTTTACGGCACAATTCACATCACGCCACAGCCATGGCTCCCCCAACTACTGCAATGGCCCGAGATGCAATGACCGCGCCACGCTGCCACGCCTGCAGAACACGCAGACACCCGCTGCGCTGGCGCTCACTGTTCGACTGCTGGTATTGCCCGCGCTGCGAGACTGTGCGTATCCGCGTCATCATCAACGAGCTGATCATGGAGCTGACCTCATGAAAACCACAGACTGAGTTGCCCAGAAAGGTGCAGTAACCCGTCTTCCCACCTCAGCCATCACAAGCGCCGATTTTGGGCCCGTGCGCGACGTTTACAGACGCGCAGGTCGTTCACCGTTGCCCCTAACGTGTGGTCCCAAAGTGGTCCCAAAGCGGACTCCGTAAACGGACCAAAGCCTGACGCTATCCGCAACAGCGGGCCACCGCGGAAATGGTTGCTCACATGGACATGGCGCGCAAGGTTGACACGCACGGGTAGCCAGGCCAGTATTCATCACATGATGACTTCATCACGCGATGAATTACCTTGGCGCGGCGTCGCTGCTGCCGGCGCGATCTAGACCCCGGGGATCCGATCGTCTCCCACGCCAGCTACCACGCCTCAGTTCTGATCCGAGAGGGGCCCCGATGACGGGATACTTAGCGGCTCTGGCGATTGTGCTGCTGCTCGGCACGGTATTGACCCGGGTCGCCCTGCTGAGAAGAGCGGGAACGACGGCCATGCATTTCGGCAATATCGACAAGAAAGACTTCCTCATTCCGCCGGTCGCGCTGTTTTACTTTTACACCATTTTTGCCGCCGCATTCAACTGGCCTCTGGTCAGCACTCAGAAGTTCTTTCAATCCGAAATCGTTGGCTGGGTTGGCGTAGCGCTGTGCTTCGGTGGCCTCCTTATTCTGGTACTCAGCCTGGTCTCTTTCGGCACGAGCTTCCGCGTCGGGATCGACGTGGATCGACCCGATGAGCTGGTGACGAAGGGGTTGTTCGCCTTCAGTCGCAATCCGATTTATGTCGGCTTTGCGCTGGTTTTGGTGGGCCAGTTCTTGGTGTTTCCCAATTGGATTCCATTGGCGTATCTAGTCGCCGGAGTATTGTTGTGCCACCGTCAGGTACTGCGGGAGGAAGAGTTTATGCGTGAACAGTATGGCCAGGAATACGCCGAGTACTGCGCCCGGGTCAGAAGGTATGTGTGACGCGCGGTAAATACCCGTCTTAGTACGCTTGCCGTAGTACCAACACCGTCAATCTCGACAAGGGCTGGCTGAAAGTCCGCAAGACTCTCGGCCGGGTCGATCAGGAACTCGTCTTCTCCGAACCGAAGACCGAGCGGTCGCGGCGAACGGTGCCGATCTCCCCCGCCGTTAGATACGCCAGGATCTCGGGTTGCGCCGCGAACCGCTCCGACCACGTCCAGTCGTTCTGCAAGCCCTCGCCGAAAGAGTAGGAATAGTCCACGCTTTCGACGTCGCAGCGGGCACCAGGATAGCGGTTGCAGTACCACGTTCCACCCACGCTCGGCGCCGCCTCGATGCCCGTCACCGTCAGACCCTCCGAGACACAACGGTGCACGGAGTACAGCCCGGCAAAACCGGCACCGATCACAATCGCGTCGAAGCTCACGTCGAGGCCCCCACCAGCCCGCGCATGTCAGTCCAGAGCAGCTCCCTGGCCGACGCCCCCGCCGCGAATGGCATGATCGTCACGAAGCCGTGGAACAGGCCAGGGTAATCGCGATGCACTACAGGCACTTTCGCCACGCGCAGCTGCTCGGCGTATGCCACTCCCTCACTGTGAAGGACGTCCAACCCGGCGGTCACCACCACTGCGGGCGGCAATCCGTCGTGCGACGGGGCGCGCCCCGGCGCCACCAGGTACGGGGGTGATGGCAGTGACGAGCCGCCGAGATACTGCTCCCAATACCATTGCATCGCCGCGCGGGTGTTGACGTACCCGCTGGCGTACGCCCGGTAGCTGAACGTATCGAAAGTCGGGTCGATCACAGGGTAGATCAGCACCTGTGCGACGGGCATGACGACGCCGCGCTCACGGCACAGAAGCGCGGCGACGGCGGCCAGATTGCCGCCTGCGCTGTCCCCGGCGATCACCACCGACGCCGGGTCGACGCCGAGTTCGTCGGAGTGCGTGATCACCCAGCAGAACACCTCGAACACGTCGAGGGCGGCCGCAGGCGCACGGTGTTCGGGCGCGAGCCGATAGTCCACCGACACGACGACCGATTCGGTGTGGCGCGCCATCGCCCGGCAGAACCCGTCGTGCGATTCAAGGTCGCAGAGCACGAAGCCGCCGCCGTGGCAGAACACCACCGCGGGGCGAGCGCCGCCGCCACCGTGCGGCAGGTACATCCGCACGCGCACATGGCCGTCCAGACCCGGCACCGTGCGGTCGTCGGCGCTGGCCACGTCGTCGAGGTTCGTGACCGGCTGACGGCGGGCGACGATCGCGGCCCGTGCCTCCGGAGCCGTCATGGTCTCGACGGCGGGAAACCCGTCGTTGATGGACCGCATCAAGGCCTGCACGCCGTCGTCCATCGTGCCCCTTTCCTGATCCGAACCGTAGTGCACGAACGCTGGCTACCATCACGAAAAGCGACCCTCAGGAGGCAACGTGGCCGCCCCGAACCTGCCGCCCGGTTTCGACTTCACCGACCCCGACATCTACGCCCACCGATTACCGGTACAGGAGTGGGCCGAGTTGCGCCGCGCGGCGCCGCTCTGGTGGAACGCGCAGCCCCCCGACGTGGGCGGCTTCGGCGACGGGGGCTTCTGGGTGGTGAGTAGGCACCGCGACGTCCGCGAGGTGTCGCTGCGCAGCGATGTGTTCTCGTCGGCGAAGAAGTCGATCGTGCCCCGCTACAAGGTGACGGGCGGCGGGGGGCAGATCGAAGCGGGCCGGGCGTCGATGATCATGATGGACGACCCCGAACACAGCCGGCTGCGAAAAATCATCTCCCGTGGATTCACCCCGCGCGCCATCGAACGACTCCGCGCCGAACTGAGTGAGCGCGCGCAGCGCATCGCATCCGAAGCCGCCGAACAGGCCTCCGGCGACTTCGTCCTCCAGGTTGCCCGCGAGTTGCCGCTGCAAGCGATCGCCGGACTGCTCGGGGTGCCGCTGGAGGAGCGCGACAAATTGTTCGACTGGACCAACAAGATGATCGGCGACGACGACCCCGAGTTCGCGCAGTACGACGCGCTGGGATCAGCTGGCGAGTTGATGTGGTATGCCATGCAATTGGCGGCACGCCAAGCGCAGAACCCGGGCGAAGATATCGTCACGACGTTGATCGACGCCGACGCCGAGGGCCAGCTCACCGAGGCCGAGTTCGGCATGTTCGTCGTCACGTTGACCGTCGCCGGAAACGAGACGACACGCAACTCGATCACGCAGGGCATGATGGCCTTTACCGATTACCCCGGCCAGTGGGAGCTGTTCAAGGCGAAGCGGCCGAAGACGGCCGCTGACGAGATCATCCGCTGGGCCTCGCCCATCACCGCGTTTCAGCGCACTGCGCTGGTCGACACCGAACTCGGCGGCGTGGAGATCGAGAAGGGCCAGCGTCTGGTGCTGTACTACCGCTCCGCCAACTTCGACGAGGACGTCTTCGACGACCCGCAACGCTTCGACATCCTGCGAGACCCCAACCCACACCTTGGATTCGGTGGCACCGGCGCCCACTACTGTGTCGGCGCCAACCTCGCGCGGATGACTATCGACCTGATGTTCAACGCGATCGCCGACCACCTGCCCGACCTGACGCCCGTCGCCGAGCCCGAGCGGCTGCGGTCGAGCATGATCAACGGCATCAAGCACTGGCAGGTCGACTACGGGACTCGCGTCTGACCGCCGTGCCTGTACTTCCGGCCTCGTGCGGGACGTTCCCACAGCACGCCGTCGCCGCCTGTGACACCGTCCGCGATCAGCGTGCGCTCGAGGATCTTGTTCGTCGCCGTCTGCGGCAGCGCGGCGTTGATCCGCAGGTATCTCGGCCACGCCTTCGGTGACAGATCTGGCTGGGCGACCAGGAACTCCTCGAACTGCTTGGGCGTCACCGTCGCATCGTCATTGAGCACGATCGCCGCCATCACCTGATCGCCGACGTGCTCGTCCGGAACGGCATACACGGCGACGTGGTTGACGGCAGGCAGGCGTTGCAGGATCCGCTCGATCGGGCCCGCGGCGAGGTTCTCCCCGTCGACCCGCATCCAATCGGCGGTGCGACCGGCCAGGTAGATCCATCCGTCGGGGCGTCGCGGTACGCCAGATCTCCAGACCAGCACATGCCGTGCCGCATGCGCTCGTCGGTGGCCGCGGGATCGTTGTAGTAACCGGTGAATCCACCCGCGCCGTACGTGTTGACCAACTCTCCGACGGCGGATCGCGCTCGGTGGCCTCGTTGCCGAACGCCGCGCGCAGCGTGTTGGCGGCATCGTCGGGCCGCTCCGGCGTCGCCAAGACCAGCGCCAGCGGCTTGCCGACGTAATTCATGTACCTGACGTCATAACGGCGGATAACAATTCCCATCCTCAGCGATTACGAATCGATATGCAGGTCTAAGTGCATCGCTCGGAAAATTATGGTTACCTCGTGCACCGTCGAACGGCCCTTAAGCTCCCGCTGCTTGTGGCAGCAAGCGCGGCACTGGCCCGAGTGCCCCGCGCCTCTGCCGAACCGGGCCGATGGTCGGTTGACCGCGCCGACCGCTGGTATCAAGCGCAAGGCTGGCTGGTCGGCGCGAACTACATCACTGCAAATGCGATAAATCAGCTCGAGATGTTTCAGCCGGGCACTTATGATCCCGGGCGCATCGATCGCGAGCTGGGCGTGGCTCGGTTCCTCGGGTTCAACACTGTGCGGGTCTTCCTTCACGATCAGCTGTGGGCCCAGGATCGTCAGGGCTTTCAAAGCCGTCTCGCGCAGTTCGTCGCCATCGCGGCAAACCACGGCATCAAACCACTCTTTGTCTTGTTCGACTCCTGCTGGGATCCGTTCCCGAGGCCGGGTCCTCAGCGTGCGCCAAGACCGGGAGTGACCAACTCCGGGTGGGTACAAAGCCCGGGTGCTGAGCACCTCGGTGACCGCCGTTATAGCGGCATTCTGTACGACTATGTCACGGGAGTGCTGAGTCAATTCCGCAATGATGATCGCGTTTTGGGTTGGGACCTGTGGAATGAGCCCGACAATCCCGCGCGTGTGTATCGCACGGTGGAGAGGAAAGACAAGCAGGAGCTTGTTACGGCGCTACTCCCCCAAGTGTTCCGGTGGGCGCGTTCGGTTGATCCTGTTCAACCATTGACGAGTGCGGTCTGGCAGGGGAACTGGGGAGATCCCGGGCAGCGCAGCACAATTAGTGGCATTCAACTTGACAACGCCGACGTGATCACATTCCACTGCTATGACAAGCCGGCAGGCTTCGAGGCCCGGATCACTGAACTTTCTCCACTGGGACGACCGATCCTATGCACCGAGTACCTGGCTCGGTCTTTGGGCAGCACTGTTGAGGGAATCCTGCCAATTGCGAAGCGGCACAACGTTGGTGCCTACAATTGGGGTTTGGTAGCTGGGAAGACTCAGACGTATCTGCCCTGGGACTCGTGGGATCACCCATACACAACGCCTCCGAAAGTTTGGTTCAGCGACCTGCTACAACCCGATGGACGGCCTTATCAGGACAGCGAAATTCAAACGATTCGAGGGCTGGCCGGCGGGCTAGGCCAGACTTAAACGTGGCGTGCCATTACTACGCTGCGGCACTCCGCGGCGGTGGGCTGGCTTGAGGCCGGCGTGCACATCAAAGCCGTGGCGGATCTGCTCGGGCACTTATCATCTCGATCACCGGGGACATCTACGGCGACACCAGCGACGGCACGGCATGTGCTGCGGTCGACGGGTGGAGCGGGGCGCTCGGGCTCTAAAACTCGGGCCCATCCGGATCGGTCTGACCCTGCGTGTTAGTTGCGGGAAACTCAAGTGACCTTAGGAGCAGGGTATCCCGTGTGGACCCCCAATCCAGTGACCGGGCGGGGAGTGCCAGGGGCAAAATTGCTTG
>Ga0209006_10000637_pt1 | contig 32489 bp, 29 predicted proteins | sample JacPin_JW_Ref_O2_FD_188567 | JGI IMG/M metagenome (GOLD analysis project Ga0209006, IMG submission 188567) | Forest soil microbial communities from Algoma, Ontario, Canada - Jack Pine, Ontario site 1_JW_Ref_O2 (SPAdes) (version 2) | ecosystem: Environmental > Terrestrial > Soil > Boreal... | reverse complement strand
CGGCACATCCTCGGCTCGCGCCGGCTCACAGCTCCATTTCACGTAGGGTTTCGGCAGGTTTGCTGCCTGCTCCGAATACAGGAACGGCTCGAACGGCAGGATCGAGCGAGCCTGCTGGCCGGCGGTGATCAGCAGCGGGGTCTGGTTCCTGAAGGCGGTGAAGATACTGCCAAGCGCGTGGCCGACGCCGATCGCGGAGTGCAGGTTGACCAGCGCCGCGCCCGCGCGCGCCTGAGCATAGCCGTCGGCCATGGCGACCACGGTGGATTCCTGCAGGCCGAGCACGTAGCGGAAGTCCGGCGGGAAATCGCGGAACATCGGCAATTCCGTCGATCCCGGATTGCCGAACACGGTCGTCAGGCCGAACGCGCGCAACAGCGAAAACGTCGCCTCGCGCACGCTCAGCGCTGCCGGATCGGATGAGGCGCGTGCCATGCCGATCTGCTTCAGATCCGGATCACGACCTTGCCGAAATGCGCGCCGCGCTCCTGATAGCGATAGGCTTCAGCGGCCTCCTCGAACGCATAGACCCGATCGATCACCGGCTGCAGCGCGTTGGCGGCAATGGCCGCATTCATATGCTCGAACATCGAGCGCGAACCGACGAACACCCCGTGCAGGCTGGCGTACTTGGTCATCAGGCCGAACGGGTTGACATCGCCGTGGCCTGTCAGCACGCCGATCAGCGCAATCTTTGCGCCCATACCGGCCGCCTGGATCGAGCGGCCAAGCGTGCCACCGCCGCCGACCTCGACCACGATATCGACGCCGCGGCCGTCGGTCAGCCGCAGGATTTCCTTCTCCCAATCGGGCGTGGCGCGGTAATTCACGCCGGCAGCGGCGCCGAGTGCGCGTGCCCGTGCCAGCTTGTCATCGCTCGAGGAGGTGACCAGCACGCGGGCGCCGGCCAGGCGGCCCAGTTGCAGTGCGAAGATCGACACCCCGCCGGTGCCGAGTGCCAGCACCGTGTGGCCTGGCTGCACCTGCCCGATCACCATCAGCGCATTCCAGGCGGTAACCCCGGCGCAGGGCAAGGTCGCGGCCGCCTCGAAGGACAGATGGGGCGGAATGGTCACCGCATCCTGTTCGTCGAACACCGCGTACTCCGCCAGCACGCCGTCGGCTGGCGGTGCGCCGAGTGCCACTCGCGGGCCGGGCTGCGGCGCGCCGGCGATCCAGTTGCGAAAGAAAGTACCCGCGACACGATCGCCGACGCGAAAACGCGTGACGCCGGCGCCGAGCGCGACGACTTCGCCGGCGCCATCCGACAGCGGCACGGTGTTGTGCTGCAGGGCGCCGCCAAAATACTGCCCGCGCGCGATCGCCAGATCGCGAAAATTCAACGATGCCGCCCGCAGGCGCACCTGGATTTGTCCTTCTGCAGCCTTGGGATCGGGACGCTCGCAGCGACGCAGCCCGTCGATTCCGGTACTACCTGCTACGATTTCATAGGCGCGCATCGCATTCTCCCTTGAGATGCCGAAGATTGAAGCGCGAGCGCCCCAGTAGGCACTCGACTGTTGGGGAACCTGGCCTAGATTGCCAGGGAACGGCGTGCAGCTGCCGCGGCTGCATCCAGGGCATTATGCTATGGGGCGCAGGTTTGTTTGCGGTGACATTTTTTGAGAGCTCTATCGCCTATGGAAATAGCGGCGGCGGACTGTGTGCGCTGGTTTGGCGACATCGGTATTGCCGACCGGGCGCTGGTCGGCGGCAAAGGCGCGAGTCTCGGCGAACTGACGCGCGCCGGCATCACGGTGCCGCCGGGCTTCGTCATCACCACGACCGCGTTCGAGGCCGCACTCGCGGCACTGGATCCGGACGGCGCGATCCGCTCGCAGATCGAGCGGCTGAATGAAAACGATCTGGCGGGGATTGCAGCCGCGGCCGACGCGATTCGCGGGCGCTTCCTGGGCTCGGCGCTGCCGGCCGCGATTACGCTTGCGGTGCGCGCCGCCTACCAGGCGCTGGCGGCGCCGGCGCTCCCGGTTGCGGTGCGTTCGAGTGCCACCAGCGAGGACAGCGCCGATGCAAGTTTTGCCGGGCTGCAGGACACCCACTTGTGCGTTCAGGGCGCCGATGCGGTGCTGCATTCGCTGCGCGCCTGCTGGGCGAGCCTGTACAGCCTGGAGTCGGTGAGCTATCGGCTGCGCCTGGGGCTTGCGGAACACCAGATCGCCATGGGCGTGGTGGTGCAGCGCATGCTCGCCTCGCGCGCCTCGGGCGTGATGTTCACCCGCAGCCCGGTCACGGGGGATCGTTCCGTGATCGCGATCGAGGGCAGCTTCGGCCTGGGCTCGGCGATCGTCAGCGGCGAGGTCACCCCGGACAAGTACGTGGTCAGCAAGGTGAGCGGCGAGATCGTGAAACGCACCGTCTCTGCCAAGGCGGTGCGGCACGTTGCCGCCTCCGACGGCGGAGTGCGAGTCGATCAGGTGGCCGCGGACGAGCAGCAGCTGCCGGCGCTGAACGATCTGGAGATTCGTGAACTGGCCGCGCTCGGCAGACGCGTGGAGCGCCATTACGGCGCGCCGCAGGATATCGAGTGGGCGATCGCAGTCGATGATCACGGCGCCGAACACATCCACCTGCTGCAGAGCCGGCCCGAAACGGTGTGGTCGCGGCGCGATGCGCAGCCGGTCGCGCAACCGGCAGCGCGCGCCTACGAGCACGTGCTCGCCGCGCTTTACAAACCGCGTCCCTGACCGATGCGCGAAGCTTGCGGTTCAGTCGCGCGCGACTTCGGTGGCAATGTTAAGTTCGATCTTGACGCCGTTCGGATCGGACAGGAACAGCTGCCGCAGGCCGGCACCGGGCACGAAGTTTTCGGCCGCGACGATGCCGTGCGCCTTGAGACGTGCCTTGATCGATTCATAGTCGCTGGCATTGAAGGCGATGTGGTCGACCGGCCCGGTGCCCGCGGCCCGCGCCGATATGGCGATGCCGGTCTCCTCGGAATGGGCACGGTAGCTGTCCCAGTCGGCGATGTGAATGCAGGGAACCTCGCCCAGGTAAACCCAGTAGCCGGTGAAGCGCAGCGGCGGCCTCGGACCAACTCGCAGGCCGAGCGCGTTACAGTAGAAGTCGCGCGTCGCATCGATGTCGTCGGTGAGAACCAGGTAGTGTTCGAGTTGTATCAGCGGCACGATCGCACTCTATCGCAGCCGGATCAGCGCGCAAACCGCAGCCGGGTGGTGGCCGCTACACCCACCGAGCGGTTGGCGGTCGGCTGCAGCGCCCGTTCACTCGATGGCCACGCAGATTTCGCTGTCGGTCGAGTGCCGCGCTTGAGATCGTTGGAAGCTGACTCGGGCGCGACAGGGATGCGCTGCGGAAGGACCAGGTGAGCGGCGAGCCGATGATGCCTGATCCGTCAAATTGCACTACCGACCGTCGCCGCTTCCTTCAGACGGTGACCGGTGTGCTGACCGGCGTGCTCGGCTCACTGAGCCCGCTGGCAGCCCTTGTGCCCAGCCGCTCCTGGGCGCTCGAGCTGCACGCGCTGTCGAGCGCCGATGCCGATACCCTGTTGGCCGCGGTTCAAACCATAGCCCCGCACGACGGACTCGATGCTGCCGCCTACGCGCTGGTGATCGGCGCGCTCGACGCCGATGCCGCCGGCTCGGCCGAGACTCGCGCGTTGTTCTCGGGCGCACTGGCCAGCCTCGGCCCTGCGTTCGCGACGATGCCGGAAGCGCAGCGTGTCGAGCAGTTGCGCGCCATCGAGTCGGGTGCTTTCTTTCAGAGCGTGAGGCTGAAGACGCTGCTGGTGCTCTACAACAACCCGATTGCATGGCAATACTTCGGCTACCAGGGGGAAGCCTTCTCGAAGGGAGGTTATCTGCTGCGTGGCTTCAACGACCTGAAGTGGCTGCCGGACGTGCCGGCCGCCGACAGCGGGCCGTTGCCGATGGCCTGAAGCGCGCAGCGATGCAGACGCCGAAGCCGCGGTTTGACCTGGACGACGACAGCGTGGTCGTCATCGTCGGTTCGGGTGCCGGCGGCGGCACGATGGCGCACGAACTGACGCGACGCGGTCTGACGGTAGTACTGCTCGAAGCCGGGCGGCGTGAATCGGCGGCGAGTTTTTCGCAAAACCCGGGCGAGGCGTTCGGGCAGCTGACCTGGCTCGAGCCGCGCTCGCAGAGCGGCACCTGGGACCCGGTCAGAACCTCGCCGACGCTGCCGGCCTGGCACTGCCGCACGGTCGGCGGCACGACGGTGCATTGGACCGCCGCAACGCCGCGGCTGCGGCCGTACGAAATCCGTGCGCGCAGTACCTACGGCGATATCGCCGGCAGTTCGCTCGCCGACTGGCCGCTCGAGTATGCCGAACTCAAACGCTGGTATATCGCCGCCGAGCGGCGGCTCGGCGTCACGCGCCGTGACGGCAATCCGGGGCTGCCGGCTTCGAACAACTTCAAGGTGATGTATTTTGGCGCGCGCAAGCTCGGCTATAAACGCGTGCACACCAACTATCTGGCGATCAACTCGCGGGCCCGCGATGGCCGCCCGCTTTGCATCCAGCAGGGCTTCTGCGTGCAGGGCTGCAAGGCCGACGCCAAGTGGAGCACGCTCAACACCGAGATCCCGCGTGCCGAGGCGACCGGCCGCCTGGATCTTCGCACCGAATGCCTGGCGACGCGGGTCGAGCACGGCGCCAGTGGGCGTGCGACTGCGGTGGTGTACCGCGACGCCAGCGGCAACGAGCAGCGCCAGAAGGCGCGCTTCGTCTGCGTTGCCGGCAACGCCATCGAAACGCCGCGCCTGCTGCTGCTGTCGGAATCGGCGCGCTTTCCGCGCGGGCTTGCCAACGGTTCGGATCAGCTCGGCCGCAACTACTGCCACCATCTGAACGGTTTTGTCTGGGGGATCTTTGATCAGCCGGTGTATTCCTGGCGCGGCGCGGTGCTGGCAGGCGTAGTCGAGGACGAAAACGTCAACGACCCGCGGCGCGGCTTCGTTGGCGGCTACCACCTGGAGCTGTGCACGCTCGACCTGCCGACGCTGCCGTTGGTCGGTCTGCCGTATGGCTGGGGCCGCGATTTCGCCTCGATCATCGACAACTACCGTAACATCGCCGGCCTGCTGGTCAACGGCGAGGACCTGCCGCGGCCCGACAATCGCATCACGCTCTCGAGCAGCGTGAAGGATCCGCATGGCCTGCCGGTCGCGCACGTGAATTGCGAGGAGCATCCGAACGACATCGCATTGCGCCGCCACGCGCAGACGCAGGGACAGCGCCTTTACGAGGCCGCCGGCGCGAAGCGCGTGGTGTTCAGTTCGACACCGCCCGCGACCCACCAGATGGGCACGGCGCGCATGAGCGTCGATCCTGCCCGTGGCGTCACCAATCCGTACGGGCGCACGCACGAAGTGCCGAACCTGTTCATCTCGGACGGCAGCGTGTTCAGCTCAGCGGGCGCGGCCAACCCAACGCTCACGATCGTCGCCCTAGTGCTGCGCCAGGCGGACTACATCAGCCGCGAACTGGCCGCCGGCAGGCTGTGAAGGACTTGGAGCCTGGGCGGCCCGGGGGGCCGCGCGGGAGTTTTTCAGCAGGAAGAGGTTATCAGTACCATGAGTCAGCAAAGTTTAGAGAGCCTGTTGCAGAGCGCCGGCAATCCGGTGACGCTGCTGCGCAATTCGCAGATCGGAGCCTACGTGTATCCGGTGGTCCCCAGCGAATTCAGCAACTGGCGCGACGAGCAGCGCGCCTGGCGCGAAAGCGCAGTGCTGTTCGACCAGTCGCATCATATGGCGGAGATGCTGGTGCGCGGGCCGGACGCCGCCAAGCTGTTGTCGCATCTGGCGATCAACAGCTTCGTCAACTTCACCCCCAACAAGGCCAAGCAATTCGTGCCGTGCAGCTACGACGGCTACGTGATCGGCGATGGAATTTTGTTTTATCTGGGCGAGAATGAATTCAACTTCGTCGGCCGCGCGCCGACCGTGAACTGGATTCAGTTTCATGGCGAGACCGGCGGTTACAAGGTCGAGCTGCAGCGCGACGATCGCTCGCCGTCGCACCCGCGCGGCAAGGCGGTACATCGCCGGCACTATCGCTATCAGATTCAGGGTCCGAACGCGGCTAAAATTCTCGCTAAGCTCAACGGCGGCCCGATCCCGGACGTCAAGTTCTTCACCATGGACGCGATCAACATCCTGGGCCGCAAGGTGCGCGCGCTGCGCCACGGCATGGCCGGCGCTCCGGGACTGGAGATCTGGGGCCCGTACGAACAGGCGGACGAAATCCGCGACGCCATCCTGGAGGCCGGCAAGGAGTTCGGACTGCTGCCCGTGGGTTCGCGCGCCTACGCCAGCAACACCTTGGAGTCGGGCTGGATTCCATCACCATTGCCTGCGGTGTACACCGGCGAGTCGATGAAAAAGTACCGCCAATGGCTGCCGGCGAGTGGCTATGAAGGCACTGGTTCAATCGGCGGCAGTTTCGTCGCCGAGCGCATCGAGTCCTACTACCTGAACCCGTACGAGCTGGGCTACGGTCCGTTCGTCAAGTTCGACCACGATTTCATCGGTCGCGAAGCGCTGCAAAAGGTGGCCAAAGAGCCGCAGCGCAAGAAGGTGACATTCGCCTGGAACGCCGAGGACCTCGGCAAGGTGTTTGCCTCGCTGCTGGTGCCGGGCGGCGAGAACTACAAATTCTTCGATCTGCCGCTGGCCAACTACGCCTCCTCGTCGTACGACCGGGTGATGATGGGCAGCAGGACCGTGGGCTTCTCGATGTTCGGCGGCTACAGCTACAACGAGCGTACCGGGCTATCGCTCGGCGTGGTCGATCCGAACATCAACGTCGGTGACGTGCTGACGCTGGTCTGGGGCGAGGAGGGCGGCGGTACCAGAAAGCCGACGGTGGAGCGTCACAAGCAGCTGGAGGTACGCGTGAAAGTCGCGCCGGTCCCGTATGCACGCGACGCGCGCGAGGCTTACCACCAGGGCTGGCGTACCCGCCAGGCGTAACGGCCGGCCGTTTTCAGCGCTGAGCGTCGCGCGACTCCTGCTCCTGCAGCGTGTAGAGCGCTTCAGGAGTGGCCTCGAGCCGCTCGATGGGTATCGGTGCACCGCTGCCATCCGACAGTCCGTAGGTGCCGTCATCGATCTTCTGCAGAGCACGCTCGATGTTGCTCAAGCGCTGATTGTCGACTGCGGCCAGGTTACCCTGCAGCTCGAGCGTCGCCAGCTTCTGCGCGTCATCTTCAAATTCCCGCGCCAGTCCGCTTTCCTCGGCATTGGTGCCCGCCTGCTCGCTTTCCTGCCCGCGCCTGACGCCCAGGATCTGGCTTCGAAGAGCGGTCAGACGCTGCTTCTGTTGCGCGAGAAAAGTCCGGTCCAATCTGGATTTGTTGCTGGCCACTTTTGCGATCCGTCCGCTACTCAGCTTCCGAGCGCCGGATCATACCCTCAACCGGGCGCGCTCAGGCAATCGCCGAGGACAGCGAAGCGGCGGTGTCGACGCGGCGGCTGATGAAATACATCATGACCAGCGTGATCAGCGTCGACGCCACCAGCACATAGCCGACTACGTCGAAGTGTCGCAAGGCGCCGGTGGCGGTCACGGAGACGATCACACCGCCTAGCAGCGCGGCAAAGCCGCCGGAGATCTGCTGAATCGAGCTGCTGATGGACATGTAGGAGCCGCGATCGGCCGCAGCGGGAATGGCCGATATCAGGGCCGAGGCGGCAATCATCCTGGAGGAGACGCCGATAAACAGCAGGCTGCTGACCAGGATGACCAGAGCGATGGGGGTCACACCAAGATGCGTGTAAATCGTCACCATGATCATCGTTGCCAGGCAACCGGCGCTGAATACAACGAATTTACCGACCGCGTCGCTCAGGCGGCCGATCAGTGGTCCGGCGATGATGGAACACGCCCCGGTGATCATGTAAACCAGCGGCAGACGGGTCAATGCAATGCCGAGATTATGCACGCTGAAGGCGCTCATATAGGGCATCAGCATGAAACCGCCGGTCGACAGCAGTGCCGTGGTCGCAAAGCCCTGCAGATAGCGCGGTGTCGACACCGTGTGCATGAAGTGGTGCAGCGGACTGCGATCCGGATGCAGCCGCAGGTGCGCATCGATAGGCCGCAGGTAACGCAGCATCAGCGCGCCGACCAAAACGCTGACGACAACGATCAGGAAAAAGGGCGCGTTCCAGCCCCAGCGATTGGACAGATACAATCCGATCGGAATGCCGGCCACACTGCTGGCGGCAAACGCGGTCTGCACCATGCCCATGACGCGGCCGCGAAGCTGGTAGGGAAACAGATCCGTCGTGATGGCAAATACGGTCGAGCCGACCACACCGGCGAAAACACCGGTGATCATGCGGGCGAACAGCAGGAATCCATAGCTGTGGGCCAGGGCGCACAGCAGCGTGCCGGTGACAAATCCAGCATAGAACAGCAGCAGCAGCTTTTTGCGATCGAAGCGATCGGCAAATCCGGCCGCCAGAAGCCCGGATGCGCCCGCGCTGAAAGCATAAGCGGACACCACCAGTCCAAATTGCGCCGGCGTGATTCTCAGCTCGGGCATGACCACCGCGCCGAGCGGCGAGATGATCATGAAGTCCAGAATGATGGTGAACTGCAGAAATGCCAACAGTCCGACCACCCATTTCTGATAGCCGGAAAAGCCGGGCGCAGCTTGCTGCTGGGGGGTCACTTGCCGCGGATTTCCTGAATGGTTCGACGCAGAATTTCCAGCACCCGCTGCTTCTCTTCGATCGAGGCGTGCAGTTTCTCGAACAAAGCGGCTTTGAACTGGTGTTTCAGCTCCTGGAATTCCGCCTTGAGCTGACGCCATTCCCTTTTTTCCTGATCGTGCGGGCTGCCGCCCCATTCCTCGCCGGCGACTTCCTCCTCGGCGATCTGGCGCTGAAAGTGCGCCATCTTTTTGCCGAAACGCCCGAGCTGCTCGAGCATCTCGTCGGCATCGGCGCGGTGTTTGGCCAGGTGCTCGACCCCCGGATCGGCGATGCGGTAGAGCTTCTTGGTACCCTCGGTCGCAGAGATCGCGAACCCGGTTTCTTCCAGATAGGTCAGTGCCGGATACACCACGCCCGGACTGGGGGTGTAGATGCCGCTGCTGTGCTGTTCGATGGCTTTGATGATTTCGTAGCCGTGCCGGGGTTTTTCGTTCAGCAGTGCAAGAATGATCAGCTGCAGGTCACCGGCGGCGAGCATCTTCCCCGCTCGCATGCCGCGTCCGCTGAAACCTTCGGCAAAGCCACCGAGGAAGCCGCGCCTGCGGCCAAAGTGGCCGTGGCGGATGTGGTCGCCGAAATGCGGCGCCAGATGTCGATGTCGGTTCATGGAAATGTCCAATGGCAAGTAATATCGGCCACTATATCGTAAGATATGTCTCACCGCAATCCTGATTTATGCCCACTCCTAACCGGTGCGCGCCAGCTCGATGATCAGCTCGCGCAGCCAGGCGTGCGCCGGGTCGGGCTCGTTACGTTTATGCCAGAGCAGAATCTCGTGCTGCTCCTTGGCCGGGAACGGCAGCGGGAACGTTTTGATCGGCAAGTGCGAGAACAATCCCGCGACTCGTTCCGGCACCGTCGCCACGTACGAGGTGCCGGCCAGCACCAGCGGCACATGCAGCAGGCTCGGCACCGTCAAGTGCACCGTGAGATCGATATCGAATATGCGCCGCACCAGCTCTTCGGCCGAGGCCGGGTAACCGCTCGGGCGGCCGAACACATGCGGCAGCGCATAATATTGCTCGGCGGACAGCGTATCGCCGACGCTCGGATGATCGCGATCGACTGCGCACAGCCAGCGCACCGATCGCAACCGGATGCTGCGCAGGCTGTCCGGATAGGCCCGCGCCTCGTATAGCCGCACGTTGTCGAGACACAGGCACAGGTCCGCCTCGCCGTACTCGAGCCGCGTCAGCGCCGTTTGCGAGATGAGCTCGATACGGCAGCGGATCTGCGGTGCCTGCGCTGCCACTCGTTGCAGTATCGCCGGCAGCAGGCCGGGCACGGCTTCCTCGGAAACGATCACGGTGAACTCGCGCTGCGCCGTTCCCGGCTCGAAACTGGGCTGAGTCCCGAGCGCTGCCTGGATACGCAGCAACGCCTCGTGCACCGGTTCCACCAGCGACAGACCTCGTGGGCTCAACTCCATCTCGCGGCCGACTCGCACCAGCAGCTGATCGCCGAAATAATCGCGCAGCTTGTGCAACGCCGCGCTCATCGCCGGCTGCGACACGCACAGCTTCTCCGAGGCGCGCGTGACGTTCTTCTCGCGCAGCAGCGCGTCGAGCGCAATCAGCAGGTTGAGGTCGAATCGGTTGAGTTGCATGATGCGAAGATGCTTTCGAACGTGATCGGCCATAGTAGCAAAGCCGGTGCGGGCGCCGCCGCGGCCAGCGCGGCGGGCGCGGCTGCAGAGCGGCCATGACGGCGATCGAGGAGGGCGCGCTGCTGTGGACGCCGGGGCCCGCGCGCCTCGCGGCTGCACGGCTGACGCATTATCTTGCCTGGCTGGAACGTCGCGGCCGGCGCTTCGACTCGTACGCGGCGCTGTGGCAGTGGTCGGTGAGCGATCTTGACGGCTTCTGGGGATCGCTGTGGGAATATTTTGATATACGCGCCTCGCAGCCGTACGAGCGCGTGCTCGGCCGGCGCACGATGCCGGGAGCCGAGTGGTTCCCGAACGCGCGCCTGAACTACGCCGAACATGCGCTGCGGCACGAGCGCGCCGGCGCCGAGGCGCTGCTCTACCTGAGCGAACGCGGGCCGTTGCGCTCGCTGAGCTGGACTGAACTGGGCAGCCAGGTGCGGCGACTGGCGTCGCATCTGCGCGCCTGTGGGCTGCGGCCCGGCGAGCGCGTCGTCGCCTACCTGCCCAATTCGCCCGAGGCTGTGATCGCGATGCTGGCCACGGTCAGCGTCGGGGCCGTCTGGGCCAGCTGCGGTCCGGATTTTGGCGCCCGCGGTGTCGTCGACCGGTTCGCGCAGCTGGCACCCAAACTGGCGTTTTGCGTCGACGGCTATTACTACGGCGGCAAGGCCTTCGATCGCCGCCCCGAACTGCGCTCCATTCTCGCCGAATTGCCGACGCTCGAACGTGTGATTTATCTGCGCCTGCTGCATCCATCAGATCCGGCCACTCCGAGCGCGCACACGATTTCGTGGCAGCAGGCACTGGCGGAGCCGGAAGTGCCGCGCGCGTCATTCGTGTACGAGCAGGTGCCGTTCGCGCATCCGCTGTGGATCCTGTTCTCCTCCGGCACGACCGGGCTGCCGAAGCCGATCGTGCACTGTCACGGCGGCATCACGCTCGAGCAGCTCAAGAGCCTCGCTTTTCACATGGACGTGCACGCGCGCGAGCGGATGTTTTTCTTCACCACCACTGGCTGGATGATGTGGAACTTCCTGGTCAGCGCGCTGCTGGCCGACGTCGTGCCGGTGCTTTACGACGGCAATCCGGCCTACCCCGAGCCCGACATGCTGTGGCGAATGGTGCAGCAGACGCAGGCCAGCTTCTTCGGCGCCAGCCCGACCTACGTCAGCATCCTGGAGAAAGCCGCGATCGTACCGCGCGAGCGTTTCGATCTTGGCTCGCTCAAATCGATCATGCTGGCCGGATCGCCGGTCAGCGCCGAGTGCATGGCCTGGGTCTACCGCAACGTCAAGGCGGACGTCTGGGCACATTCGGGCAGCGGCGGTACCGATCTGTGTACCGGGATCGCCGGCGGGGTCGTCACGCTGTCGGTCTATGCCGGCGAGATCCAGGCGCGCCAGCTCGGAGTGGCCGCCCGCGCGTTCGACGAGCGCGGGCGTGAGGTGGTGGACGAGGTCGGGGAGCTGGTGATCACGCAGCCGCTGCCGTCGATGCCGGTGGGATTCTGGAATGACCCCGACGCCAGCCGCTATCGCGAATCCTACTTCGAGCAGTATCCGGGTGTGTGGCGGCATGGCGATTTCTTCAAGGTCAACTCACGCGGCGGCTGCTTCGTGCTCGGGCGCTCGGATGCAACCCTGAATCGCCACGGCGTCAGGATCGGCACCGCCGAGGTTTACCGCTCGCTGCTGAACGTGCCGGAGATCGAGGACGCACTGATCGTCAATCTGGACCTGCCGGGCGGCCGCTTCTTCATGCCGTTGTTCGTCAAGCTGCGCTCCGGCCACACGCTCGATGCGCCGCTCAAGGAGCGCATCCGCTCGCGCATGCGCAGCGATTACTCGCCGCGCCACGTGCCCGATGAGATCTATCCGGTTGACGCGATCCCGTACACCCTCACCGGTAAGAAGATGGAAGTGCCGGTACGCCGCATTCTGATGGGAGTCGCGCCGGAGAAGGCGGCTAATCGCTCGGCAATGGCCAACGTCGAGGCGCTGGACTATTTCATCGACTACGCCCGCACCCAGGCGCAGCGGCTGGGCTCCGGCTAGTTCAGAACGGGTAGTGGCGCGGCGAGGTCTGCACGGTAATCCAGCGCAGCTCGGTAAACGCATCGATGCCGGCGCGGCCGCCAAAGCGGCCGTGGCCGGAGGCCTTGACACCACCGAACGGCATCTGCGCCTCGTCGTGCACGGTGGGACCGTTGACGTGGCAGATCCCGGATTCGATGCGCCGTGCAATCGCAAGACCACGCGCCAGATCGCGCGTGAACACCGCCGCCGACAGACCATAATCGGTGTCATTCGCAAGCCGCACCGCTTCGTCCACCGAATCGACGCGCGTGATCGACACCTGCGGGCCGAACGACTCCTCGCGAAACAGCGCCATCTCCGGGGTGACGTGATCGACCACGATGCCATGCATGATCGTGCCGTCGGCGCTGCCACCGACCAGCAGCTTGGCGCCGCGCTTCTCGGCCTCGGCGACCAGGCGTTTGACGCGTTCCACGGTGCCGGGGCCGACCACCGAGCCAATGACGAACTCGCCTTCGTTGGGATTGCCGACCGGCAGGGCGGCCACACGCTTGACCAGCTTGGATGCGAATGCGTCTGCCACGCCGCGCTCGATGATCACGCGCTCGGTGGACATGCAGATCTGGCCGGCGTTGGCATAGGCGCCGAACACGGTCGCGTCCACCGCCGCGTCGATGTCGGCGTCAGCCAGTACGATCAGCGGCGCCTTGCCGCCCAGCTCCAGCAGGATCGGCTTCAGATGCCTGGCGGCGATCTGGGCGAGGATGCGGCCGACGCGGGTTGAGCCAGTGAAATTTACGCGCCGCACCGCCGGATGCGCGATCAGCGCCTCGGCGACCGACTCGGCGTCCTTGACCTCGGTACTGATGACATTGACCACGCCGGCCCCGAGGTCTGCCTCTTCCAGTACGCTGCCGATCATCGCGTGACTGGCCGGACACACCTCGGAGGACTTGAGGATCACCGTGTTGCCGCAGGCGAGCGGCATCGCGACCGCACGTACCCCGAGAATGATTGGCGCGTTCCAGGGCGCAATGCCGAGCACGACGCCGGCCGGCTGCCGGTAGGCCATCGCCAGGCTTCCCGGAACATCGGACGGAATCACCTCGCCGCCCATTTGAGTGGTCATCGCCGCCGCCTCGCGCAGCAGCGAGGCGGCGAAATGCACGTTGAAATGTCCCCAGCCGGCAGTCGCTCCGGTTTCATCGCGCACTGCGAGCGCAATCTGCTCGGCGCGGGCCTCGAGCAGATCGGCTGCCTTGTTGAGCTTCGCGCGCCTGGCACCCGGATTGAGCGCGGACCAGCCGGGAAAAGCCGCAGCGGCTGCATCTGCCGCGGCGCTGGCATCGGCCACTTGCGCGGCGGCCGCGCGGCTGACGAGCGCGCCGCTCACCGGGTTGCGACGCTCGAAGGTGGCGCCGCCTGCGGCGGGGACCAGCCGTCCGGCAATCAACAGCTTGACGTCATGCATGAGGTCACCAGCAGCACTGAATGAGAGTGTGTGAAAGCCATGCTAGCCGCACGCCGCGCCGGCGGCGTTCGCTGGCAGTCGATTTGCATCTCTTTGCCAGTCGAGCCCAGCGCGACCCAGAGGGCGCCAATGACAGCTTGCAACGCCAGCCACCGTTCGTGGAGAAGTTTCTATGAGTACCGTCATGAGCGAGATAGCCCCGCAGTTGGCGCCTTCGAGCAGCGTGCGTGAATTCCTCGTCAAAAAGCCGCGCCTGCTGATCAACGGTGAATGGGTCGAAGCACGCTCCGGCAAGACGCTCGCCGTGTTCGACCCGGCCACCGGCAAGGAAATCGGCCGTGTTGCCGAGGCAGGCTCCGAGGACGTGGACCGCGCAGTAGCCGCCGCGCGAGCCGCATTCGAATCCGGACCCTGGCCGGAGATGCTGCCGGTCGCGCGTGAAGCACTGCTGTGGAAGCTGGCCGATCTGATCGAACAGCACGCCGGCGAGTTTGCGGAAATCGAGAGTCTCGACAACGGCAAGACGCGCTTCATGGCGAGCATCATCGATGTGCCCGGCTCCCGTGACTACTTTCGCTACATGGCGGGCTGGGCGACCAAGATCGAAGGCACGACCATGCAGACTTCGATCGGCGGCGTCCCCGGGGCGAAGTTTCATACTTATGTCGCGCGCGAACCGGTCGGCGTGGTGGCCCAGATCGTGCCGTGGAATTTCCCGCTGGCGATGGCGGCCTGGAAGCTTGCGCCGGCGCTGGCTGCCGGTTGCACCTGCATCCTGAAACCCGCGGAGCAGACGCCGCTGTCGGCGCTCAGGCTCGGCGAGCTGATCCGGGAAGCCGGCTTCCCGCCGGGTGTGGTCAATATCCTGACCGGTCTCGGGGAGACCACCGGCGCCGCGCTGGTCGCGCACCCCGGAGTCGACAAAATAGCCTTCACCGGTTCGACCGAGGTGGGCAAGATCATCAACAAAAGCGCCACCGATACGCTCAAGCGGGTGTCACTCGAACTGGGCGGCAAGTCGCCGGTGATCGTACTGCCGGATGCCAATGTCGATGCCGTGATCGGTGGCGCCGCGATGGCGATCTTCTTTAATTCCGGTCAGGTGTGCACGGCGGGCTCGCGGCTCTATGTTCACAGTTCCATCTTCGATCGCGTGGTGGACGGACTGAGCGCGGCCGCCGGCGAGATCCGGCTCGGTCCCGGCCTGGATCAGGCCACGCAGATGGGACCGCTGGTCTCCAAGGAACAGCAGGAACGCGTGCTCGGTTATATCGAATCGGGGCGCAAACAGGGCGCAGCCGTGGTCGCGGGCGGCGAGGCGCCATCGCATCCCGGTTACTACGTGCAGCCGACCGTGCTGGTGAACGTGCGGCCGGAGATGCGGGTGGTGCGCGAAGAGATCTTCGGCCCGGTGCTGGTGGCGCAACGATTCGACCAGCTCGATGAGGTCGTGAAGGCCGCCAACGACTCGCCGTACGGACTCGGGGCGAGCATCTGGAGCAATAATCTATCGGCCGTGCATCGGCTGATCCCGCGGATCAAGGCCGGCACCGTCTGGGTCAACTGTCACAACATGGTCGATCCAAACATGCCGTTCGGCGGCTTCAAGCAATCGGGTATTGGCCGCGAGCATGGCCGGGTCGCGATGCACATGTACACCGAGCTCAAGTCGGTCTGCATGCTGATCTGAAGGGCGTCGGCTGCAGCCTTCAGGCGATGCCGGCGTGCATGCGGCGGTATTCGCGCGGCGTCACGCCGTACTTGGCGCGAAACACGCGCCCGAAGTGCGTCGGGCTGTTGAAGCCGGAGTCAAAGGCGATCTCGGTTACGGTGCGGCCGCGCTGCGCGTCGGAGATGAGCGCGCGCGAACAGGCCTCGAGCCGGCGCCGCAGGATGTAGCGCGCCACCGTCTCGTCCTGATCCGAGGACAGGTGATGCAGGTAGCGCGGTGTCATCTTGCAAGCCGCGGCAATCCTGGTCGGGGTCAGGTCCGGGTCGTGCAGATGCGCTTCGATGTAGTTGATGATGCGGATGCGGTGGGCGGTGGCGAGCGACGAGCGCCCCGACTGCGAGCGCGGCACGTCGGCATAGGCGGCGCCGAGCAGGTCCAGGATCGCCACCGTGAGCCGACCGGCGACCGTGTCATCGAGTTGTTGATGACACTCGGCCCAGTAATTGCGCAGGAATCGCGAAAACAGGCCTTTGACACCGAGCGAGGCCTGCATCGGGATCGCGACCAGGCACTCGGGGCAGGCGATTTGCCGGCGTAGCTGCGCATCGGGAATGCCGAGCACCAGCATGCGGTTGGCGCCGGGAAACACGATCTCGTAGTGACGCGTGCTGTCGCACAGCGTGAAATCACCCGCATTCAGGAACGCCTCGCGTCCATCCTGGCGGCTGATGCTTTTACCTTCCATCTGCAGGTGCAGGAAGAACAACGGGCTGCGTGTACGGGCGACGTGCGCGCGCGAGTGGCGCACCAGCTGTGCCTCCGAGTAGACCTCGGCGAGCGTCAGTTCGCCGATCGTCGTGCGGGCGATGGAGCCGTGGAAAGTGCGGATATCGACCGGATCGGACACCAGCGGCGAGAAGCTCTCGCAAGCCTGGTCATTCCAGAATGCCAGCTTGCGGCGCGGATCGAGCCCGGCCGTAGAGAACGACACAATCGGTGCCATAGTCGACCCCCTCTACATGACCTGAAGCATCTCTTTCTAGCGGCCCTTATACGATAGGATCATTTCGCTGATCTAATATTTTGCGCTTATGGGACATATTTGTCAGGCTGAGGCTTGAGGCTGATTGGAAAAATTTCAGAAGCAAGTCAAGTACCTGGCGATCGGACCGGCCGGTTCGCAGTAGGGCCGCCGCCTGCTTCGTGCCTCGCCTGCATATCACTGTGCGTCGAGTTACGCGCGGCGCCTCTGGGGCAACATCGCGCCGATCGTGCGCTGCGGCGGCGCAGTAATATCCTGTCAGGGACAGTTTAGCGACATGAACTCAGATCCACGCGACACGCTGGCCAGGGGCCCGATGACACCGGCGCAGGCGCGGGTTGTTGCGATCACGATCCTGCTGTGCGCGCTGGATGGTTTCGACGTGCTTGCGATCAGTTTCGCCTCGCCCGGGATCGCGCACGAATGGGGCATCAACCGCGCAGCGCTCGGCGTGGTGCTGTCGATGGAATTGCTCGGCATGGGGATCGGCTCGATTGTGCTCGGCGGGGTCGCCGACCGGGTCGGGCGCCGCCATACCGTGCTCGGCTGCCTGTTGGTGATGACCCTCGGAATGGCGATGGCCACCACTGCCCACAGCGTGGCCGATCTGTCGGTGTGGCGCGTGATCACCGGGCTCGGCATCGGCGGCATGCTGGCATCGCTCAATGCGATTGCTTCGGAGTTCGCCAGCGCACGGCGGCGCGACCTGTGTGTTTCGGTGATGGCGATCGGCTATCCGCTCGGCGCGATCGTCGGCGGTTCGATCGCTGCGGGACTGCTCCGGCAGCACGATTGGCGTACCGTATTCGAGTTCGGCGCAACTGTCTCCGGGCTGTGCATCCCGGTGGTTTTTTTCTGGGTGCCGGAATCGGTCAGCTGGCTGTGCCAGCGCCGCCCGGCGCGCGCCCTCGAGCGGATAAATCACAGTCTGCAGCGTCTGGGCTATGCCCGCGTCGAGGCGCTGCCGCCGGCGCCGCCCGCGCCGGCGCGCCCGGTACGCGGCGGCATCTTCCGCCCCGAACTCATCAGGGCGACGCTGTTAGTGACGCTCGCCTATTCGCTGCACATCACCAGTTTCTATTTCGTCCTGAAATGGATTCCAAAGATCGTGGCCGACATGGGGTTTGCAGCGTCATTGGCCGCCGGCGTGCTGGTGTGGGCCAATGTCGGGGGTGCCAGCGGCGGGGCCGCGGTCGGCCTGCTGACTCACCGGTTCGGACTCAAGGCGGTGACGATCACCTGGCTGCTGGCGTCGGCCGCGATGGTCACCCTGTTTGGTCACAGCCGGGCCGAACTGACGCAGCTGTCGCTGATTTGTGCACTCGTTGGCTTCTGCACCAACGGCGGCATCGTCGGACTGTACGCGATCATGGCGCGTGCCTTCCCGACCGACGCACGCGCGGCAGGCACCGGGGTTGGGATCGGGATCGGGCGCAGCGGCGCGTGGCTCGGACCGGTCATCGCCGGCTTCCTGTTCCAGGCAAATTGGAGTCTGCAGGCTGTGGCAGCCATCATGGCGCTGGGTCCACTGCTCGCGGCCGCGACCGTGGGCTTTCTGCGCGTCGAGCCGCGCACGACGGTGGTGGCCGAGTGATGGCGCTGGAAGTCACCGACGGCGGCGTCGCAGTCATCACCGTCAACAACCCGCCGGTCAATACGATCAACGCCGCGGTGCGGCGGCAACTGACCGATGCAGTGGTGGATATTCGCGTCCGGCCGCAGGTGCGCGCCGTTGTGCTGGTGTGCCAGGGCAGCACGTTCTTTTCCGGGGCGGACATCGGCGAGTTCTCAGGTCCGCCGATGGAGCATGAGTATCGGCAGCTGTTCGGCGCGATCGAAGCGCTCGAGGTTCCGGTGGTGGCCGGCATGCATGGCACGGCTCTGGGCGGCGGACTGGAGATTGCACTGGCCTGTCATTATCGCGTGGCGCTGCCCGGCAGCCGCTTCGGGCTACCCGAAGTCACCCTGGGCATCATCCCCGGGGCCGGCGGCACCCAGCGCCTGCCGCGGCTGATCGGTGTGGAGCGCTCGCTCGAACTTATCCTCAGCGCCCGTCCGGTCGACGTCGAGCGCGCGCTCGAGCTCGGCTTGCTCGATGCACAGATCAATGGCGAGATCCGTGCCGGCACAATCGCGTATGCGGAAGAGCTGCTGAAGGGCGGGGGCGGCGCGCGCCGCACCTCGGAGCGCGCGGTGGACCCCGCCACTGCCACATCCGCCATCCTCGAGCGCCCGACGGCGCAGGCGCGCAGCCAGTACCCGCACCGTACCGCGGCGCTGACGGCGATCGAGGCGGTATCGGCATCCGCACGGCTGCCGTTCCAGCAGGGGCTGGATCTGGAGAGCGAACTGGTCAATCGGGCCAAAGCTACGCCGGAGTCCAAGGCGCTGGTGCACCTGTTCTTCGCCGAACGCGAAACGCGCAAGCTTCCGGGGCTCCCGCCCGAGTTGCGCGCAGGCGTGGTTGCCAAGGCCGCGGTGATCGGCGCCGGTACCATGGGTGGCGGCATCGCCATCTGCTTTGCGAACGCCGGCCTGCCGGTGACCCTGATCGACAGCAGCCGCGAGGCGCTCGAGCGCGGACTGGCAGTCGTCTCCAATACTTATGATTCGATGGTCAAGCGCGGCCGCATCAGCCAGGCGGACAAGCAGCTGCGCATGGCCCTGATCCACGGCGCGCTCGACTACGCTGAGTTAGCAGACGCCGACGTCATCATCGAGGCGGTGTTCGAGAACCTTGAGCTCAAGCGCCAGATCTTCGGCAGGCTCGCCGCCATCGCGAAGAGCGGTGCGCTGCTCGCCACCAATACCTCGACACTCGACATCGCGGCGATCGCACAGGCGACGAGCCGCCCGGCGGACGTGATCGGGCTGCATTTCTTTTCACCGGCCAATGTCATGCCGCTGCTCGAGGTGGTGCGGACCGATGCCACCTCCGCGCAGGCGATCCGCACTGCGCTCGATCTGGCGAAGGCGCTGAAGAAAACACCGGTGCTGGCGCGCGTTTGCTACGGCTTCATCGGCAATCGGATGATGGAAGGCTATGCACGCGAAGCCGAGCGCATGGTGCTCGAGGGCGCAACACCGCGGCGGGTGGACGCTGTACTTGAAGATTTCGGCATGGCGATGGGCATCCTGGCAGTGTTCGACATGGCCGGCATCGACGTCAGCGTCAACGTCCACAAGGCGCATGCCGACAAGTACCCGGCCGATCCGAGCTATTACCAGGCCGATTTCGCACTGCACGCGGCCGGCCGGCTCGGGCAGAAGACCGGTAAAGGCTATTACCGCTATATTGCCGGCGACCGCGCCCGCCACGATGACCCGGAGGCGCTGGCGATCCTGCAAGCGACTGCGCTGCGCCTGGCAATCGCGCCGCGCGCGCACAGCGATGCGGAAATTCTCGAGCGTTGCCTGTTGCCGCTCATCAACGAGGGTATCCGCATCCTCGCCGAGGGGGTCGCGTTACGGGCCGGGGATATCGACGTGGTGTGGACGGCAGGCTATGGTTTTCCGCGCTACCGCGGCGGCCCGCTGTTCTACGCCGACAGCATCGGGCTGAAGGCGGTGTACGAGGGGATCCTCAAGTATCAGCGGCTGTTCGGGCCGATGCACTGGCAGCCCGCGCCGCTGCTGGCGCGGCTGGCGGGCGAGGGGCGTACGCTCGCGGACTGGGACAAAGTACGGGACTGACACAGCAGGAGCGCTAACGGATGAAAACCGAACAGTTGATCGCGATCGACGTTCACACCCATGCCGAGGTGTCCTGCCGCCAGCCGATGGACGAGGTGTGGAAGGAGTACGAGGACGCCGCCTCGAAGTACTTCAAGGCCGGCAAGCGGCCCACCATCCCCGAGACCATTGCCTATTACCGCGAACGAAAGATCGGCCTGGTGATGTTCACGGTCGATAGCGAGGCGGAGATGGGAGTGCGCCGGATTGCGAACGAGGAGATCATCGATGCGGCGCGCGACAACGCGGATATCATGATCGCATTCGCCAGCATCGATCCGCACAAGGGCAAGCTCGGTGTGCGCGAAGCGCGCCGCCTGATCCGCGAGCACGGCGTCAAGGGATTCAAGTTCCACCCGACGACGCAGGGCTTCTTCCCGAATGACCGGCTTGCCTATCCGCTCTACGAGGTGATTGCCGAACACAAGCTACCCGCCCTGTTTCACAGCGGTCACTCAGGTATCGGCACCGGCATGCCCGGCGGCGGCGGCTTGCGCCTCAAGTACTCGAACCCGATGCACCTCGATGACGTAGCGGCCGATTTCCCCGACATGACGATCATCATCGCCCATCCCTCGTGGCCGTGGCAGGATGAGGCGCTGTCGGTGTGCCTGCACAAGCCGAACGTCTACATCGATCTGTCGGGCTGGTCGCCCAAATACTTTCCGCCGCAACTGGTGCAGTACGCCAACCACCAGTTGAAACACAAGATGCTGTTCGGTTCGGACTTCCCGCTGCTCACGCCCGACCGCTGGCTGAAGGATTTCAAGGAAGCGGCCTTCAAGCCCGAAGTCCACCAGCTGATCCTCAAGGACAACGCCATCGTGGCTCTGGGCCTTTAGCGGGGACTCGGCTGGGCCGGACTGCGCCCGCTCATCGATCGGGATGCAGCTGCAGCTCGAGCTCACGCAGCGTGCGGTAGCAAGGCAGAACCTGGGCGACGCTGGCGTTCGGTTCGCGCCGTTCGCGGATCGCCGCGACGAACTCGCGGTCCTGAAGCTCGATACCGTTGACCGAAACGTCGATCCGGGAGACATCGATTTTCTCGTCTTTGCCGTTCAGCAGTTCGTCGTAACGGGCGATGTAGGTGCCGTGGTCGCAGATGTAGCGGAAGAAAGTGCCGAGCGGCCCGTCGTTGTTGAAGGACAGCGACAGCGTACAGATCGCGCCGCTGGCCGCCTTCAGCTGGATCGACATATCCATCGCGATGCCGAGCTGCGGGTGATGCGGGCCCTCGATGGCGTGCGCGACGGTAATCGGGCTGCCGGTCTGGTAGGCGAACAGATCGACCGTATGCGCGGCGTGATGCCACAACAGGTGATCGGTCCACGAGCGCGGCTGCCCGAGCGCGTTCAGGTTGCTGCGCCGAAAGAAAAACGTCTGCACGTCCATCTGCTGGATGTGAAGTTCGCCGCCGAGGATGCGACGGTGCAGCCACTGGTGCGAGGGGTTGAATCTGCGCGTGTGCCCCACCATGCAGATGAGGCCGGTGCGCTGCTGCAGTTCGGCGACCGCCTCGGCGTCGGTCCAGCAGTCGGCCAGTGGAATCTCGACCTGTACATGCTTGCCCGCCTGCAGGCATTCGATCGCCTGGCGGGCATGCATCTGGGTGGGCGTACACAGGATTGCGGCCGTGACGCCCGGGCGTGCGAGGGCCTCGGCAAGTTGCGTGGTGACGTGCTCAATGCCGTACTTGTCTGCCACGGCGCGCGTCTTGTCGATCTCTCGGCCGACCAGCGACACCACCTCGATACCGCCGATGGCCCTGAGCGCATCGAGATGTTTCTGGCCGAAGGCTCCGGCCCCGGCGAGCACCAGCTTCATCGTTTCAAGTCCGGTTCTCGAGGATCATATGCCCCACGGCGGTATTGGAGGCCGGAACGTGATAGAAGCGATACACCTCGTCGACGTCGGCGTCGAGCGCGCCGCGCATGATCAGCCACATCACCAGCTCGATGCCCTCCGAACCCGCCTCGCGCAGGTATTGCAGATGTGAAATCCGGGCGAGTTGTTCCGGATCGTCAACCATGCAATCGAGAAAGTGCTGGTCGAAATCGCGATTGATGAATCCGGCACGCGGTCCCTGCAGCTGGTGACTCATACCGCCGGTGCCCCAGACCTGCACCTTCAGGTCCTGGTCGAAGCAGTCGATTGCGCGCCTGATCGCCTTGCCGAGCTGGTAGCAGCGATGGCCGGACGGCGGCGGATACTGCACCACGTTTACCGCGAATGGGATCACGCGGCACGGCCACGCCTTGGGCTGTCCGAACATCAGCGACAACGGCACGGTCAGGCCGTGATCGACGTCCATGCGGTTGACGATCGTAAGATCGAAATCCTGCTGGATCACTGACTGGGCGATGTGGCTCGCGAACTCGGGATGGCCCTCGACCACCGGAACGGGGCGCGCGCCCCAGCCTTCGTCGGCCGGATTGAAACTGGCGGCGCAGCCTATCGCGAAGGTCGGAATCAGCTCCAGGCTGAATGCAGTGGCGTGATCGTTGTAGACCAGTAGAACCACGTCCGGGCGGGCATCCTCGATCCAGCGCTTGGAGAAGTCATAGCCTGCAAACACCGGCGCCCAGTACGAATCGCGGCTCTTGCCCAGATCGATCGCTGCACCGATCGCAGGCACGTGCGAGGTCGTGACTCCGGCGGTGACCTTAGCCACGGCCACGCTCCGGCGCCGCCGGCGGCTCCTCGGGGGAGCGGCCGCCGCTTGCCATCATCTTCGCGTACTCCTCCTGGCTCATGCCGGTCATCAGCGCGGCAGCGTACTGGAAGCTCTTGCCATCAGTGGCGAACAGCTTGGCAAGAAAATAAATATTGCCGCCGAGGGCAATCATGCCGTTGTAGTCGCGCGCCAGGATTGCCAGCTTCTGCGGCTCGCTCATCGGCCACTCGTCGAGGTAGGCGCGCTGGTTTGCCTTGAAGCGCTCGCGATTGGCCGATTTCATCAGCGACATGCAGAACATGTTGAGGTGATAGCCGATGCGCGCCTGGTCGGCATCGAATACCGTGGTGCCCGGAATATCCATGTAGGGCTTTTCGAGCGACATCGGCTTAGCTCTCCCACGGCGCCCAGTACAGGCGCACCGGATTATCCACCAGCAGCTTGCGCTGCAGCTCCGCCGTCGGTGCGATGCGCGCAATGAAGTCAACCAGCTTGCCATCATCGGGCATGTGCGTCTTCAGATTCGGGTGCGGCCAGTCGGTACCCCAGAGGACGCGGTCCGGGAAACTCTCCACCACCCGCCGCGCAAACGGTACCACGTCGTGATAGCCCGGAGGCCCGGATTTCGACAGCCGCTCGGGACATGTGACCTTGGACCAGATGTTCGGGTGCTCGCGCATCAGCCGCAGAAACAGGCCAAATTCAGGCCCATCGACGCTCTTGCCGACGTCAGGGCGGCCCATGTGATCGACCACCACCGTGGTCAGCAGCGAACTGATGAAATCCTGCAGCTGCGGCAGATCGGCGGCCTCGAAGTAGATCACGATGTGCCAACCAAGTGGTGCAATGCGCTCGGCAATGGCGGTGAGGGTCGCCTGCGGCACAGCATCGGCCAGCCGCTTGACGAAATTGAAGCGCACGCCGCGCACACCACCGGCGTGCAGCGCGGCAAGCTCGGACTGGCTGACATCGGCGCGTACCGTGGCCACGCCGCGGGCGCGCCCGTTCGAGCGGGCGATGGCGTCCAGCAGCGCGCGATTGTCGGCACCGTGGCAGGTCGCCTGGACAATGACGTTGCGTTGGAAGCCGAGAAAGTCGCGCAGTTCGAACAGTTTCGCGGCCGGCGCGTCAGCCGGGGTGTACTTGCGTTCGGGGGCGTAGGGGAACACGTCGCCCGGGCCGAACACATGGCAGTGCGCATCAACAGCGCCGGGCGGCGCTCGAAACGCGGGCTTGGACGGGTCGGGGTCGAACACCAGCCAATCCTTATCCATCTGAAACGAACTCATACTCTCCCGAGGATCAGTTGGAACGGGCCGCGAGAATCGCGTCGAGCAGGGCGTTGAGCGATGGGTGCGCATCGGCGTGCTCGCGCGCCGCGGCCCAATCCTGCCGTTCGGCGCATGCGCGGCTCATCCACGGCTCGACACCCGCCTCACGCACCGTGATCGCCACCTCGCGCATCTCGGCCGCGCGCCGCCGCCCGTGTTGCATCGAGCGTCCGATCATATAGCGCGACAACGTACGCCAGTCACCCACCGGCAGGATGTCGCGCAGCGACTCGAGCACAGCATCCTCCACGCCATAGCGTCGCGCCGCCAGCAGTGATTCGGTGAGCAGCGCCTCGATGCCCTTGACGATGGCGCTGCGGCACATCTTTGCGGCCGAAGCCCGGCCAATGATGTCCGAGAACACTGTCGCCCCGGCAAAGCCGAGCTGGCGCGCCTGCGGCAGAAAGGCGGCGGCGTGCGGTCCGCCAAGCAGCATCGCCGAGGCGATGCGCGCCGGCGCAATCGGCGACATGACCGCGGCTTCGACATAACGGCCGCCGCCAGCGCTGATCGCCGCCGCGGCGATCGCGCGCGTCGTGGGGGACACGGAATTAAGATCGAGGAACGCCGCGTTCGGTGCGATCGAGGCGGCCGCGGTTGTGGCAGCGCACACGCATTCGGGCGCGGTCACGGCGCAGATCACCAGTGTGGCATCGGCGAGGGCAGCGGCGGCGGACTTCGCCGAGCGCACGCCGCTGTGGGCGACCCGCCGGCTCGGCGCGCTCGCGGGATCGGTGAACTGCAGGTCCCACGCGGCAATTTCCTGGTGGCCGGAGGCGTACAGATCCGCGGCCAGCACCTGGCCCACCTCACCGAATCCGATCAGGCAGATTCGAGTTTTCAATCGGTGACGCCGCCGCGCAGCCGTGGTTGCCGGCCTGCATAATACCTGCACGCGGCCGGCGAGCGCTTGCGCTGCCCGGCGGCTCGGATTTCCCTTTCGGTCGAGTCGCGGTGCGACATTGAGCGGAGGCTTCAGGCTTGGTCGCCAGCCGGCGGCCAATCGGGGCAATTCATCGATGGTGACGCTGTATCACTGGGAACCGAATGCCAATTCGGGCAAGCCCATGCTGGCGCTGGCAGAGAAGGGCGTCGCCTACGAAAGCCACTATCTCGACCTGCTGAAATTCGATCAGCACCAGCCCGAGTACCTGCGCGTCAATCCGGACGGCACCATACCGGCGATGGTACATGGGGACCGGATGCTCACCGAATCTACGCCGATGATGGAATACATCGACGAGGCATTCGATGGGCCGCCGTTGCGGCCGAGCGATCCGCGCCTGCGCTGGCAGATGCGCTGGTGGATGCGATTCTTCGACAGTTACTTCGCGCCGTCGCTGAGCATGATCGGCTGGAGCGTGTTCATCGGCCCGCAGGTGCGACAGCGCGATCCGGCGGAGCTGCGTGCCGCCATCGACCGCATTCCGCTCGAGTCGCGCCGCATCGCCTGGCGCAAGGCCTGCTTCAACGAATTCTCCGCGGAAGAACTGGCCGAGTCGCGCCGCCGGGTCGCCTTCGCGACCGACGTGCTGGAAGCGCACCTGCGCGATCGGCCCTATATCTGCGGAGAGGTCTACAGCCTCGGCGACATCAACGGCTTCAACCTCGGGTATGCGCTGCCGCTGTCGCAGCCGGAACGCTGCAACGACCAGAAGACTCCACACATCATGGAATGGCTGCGCAAGATCTACGAGCGGCCGGCGACGCGCGCGACCTGGGCCAAGGGCCGCACGGCCATGGCGGCGCGGGTGGCGATGCTCGAGCGCGCACCTGGCGCATCTGCGCCGGGCGGGCCGCATGCCTGAGCTGTATCACTGGGAACCGAATATCTTTTACCTCAAGCCGATGGTGGCGTTGGCGGAAAAGGGCGTCGATTACCACAGCCATTATTTTGATCCGACGAATTTCGAGCAGTTAGGAGCCGCCTTCCCGCACAACGTCGAGTCGCAGCTGCAGCTCGAGCGCGAGGGCCCGCTGCTGTTGCACGAGGGTGCGATCATCGCCAGCTCGTTTTTCATGCTGGAGTACATCGCCGAGACCTTCCCGGGACCCTCGCTGCTGCCGATCGACGCCTACGACCGTTACCGCATGCATGCCTGGGGTCAGGTGATTGCGCTGTCCGTGGCCAGCGCTGTAACCACGCTCGGCTGCGCGCGCTACCTGGCGCCGGCGCTGCGCACACGGGCCGCCGAGCCGCTGCGCTCGCAGATCGCGGCAATCGAGCCGCTCGAACGGCGCCAGGCGTGGGAGGCGGTGGCTTACGGCAGCGATGATCAGGGCGCGGTGAGTTCGGCACGCCGACGGCTGGCGCCGCTGCTCACGCGCATTGAGGCGGCGCTGGCGACTTCGCCCTGGCTCGCAGGTGCCGAGTACTCGATTGCCGACATCGACGCTTTCGCGATGCTCGCCGCGTTGCCGAGCATCGAGCCCGACATCGTCAACCGGGGCGCTACGCCACAGCTCATGGCGTTCCTCGAGCGCATGCGCGAGCGACCGGCGGTGCGCGCGGCGCTGGCGCAAAGCCGCACCGGCCGTCCGGCCGAGGCCTTCGTGCCCGGGCCCGAAGCACCGCGCTGGGGCTAGCGACTTGCACCAACGGCGGCGAGGCCGCAGGCTGTGGCCGGATCGCAATCAGGGGGTCGATCATGACCGATAGCCGCTTTTACGGCTGGAAGCTGCTCGCGGCCTGCTGGGTCATCATGTTCATTAATCTTGGCATCCCAGCCTACGGCGCCAGTGGCCTGAACGCCCTGATGGCACCCAGCCTGCATCTGGATCGCAGCGCGCTCGGACTGCTGTTCAGCGCTTACATGATCATGTCGGGATTGCCTGGCCCACTGGTCGCGGTGTCGGTCAATCGGCTGGGCGTGCGCCGCACGCTGGTGCTGGGCAGCCTGCTGCTGATCGCCGGTGCGCTGCTGATGGGCACGATCGTCAATTCCTTCGGCTTCGCGCTGCTCGCCTTCGGGCTACTGGTCGGCGGTGGCGTCGCGACCGGCGCCGCGCTGGCCGCGCAGGCGGGCCTCGCGCGCTGGTTCGTGCGCAGACGTGCACTCGTGTTGTCCATTCTGTACTCCTCCGGGGCAATCGGCGGCTTCGTCTCCGGCAGGCTGCTGGATCACGTGGTGACTCTCGCCGGTGGCAACTGGCGCGCCGGCTGGTGGGTAATTGCCGCTCTGTCGGCCATCGCTGCCGTCGTGGCCGCGCTGTTCGTGCGCGAATGGCCGGCAGACCTGGGGCAATTGCCCGATGGGGCGCGCGCTGCGGGCGCCGAGCGCGCTGCCGTCGGCAACGCCGCGCTGCCCGCACGCGTGCTTGTATTCCGCAGCAGCCATGAGTGGACTTACGCCGAGGCCATCAGATCGCCCGCGTACTGGCTGATGGTGGGCTGCCTGCTCGGCGTCAGTTGCGGCTACACGCTGTACCTGGCCCATGGATTCGTGCATCTGCGCGACCTGGGTCATTCGGCAACCGAGGCCTGGCAGGCGATTTCGATTCTCGCGGTCAGTAGCCTGATCGCCAAGCTGCTCATCGCCGCCTTCGGCGACCGGCTCGATCCGCGCTATCTGTGGGCGCTGTTCCAGCTCAGCTTCGGAGTCGGCCTCGCGCTCGTGGTCAATGCGCACAGTCACGCCAGCGTGATGGCGTTTGCGATCTGCCTGGGTATCGGCTTCGGCGGCGGCCTGGTGTGCCTGATGGCGGTGCTCAGCAACTACTTCGGCACCCGGGCGTTTGCCTCGGTCGCGGGCCTGGCGGTCGCGATCAATACCACGCTGAGCGCTATTGCACCCTACATCGCCGGCTGGCTGTTCGACCGCGGCCATGGCTACGGCTCGACCTTCTACACTCTGTCGGTCTGGTGCGTGGCGGGCGGGGCAGTACTGTTCATGCTGCGTGTGCCGCAACCGCGCCCACGCGCGCTGGGCGCGGCTCGCGCGAGCGTCAGCCGGCTGGCCTGACGCGATGCGTAGCGAGGCGTCGCGCCGAGGCAGTGAGTTGAACGAATTCGGCGGCCGCCACGTGCTGGTCACCGGCGCCTCGACCGGCATCGGATGGGCGACCGCGAAGCTGCTCGCACTGCGCGGCGCGAAGGTCTTCCTGCTCGCGCGCACCGAGGCAAAGCTGCTCGAAGCGACCCGCGCGATCACCGACCAGGGCGGCACTGCCGCCTGCGCCGCGGTGGACGTCTCCGACCGCGAAGCGTTGCGGGCGGCAATGGCGCAGGCGGAGGATACGTTCGGTCCGATCGAGGGGCTGTTCGCCAACGCCGGCAGCGGCGGCAGGTTTGCGCCTCTGAGCAGCTATGACGAAGAAACCTTCGAGGCGGTGCTACGCACAAATCTGAGCAGTGTCTTCTGGGCGATCAAGCGCGTGCTTCCCGGAATGATCGCACGGAAGCGCGGCAGTATCCTCGTCACCGGCAGTCTCGCCAGCGTGCGCGGCATGGCGAATAATGCCGCCTATGTCGCCTCCAAACACGGCGTTCTCGGGCTCGCGCGGGCGGCGGCGATCGAAGCCGCGCCACATCAGGTGCGCGTCAACTGCGTACTTGCAGGCCTGATCGAAACGCCGATGCTGATGCAGCTCGATCCGAGCGCATCGCCGCAGGCAATCCGCGAGCTGCTCGGCAGGGGCGTGCCGATGGGACATATCGGCACTGCCGAGGAGCTGGCTGAAACGGCCTGTTTCCTGCTGTCGGATCGCGCCAGCCACATTACCGCACAGGCCATCGCCGTGGATGGCGGCATCCTTGGCACTCATTCCACCCGCTAGGTGCACCATGTCATTGAAGTACTACCACGCCGAACCGCTCGCGAACTCGCTCAAATCGATGGCTCCGCTGTTCGAGAAAGGGCTCAATTTCGAGAGCGTCTACGTGGATCTGCACAAGTTCGAGCAGCACTCGGATTGGTTCGTCGCGATCAATCCGGAGGGCCAGGTACCGGTGCTCGAGCATGACGGCATCATCCTTACGCAGACCACCGTCATCAATGAATACCTGGAGGATGTGTTCCCGGACGTACCACTGCGCCCGCGCGATCCGGTCGGCGCAGCACGCATGCGCTACTGGAACAAGTTTGTCGACGAGCACGTTATGAACTACGTCTCGATGCACGGCTGGCACCGCATGGTCGGCATCATTGCGCGCAAGATTGAGAGCGGTGAATTCGAAAAACTGATGGCGCGTATCCCGCTGCCCGACCAGCGCAAGAAGTGGCAGACCGCACGCTCGGGTTTCAGTGAAGCCGATCTTGCGCATGCCACCGAAAAGATCATCTTCGCGGTCGACAAGGTGGAAAAGCAGCTCGCGCGGACCGCATGGCTCGCCGGCAATGACTACACCCTCGCCGACATCAACTTCTATTCGATGTGCGGCATGATGGTGCAGCGGATGTTTCCCGAGCTACAGATCGCCGCACGCTGTCCGCATCTGGTCGAATGGCGCGAAAAAATGACCGCCCGGCCGGCGATTGCAATTGCTATCGCACAGGAGGACCGCACCGCGCCGGGGCTGCGCACCTGGTCGGGGCACGATCGCTAGCGGGGATGCGCGCGCGAAGCTTGAACTAGGACGCCTTGAGTCCGCGCCGCTGCCGCCGATAACTCTCGCGCCGGGTCTTTTCGAAGCCGGTGCGCTGCTCGAATCCTGGATCGGGCGGGTAGTCGCGGAAATCCGAAAGTACCTCGTCGAACAACTCCCGCAATTCGTCTTTAAATTCAGGGTGCGTGAAGATGTGGAAGCGATTCTCGCGCATCGCCTCGAGCACGCGCGCCGCGATCACATCCGGCTCCATGCCGAATTCATGGATGCTGGCGAGTCGCTGGACGTTGTTGTGATCGACTGGTTTGGCGCCGCCTTTGAGCCGCTCAGGACGAATATCATCGCTCGCATAGATATAGGATTTGACCAGCCCCGGGCACAGCACTGAAACCCCGATGCCGTGCGGCGCCAGGCTGGCGCGCAGCGATTCGGACAGGCCGCGTACCGCAAACTTGGTCGTGTTGTAAATACCAGGCACACCGGCCGCGAGAAACGCGGCCATCGAAGCGGTATTGACGATATAGCCACCCGCACCGGCGGCGACCATACGAGGCGCGAAGGTCACCACGCCGTTGATGACGCCGTGCAGATTGACGCCCATGACCCAGTCCCAATCATCGAAGCTCGAATCCTCGCTCGTCTGGAACAGGTTGACGCCGGCATTGTTGAACAGCAGGCTCACGCGGCCGAGTTTCGCCTCGACCTCGTCGGCCGCTCGCGCCATGGCTTGGCGCGAGGACACGTCGACCTGCAGTCCCATGGCGAGCGGGTTATTGAGCGCCTTCAACGCATCGGCGACCGAATCCTGGCGGATATCGGCGATGGCGACCTTGCAACCTTCGGCGAGCAGTGCGCGCACCAGCCCGATGCCAACGCCATGGGCACCGCCGGTCACAAAGGCGGTACGTCCTGCAAAGTCCTTCATGCTTTCAGTCCTCTCTGGCGGGCAACTTCTGCCGCGTGGATCGGGTTACGGAACAGCACGCTGAAGCTGCGCTTGTATTCCTCGTTCTCGGGCAAGTCGGGTACCGCGGCACGCATGGCCTGCGTTCGGTCTTCGATTCCCTGGCGAAACTCGCTGTGGGTCATGATGTAGAGCTCATCAGCGAGGATACCCTGCAGCACTCTTGCGCCGATCTCTTCCTTGGTGCGGAACAGATGGAAGAAACTGCCGAGTTGCTGTCGGCGTTTGTCAGCTTCGGCATAGCCGCTGTCGGCCAGCGCCGGCGGCCGCGTCTTGGCCGCCTCGGCAATATTCGATTGCACGGCGCCGGGGCAGAATGCCGAGCAGATGATTCCCTGCGGTTCGAGCTCGGCGCGCATGCACTCGATCATCGCGACCGCGGCGCCCTTGGAAGTGCCATAGATCGTCGCACCCGGATGCGGCATCAGGCCGGACATGGACGCGGTGTTGACGATATGCCCGCCTTCGCCGTGCTTCTGAATGCGCGGCAGGATCGTGACGATGCCGTTGATGATGCCCCCAAGGTTGACACCCATCACCCAGTCCCAATCGGCAAACGTCGCCAGGGCGGTTGGGCCGACCACGGCCACGCCAGCATTGTTACAGAGCAGGTGGATCTTTTCGAAGCGCGCCTCCGCCGCGTCGGCCGCACGCGCATAGGCTGCCCGGTCGGTAATATCGAGCTTGAGCGCCAGTACGCGCTCGGGCGAGTCCAGCTCCGACTGCGCCGCCTGCAGATGATCATCGCGCACGTCCGCGATGACGATGCGCATGCCTGCGCCGAGTAGCGCCTTGGCGATGCCGAGCCCGATGCCGCTGGCGCCGCCAGTCACGAATGCGGTTTTGCCGGACAGATTCTGCATGATGCTCTACCCCATCGCGCCGCCATAGCGGAGAACTAAAGCGCTGGACAAGCCGCCGCAATTCCTATTTTATCTGACAGGTAAAAGCCTAGCAGGGCAACGGGGGAAAAACGCGATCATGAGTGCAACCACGCCAATGGTCGAGGCGGAGTCCGGGCGCCAGCCCTGGCCTTCGCGCCGGGCGGCCTATTACGCGCTGAGTGTCATCATTCTGGCGACCATGCTGAATTTCTTCGACGCTCAGGTGTTCGGCATGATGGCGCAGCGGATCAAAGGCGACCTGCACCTGAGCGATGAGGAGCTTGGCTTTTTGATCGGCCCGGCCAACGTCATCTTTTATGTAGTGGTCGGCATCCCGATGGCGCGCCTGGTGGATATCTACTCGCGCAGGATCGTGCTGGCCTGCGGGGTTGCGGCCATCGGCGGCATCACCGCGCTCGGCGGGCTGGCGCAGAATTTCACGCAGCTGTTCACCAGCCGCATGCTGGTAGGTGCCGGCGGCTCGGCGCATGCACCCGGTGCTTACTCAATGCTGTCGGATTACTTCCCGACCGCGCGCCTGCCGCGCGCGATCGGTATTCTGCAAATCGGTTTCATCGGCGGCAATTCGCTCGGCATTTTTCTGGGAGGGCACCTCACCAGCGCCGCCGCCGCGTGGCCGGTCAGCCATTGGATGGGACTGACGATGCACGGCTGGCAGTGGATCCTGATACTGGTCGGAGCGCCGGGATTGTTGATCAGCGGGCTGCTGCTGCTGGCGAAGGAGCCGCCACGGCGCGGG
>Ga0209006_10000636_pt1 | contig 32523 bp, 25 predicted proteins | sample JacPin_JW_Ref_O2_FD_188567 | JGI IMG/M metagenome (GOLD analysis project Ga0209006, IMG submission 188567) | Forest soil microbial communities from Algoma, Ontario, Canada - Jack Pine, Ontario site 1_JW_Ref_O2 (SPAdes) (version 2) | ecosystem: Environmental > Terrestrial > Soil > Boreal... | reverse complement strand
AACCGCTTTTTCGCCACTCCCCTAAGGGTACCCATGTCTAGCGAGCGCAAACATAGGGAAGAAATCGTCCGCTACGGACGCACGCTGCACGAGCGCGGCTTGGTCGCCGCCATGGACGGCAACCTGTCGGTCCGGCTGAAGGGCGAACGCATCTTGGTAACGCCGACCTGCGTAAGCAAGGGCAACATGCGCGCGGCCGACATGGTCGTGGTCGACATGGAAGGCCAGCGCGTTTCCGGGCGCCGCAACGTGACCAGCGAAATCGGCATGCATCTTTTGATTTACCGCATGCGGCCCGACATTCAAGCCATCGTGCACGCGCATCCGCCCACCGCCACCGGATTTGCGGCGGCGGGCATCGCGCTGACCCAGCCGCTGGTCTGTGAAGTGGTGATGGGCCTGGGCTGCATTCCTCTGGCGCGTTACGGCACGCCGGGAACTTCCGAATTGGCCCGCACCCTGGAGCCCTTTGTCCCGCATTACGACGCTATTCTGATGTCGAATCATGGCGTCGTTGCCTACGGCGACACTCTCGAGCGCGCCTACATGAAGATGGAAACCGTGGAGCACTTCGCCCAGATTGCCCTGGTCACCCATCTGCTGGGCCGGCAGCAGCCGCTGCAGGAAGTGGAAGTGCAGAAGCTGCTGGTGGCGCGCGCCAAGTACTTCGGAGCGAAGCTGGCATCCTCGATGCCGCTGCCCAGTTCGCCGGAGAAGGCCAGCTAACCCGGCCTCGGGTGGTGGCGCGATTTCATGGTTACTCCAGCCTTGTCATCCCGAACGACGCGTTTTTCATCGCGGTGGAGGGATCTTAAGTCTTGGCTGCTGTGGAGCGCCAGCCAAAGGCGCGGTCCCGAAAGTTTTTGAGCTTATTTGCGTTGGCCATTCTCGCAGCCCGTAAGCCCCCGCCGCAACATTCCGTCCTTATTCCCCTCCCACCCTAAAGCGAAACCCCACGCGAAAATTGATGGGCAACGCGGGATAGCCCACCACCTCGTTATAGCGACGGTCGAGCGCATTCTCGACATTCGCGTAGGCAGTGACGCGGCGGTTGAGGGCATACCATCCGCCCAGATCGGCGCGCACATAGCCAGCCGCGTGGTTAATGTTGAAGCCGTAGAAATCATCATCCGGCCGCCGGCCCACGAAACTTCCGCTCAGGTTCGCGCCCCAACGCGTGCCGAGGTAAGACAACAACATCGTGGCAGAGTGTTTGGGCCGGCGCAGCAGCGGCTGCCCCGGATTATATTGCGAATCGGTGGGCGCAGGATCCTCGAGAATCTGCGTCGAGGTGTAAGTGTAGGCAGCGTTCAGCAGCAGTCGCGACCGGAGCTTGGCCTGCAACCCCACCTCCGCGCCTTGCGCGAACGCCTCATTTACATTGAAGTATTCACCGACGAAGGTGGTCGGGTTGACCGTTTCGTAGTTGATCTGGTCGCGAAACAGGTTGTTGAAGTAGGTAGCGTTCAGCACATATTTTCCGCTGAAGAAGTCCTGCTGGAAGCCCGCCTCGAAAGCCCGCACCCGCTCGGGCTTTAGTTCGGGATTCGGAACGGAATAAGGCGCCCCGGCAAACGTCTCCTCCAGTCGAGGCTCCTTGAAACCCGTGGCATAAGAAAAACGCAGCCGAGTTGCAGAAAAAACATCTCCACCTCGTCGTGCCAACAAAGTCAGCGCCACGCGCGGCACGCCGATGTTTCCGAAGACGCTGCTGTGAACGAACCTCCCGCCCACGATCGCCGAGAATCTTCCCCGGGTAAGCTGCTGCTGCAGATACGCGTCCTGATTCAAACGCTGCCCGGAGGCGGACGGAGGGAAGTCCAGGTCCCCAACCACGCCGTTTTCATTCTCGATGCGATAGCCAACAGTGGTATGGGTCCAGCTTCGCTCCGAATAGTCGCCCTGGTATTCAAATCCCACGCGATTAATGTGATCGTATTCGTGCAAAGGAAAGTCGAACTGCCCGAAGAGCGGACTCACGCGGTCGGGATCGCCATTCAGGTTCACATCGTTGTAGCGATAGAGATAATCGAAACCGGTGAAGCGATGCTGCCATCCCGAAGGCGCGGCCACGGCCAGTTCCACGCTCCCCAGCAGGCTGTTGAGCTGCGACCACTCGGCCGGATCGGGCGGCAGCGGCAGCATCACGCCATTCACATCCACCAGCGGGTCGTAGCCATTGAAGCTCCATTCCCCGGGCACGCCGGTGTGGCTGTTGGAATGGCGCAGATGCACGCGTAATGAGACCTGATCGCTCAACGCCGTGCCAACATTGGCCCCCTGAACTGAATCTGAATTAGCGTTGTTGATGCCAAACCCGTTGGTGTTGAATTGGTCACCGAAGACGTTGTAGTCGAAGCGACCGCGCGCCCCCGCCAGGGACGCGTAGCCGTTGGCCGTTCCGAAATTTCCGCCATCAGCGCCGAATCGAAATTCGGGAACAGGCGTGCTTCCAGTGCGCGTCCACACCTGCACCACACTGGTCATCGCATCCGACCCGTAAAGCGTGCTCTGCGCACCGCGCACAAATTCCATGCGGCTGCCCTCGGTGAGCGGCAGCGTGCCGAAGTCGAAGGTTCCGCCCGGTTCGTTGATCGTGACCCCATCGACGATCACTTTGTTGTAAGTGGAATCGCCGCCGCGCACGAACAGGGACGACAATCCTCCGCGCTGCCCGGCCGTGTTCACAACCGCGCCGGGAAGGAACCGAACTCCATCGTCGGCGGCCACTGGCTGCATCACAGTGAGTTGCTCGTTATTGAGTGTGTCGACGTCAGCGCCCGCAGCTTCGCCGGGCACGGGCGTCCGCGTGGCGCTGACCACCACCGTTTCAGATGCAGTCGCCAGCCGAAGCTGGATGCTGACCTCTTCGGCGCGAGCGGGAACGTCGGCAACTTGCACGGCGAAACCGGGAGCCAGAACTTTGATCTGATACTTCCCCGAGTCAGATGCGCGGAAAATAACGGTCCCTTCCGCCGAAGTTGATTGGGCAGAGAGAACCGCGGCTTCACCCGCTCGAAGCAGCAATACCTGCGCATCCACCACGGCGGCGGATTGCGGATCAATGACTTTAACTTTGAGGTTGGCGGCAGAAGCAGCCGCCCCAGAGACGAATACGAATACAAGACCGAAAACAAAAACGGCAACGCGAAATGCGCGCATGACCATCCTCCTTTTCACGCGAAAGGGGTTAAGGTGGACGGATTGCGCCGGTCTCCTGGCTTTGCGAGTAAGGATGCCATGAGCATCCGGATTAGTGTCTGGCCTTCCCGGGATCGTTCCCGGTGGCCAGCCGCAGTTTCCTCGCTTACAGTTGCGCGGCAGCGCGGGATTTATACCCGCTTCCCTGTCTTCGCCGAGCGGCAAAGACGCGCACTCCGAAAGATGTTGGAAAAGAACAAAAAACGTGTCTGAGAAATCTACCGGGCGCTCAAGTATAAGTCAAATTGCGGGAATCAACTTCAAGCCCCGGGAATAAAGTCCGCGAAATTGCCCGCTCCTTGCGATTCTGGCTCTACCCCGTGATCCTCCGTGTCCTCAGTGGTAAAGAATTTAGGACAACCCCCCAGCTTATTTTCGTTCGTGCGTCGGCTCCCCGACAAACACCAAGCACCCATTCGGATCCCCGATGTGAAACTCCGTCATCCCGTATTCTCGATCAAACAAATCCCGGATGCTGTACCGCTCGTTGAACGTCTTCACATGCTCCCAAAGAGACCGAATGCCGGAGACTTCGATATAAATCTCGGTATGCCCGCGCACGCACTCCATCACGTGCTCGCTCGCAGCTTTCATGAAGTGAATGGTCTGCCCATCCCGCTCCACGATGGCATACTCCGGCGACTTCATCCTCGCGGTGAAGCCGAGCACCTCTTGGTAGAAGCCGAGAGTCTCCTCCATGTCGGCAACGGCCAGCATCGGACTTATCTTTTTAGCGGTATATGCCGCGGTCATCGTAGACTCCATTTCACAAATAATCCTCACGCGGCATAAGGAAATTCCGCCGTGCCCACTTTCTGAATGTTGGCCTCGGCAAATTCGCGCACGCGATCCAGCGAGGCTTGCAGCTCTGCCTGGTAACGCTCCAGCTCTTCGTCCGTTGCGCTGCGCGGCACCGGGATCATCTTTCCGAACCGCATCAGCACTCGCGAAAATGGCTTGGGAATCATCAGCCGGTCCCAGGTGTTCAGCACCCAGGCTCGCTCCACGGCCATATGAAACGTGCTCAGAGGTACGCCCGCCGATCGCGCCAGCGCCACCGGCCCAGGCTTCACTTGGTAGCGCGGCCCGCGCGGCCCGTCGAGCGTGAAGGCCACGGTCCATCCCTCTTCGAGAGCGCGGCGCAATCCGAGCAGCGCGCGCACCGCGTTTCGGCTGCTCGATCCCTTAACCGCGACAAACCCGAACCGGCGGATGATCCGCCCCATGTATTCGCCGTCGTAGCTGTAACTGCTCATCACGCGCACCCCAATGTCGCGGCAGACGTAGGTGGCGGGAATGAGGCAGGCATGCCACAAAGAGACGATCAGCGGGCGCTGATCCACCGTTTCCTGCGCGCCCTCTTCCCGCGAAATGCAGACGCGCAACGTCGGACCGATCAGCCGGATCACCCAATACCCCGCCCAGATGATCAGGCTCAGTACGATCCTCTGACGGAGAGTAAAGCGACGCGGCCCGGACGCCGGTTCAGCAGCCGGCGCTTCGCGAGTGGCAGCCTCGGTCACGAGGATATTGTAACGGGAAGACGCAAAGACATGGCTTTCGCGCGTGCGTGACTCATGTAGAGACAGCCACCTCGGCTGTCCAAGCCTGGGCGAAGCCCCGCGCCTCGACAGCGGACTAACTACATCCGCTTAGTTTTCCAGGTAGGAGTCGATCCACTTCTTGACGGTGTGGCGGCGTTCGTCCGCCGCATCGAAGCGCACGCCGTAAGACTTGGGCTTGCGCCAGCTGACCACTCCGCGCACCGTAACCCGCGGCAGCGTCATCAGCGCAAAAGAGATTTCAACGTTGGTGTGCAAGGTCAGTTCTTCCGAGGTCTTCAGCGACATGCCCCCCGAACTGATCTCAATGCTGCTGGCCGTGAACCGGGTGCCGTCGGCCGCCTTGACCGCCACTTCGGTCATAACCGGAACCCGCACGTAGCGGCGAAATTCATGCAGCACCAGCAGATGCGTGGCCCGCACCAGCTTGACCGCCGCGGGACGCTCCAGTGGTTCGCTGAACATGGCATTGATGCCGTACTTGGAATAGCGCATGGCTTCCTGCGCGTTGCCCCCGAGGCCGTAGATCACGCAACGGCTGTTCGAAGGAGAACTGCGCGCCGCTTCCATCACCGCCTCAGCCCCGGCGCCCTCGCCCAGATTCAGCACGCATGCTTCAAATTTTTCGCGGCGCAACCGTTCGGCTGCATTCGATGAGATCGCTACCGACTCAATCCCAAATTGCCGGAAGCACTCCACCAGCAAAGCCCGTGCCGACTCTTTTACGTCAACCAGGGCAGTGCGCGCGGCGGCCTTCCGGGTGGAAGAGGTAGAAGGAAGAATAGAGGCCAAAGTTTTTTCCATAGTCGAGGGGACGACTCACTACTGGATTTCATTCTGACCTGCCACGCCGCACTTGCATAGGCACAAAGGGCCAACCGCGAAGTACTAAAGTCTGGTTACTCCGATGGCACCGCCGGACCACAGAAATCGGCAACCGCGCATCTCCCGTAGCTACAAATACTTACGAGCCAAGTCGAGGGTAAGCATGCGCTGCGCGGGGCGTTGATATTTTCTCGTACACGCCGCTGAAGCGAACTCGAATCATCCAGAAAATCAGCAGCGCCAGTGGCAGCAGGGCCGCACCAAAAAGCACAGGCGACCCCGCAACCAGGCGGGAAATACCTGTTGCTGCCCCAGAAAGAAGGAACCTGTGGCGATAAACCACCCGAAGCACATGCGCCAAAGATGCCGTGCAATGCGTCGTTTTGCCGGCAATCCCGCGCACCAGGTTGCAAAAACAAACCCAACCCAATCCAAAATGCCAGTTTCTCCCTCTCTGCGCCGGGCCGTTGCCCAGGCCGTCGCCACCATATAGATCGTTAGAAAGCCGCCGAATACATTGTTGGTCGGGTGTTTCATGTACGCCGGCACGAGGCAAATGTCGCCACGACCAGGGGACCATCCGTCGCCGTTACCTAGGGGGAGGATTCGCTACAAATCTCCGCCGGGGCCGCTGGGCGCACCGCATTCTCGCCACAGCTTCTCCCAGTTCCACAACCCTGACGTCACCCCAATCGGCAACTTGAACCCCAGTTGATGCGCGAGCATACACACCTGCCCGCGATGGTGGGCTTCGTGAGCCAGCATGTAGCACAGCATTTCCACGCCAACCGGCCAAGGCCGACCCCACCCGTCTCTGCGAAACTTCTTCACGCGTCCATCACTGTCAAGCGCTTCCGCCAGCATCTCCGCGCAGCGAGCCGCGCTCTCCGCCAATCCCACACGCGCCTGCTGCGGCGTGCAGTGCGTGCGGTTGAGCTGCGCCGGAACCTGCAAATGGGGAGCCGTCAGCCTCACCCACTTGCCGCGGACATTGTGCATGTGCGTAAAGATCGCCGCAATCGCGCGGGCCTTGCCCGGCGGTTGGGCTCTCCAGGCCGCGGGGTCCAGATGCTCGATCAGCATCTGGTTCATGCGCTCATTGGCGGCAAAGACGCGCAAAGCGGCGCGGCCGAGTTGAGTTGGCGGCTCGGGCTTTCGCAGCTTCGGCCTGTGAAGCCTGGGATTGTGAAGCTTGAGTTTGTGAAGTTTGGCTTGACGCGTGGTCATGGCTCCCTGCCCCTTCACCTGGAATACGACGTCCTGGAATACGACCCATAATACTTCCACGCCGCCCGCCATTCGGAAGTTATTCGAGCCGTCAGGAAATCGTTCTCAACGGTCGAAACATCGCCACGGCACGCGTTGACTGAGTTCTGAGCGCCGGCGCCGGTTAGGTCCAAGAACGATCCGACGACATTATTTTGGAGCTGAGCTGAGTTGAACTGCTTTGGCCGGCTTGGCGCCAAACTCATTTGTATGCACATCCCACCCCTTCGGCCAATTCGACTGCGGTACTTGCTGCTTTGGCACGGATGATCCGGTCGCCCTGGACTCAAAAAATGTACAATTTTATCTTCATCTGTAACCTGCGCTCATCGAACGTTCATGTGCGCGTTGGAGCGGGCGCGACTTGCTCCTCCGCTTTCGAGACGAGGACCCTGCCATGTCATTTCCGCCGGCCATCGCTTACGAGCCGTGGCCCCCACTTTTCTATCCCGACTTCGCGGCCACCCAGCATCTTCTGCATATGGGTTTACAGGCCGTGGGCAAGTTGAAGCTGAAAGAGCCGTTTGAACCTCAGTGGGGCGAGGTACCACTTTGGCTCAGCAGCCGAGGATTAACAACGGGACCAATCCCCTATTCCGGGGGCGCGTATGAAGTCACCGTTGATTTGATCTCACATCAAGTGGGGTGCGCAACCAGTTGGGGATTTTCCGATCACTGCGACTTGGCGGCGATGTCTGTCGCCAAATTTGTGGAGCAGCTCTTTGACATCCTAAGCAGAGCGGGTATCAATGCTTCCATCCACCTGAAGCCGCAGGAAGTGCCCAACCCCATTCCATTTGACCAGGACGTAGCGCCTCGTCCCTACGATCCGACACTGGTCAATGCCTGGTGGCGAATCCTCCTGAGTACGCAGCGCGTAATGCAGGTTTTCCGCGGACGCTTCAAGGGCAGGACACAGCCCATTGGCCTGATGTGGGGAACGCTGGACATCCGCGACGTGCGCTACAACGGCAAGCCCGCCACACCCGGCGAGAAGGCCGACTACATCCGACGTAACGCCATGAACGAGGAGCTGATTGAGGTGGGATGGTGGTCGGGCAGTGCCGCTTATCCAAAGCCCGCGTTCTATTCCTTCACCTACCCGCAGCCCAAGGAGATCGAACACGCAAAGGTCAGCCCGGCCAGCTCGCGATGGGACCCGGCTATGGGTGAGTTCCTCTTTGACTACGACGATCTGCGCAAATCGAAAGACCCTGACCGCGATCTGCTGTCGTTTTTCGAGTCAACCTATAACGCTGGTGCGGAGAGGGCGGGCTGGGACCCGCATCTCGTGGGTAGCGGCAGACCTGAGTAGCCACTGAATCGCCGGCCATTCGCTTTTTCGATTGGACTGGAAACCGCACTGGTTGGCCAGAAGTGCCACCACGCCATCCGGCCCGGGTCTCGGGGTAATAGATTTAGTCCTTGTAACTTAGGCGAACGTCGGCGATTGCGCCATTCAGAGCGGTACTGAGGGTTCGAATCCCCTTTCTCCGCCACGCGGTACTGAATGAAGAGAGCCTCCCTGCACTCCTCTGAGCACTCCTGAAAATCGGCCGCGCTTCTGCGCATGTCGAATTTGTTCGGGAATCCAAAAACAACGAAAAATCCGGGACCGCGTCAGCCGGTCGGCAACTTTTTAATCGTGCCGTAATATTCGTGGATTAAATTGGGGGCAGGCCGCAACAACAGTCTTACCGCTCATTTCGAAAGGAGAAATTCATGCGTCAATTGCTGTCAGTCTGCCTCGTCGCCGCCATGGTTGCCGGGCCGGTTCTAGCGCCCGCAGCCCACGCTGCCAATGTTAAAACTGCCACGCCGATCAAACACATCGTCATCATCTTCGGGGAGAATCGGTCTTTCGACCATTATTTCGGCACCTATCCGAACGCGCTGAACCCGAAGGGGGAACCCCAATTCCGCGCGCTTCCGAATACGCCAACCGTGAACGGGCTGGGCAACGCTCTCTTGAATAACAATCCCAATCTCAATCCGCTCAACGGCAGCGGTGCGGCCAATCCTTTTCGTTTTGATCGTTCGCAGGCAAACACGCAAGATATGGATCACGACTACATGGCCGAGCAGCTGGCCTTCGACGGTGGCGTAATGGATTTGTTCCCTGCCAACACTGGTAGTGCCGGTCCTCCGCCGAACGCTCCGCCGGCGGTGGTACTCACGACCGGACAGGTGATGGGCTATTTTGACGGCAACTCGGTTACCGCCTTGTGGAACTACGCCCAACACTTCGCGATGAGTGACAACTCCTACAGCACCAACTTTGGTCCTTCCACGGTGGGCGCGATCAATTTGATTTCGGGCCAGACCAATGGCGTCGTGCAACACGCGGGCGGTACGGGGGCGTATGTCGGCGACGGAAACGGCGGACTGACGGTGATCGGCGACCCTGATCCCTTCGGCGATGTGTGCTCCGGCAGCGAGCAGGCGCAGATGGGCGGAAAGAATATCGGCGACCTGCTCAACGCCGCGGGCATCACTTGGGGATGGTTCGCAGGAGGATTCGATCTGACCAAAGTGAATTCGGATGGCAGCACCGGGTGCAACCGCCAGTCGACTTCGGCAATTGTGGGGACGCAGGGGGATTACGTTCCGCATCACACTCCCTTCCAGTACTACGCTTCCACCGGGAATCCCACTCATGCCCGCCCGAGCTCGGTAAAGACGATTGGTTTCTCGGGCGATCCTGCCAATCATGACTATGACATCGACGATTTCTTTGCCGCGGTTTCCGCCGGAAACTTCCCGACGGTAAGTTTCCTGAAGGCAATCTCAATTCAGGACGGGCACCCGGGAAATTCTGACCCGTTGGATGAACAGCAATTTGTGGTGAAGGTGGCCAATTTCCTGCAAGGCCAGCCGGAGTGGCCGAACACGGCGCTGGTCGTGCTCTACGACGATTCCGATGGCTGGTACGATCATCAGCTCGGCCAGATTGTAAATTCATCCAAGACCGCTGCCGACGCACTCACCGGCCCGGGAGCTTGTGGAAATGGCCTCGCCGCTCTGCCCGGGCTCAATCCTGCCACTACGCACGCGCAAGGCCGGTGCGGATATGGTCCACGGCAGCCTCTCCTCGTCGTTTCTCCGTGGGCGCGGCACAACTTCGTGGATCATTCGGTCACCGATCAGAGCTCGGTGATTCGCTTCATTGAGGACAACTGGCTCGGCGGGCAGCGTATCGGGCAAGGATCGTTCGATAGCATCGCGAATTCGATCAGCTCTTTGTTCGACTTTCATCAGACCGTTACCAACGATCTATACATCCTCAACGAAAACACAGGCGAACCGGTAAACACCGGCTCGTCCAACTGAAGCTCGTCCAGGCAAAGACCGTCGAACCAGGACCACCGGCGGGCTGGTCTGAACCGCTGTCAAGAACAACGGCAAGGCAGGTACGGCGCGTTCGCCTTACCTGGCTTGCCGTTGTTGTATGCTCGGTACTCGAAAGGCGCGTGGTGATTACTCGTAGAAGGTTCCTGCAGCGCTCGAGCTTGCTCGCCACAACGCTGGCCGCAGGCAGGAGCGGGCTCGCGCATGCGATGACTTCCACGCACGCAGCGCCGATCATGCCCGCGGCACTCGATGTCAACACTCTCCCGCAATTTGTCGACCCGCTTCCGATCCCTGAAATCGCGCAGCCCCAGGGATTGCGCCCGAGCCCTGCCGATCCGAAGCGGAGCGTCCCGTTTTATCGAATCCAGGCTCAGTCCATCGCCAGCAAAGTTCATCGCGACTTGCAGCCCACCCGGTTCTGGAGTTTCGGGCCCTCCACCCCCGGTCCAACATTGGAGACGCGCGCCGGGGAGCCGTTGCTGGTGGAATGGGTGAACGCGCTTCCAAACCAGCATTTCCTGCCCATTGACCACACCATCCACGGAGCCGAAGCCGACAAGCCTGCGGTTCGCACCGCGGTGCACCTGCATGGGGCAAAAACAGGACCGGAAAGCGACGGGTATCCGGAAGACTGGATTGTGCCGGGGAAATCCTCGCTTTACTACTATCCGAATCAGCAAGATTCGGCGATGCTCTGGTACCACGATCACGCGTTAGGGATTAACCGTCTGAATGTTTATGCTGGATTGTTAGGAACGTTCTTCATTCGAGACGGCGTAGAGGACGCGCTGAATTTGCCGAGGGGCAAATACGAACTGCCACTCATCCTTTACGACCGGCTGCTGACGCGAGACGCCCAACTTCTTTACCCGGTTTCGCCAGACCCAAATTCCCCGTGGGTTCCGGAAGTCTTCGGGAATGCCATTCTGGTCAATGGGAAGTTGTTTCCCTATCACCAGGTCGAGCCGAGAAGATATCGCTTCCGGGTGTTGAATGCCTCCAACGCGCGCATCTACCGCTTAGCGTTAGCCGAGAACGCGTCCGCCAATGACGTGCCGTTTTATCAGATTGGGACGGATCAGGGGCTGTTGCCTGCACCGCTTCCCCTCACGAACCTTGAAATCGCACCGGGTGAACGCGCCGATCTCGTCATCGACTTCAGTGAGCACCGGGGCAGTCAGATCCTTCTCAAGAGTGGCGCTTTCGTGGTTATGCAATTTCGCGTCTCTCCCGGGAAAGTGACCGATACCAGTTCTCTGCCCGCTGCCCTGCGGCCGGTCCCGAAGATTCCGGAATCGCGAGCCGTGCAAACACGCTTGTTGACGCTCGACGAATATGTAAACAAGGCGGGCAATCCGGCGATGCTGCTGCTGAATGCTTCGCACTGGAGAATGCCGGTTACGGAGAAGCCGGTGCTGGGATCGACCGAAATCTGGACGCTGATCAATCCCACCAACGATACGCATCCCATTCATCTGCACCTGGTCCGCTTCCAAATCCTCGACCGTCAACCCTACGAGCCGTGGCTGTTCCAAACCAAGCGTCAGCTGCACTTTATGGGACCTCCGGAACCTCCCGATCCGAGCGAGGCCGGCTGGAAAGACACGGTGCAAGCCCATTCTCGAATGGTGACGCGGATTATTGTGCCCTTCGATGGCTTTGCCGGACGCTATGTGTGGCACTGCCACATCCTCGAACACGAGGACAATGAAATGATGCGCCCTTACGAAGTGCTTCCCGCAGTCTGAGGGAAGGCTTGATGGCGGAAAAAAAAGCAGTGTGTCTGCCAAACTCTAGAATGATGGCTGGACTTGTGCTCCGTGCGGGTTGTTGAGATGCATCCGGGAGATCCAAGAGCGTGGTCCGGCATGGAAGAATTCAAGGGTGATGTTTGCGCCTACATAACCCAGCATGTTGTAGTTGCCCATGCGAAAACCATCCATCGCATTGTAGCGGCGGGGATACCAGCCATAGACGGCAGTCATGCTGCCCGCGTACGGAGCCACCAGATCCGGAAATGAAAAGACGCGACGTCCATCGTCGCCGCGGCGCGCTATGACCGTCGAAATCACGGCATGGCCGAGCCTGCGAAACACGCCTTTGCACGCACAGCGATAATACAAAGTATCTTCGTGAAGAGCCTCCGACAGCGTATAGCGCGTGGTTGCCGTTACCGCCAGCACCCCGAAGCTGGACGCAAAGCGTTTGCCATAAGCCGCCGCGCCTTCCTTCCACTCCGGCGGTGAATCATCGAGCTGGCTGATCCCCGCAGCCACGGCAACCACGCTGATGGGATAAGGGCCCAACCCATCGAAAAAATAATTGCGGAGCTTCGTAGTCTCGGTCGGACGCGTGTAAAGGTCGAGGTGCGCGGAGGGTGCGCTCACAAACGAGGGTGCGCTCACAAACATGGAGGACGGGTCTCCCGACCCGGCCTGTGATTGCGCCCCTGCTCGGGCTGGCAGGACCAAAAATCCTGCGATTATCAACAGCATGAAACACGGTATCTTCAAATCGAGACTCTTCCAGCTATGCGGCGAACGTAGGCTTGGCATCGAAAGCAGATTCGCGGGGCACGCCCTGAGGCCTGCTTTTGGTGGACGCATTGCATGGAGGCAGAGTTGAGTATGCAACCTCTTCCGAAAGAATGCGAGATTACGGAAGGTACCCTCCGTTTTAGGTTGCGAAAGTTTCGACGTAACGCTCAGCGAGTGTTGCTCTTGCCTCAGGTCATGAGCGATGAATTTAGCTTAGACCAGCAGCCTAAGGCAGCCGCCCGGGGAGCGAGATTCACGAAAAAAACCGATCGTTGAACCGCACCAGCCGCACCGGCGGTTGCGACATCTTTTTCTAGGCGGCGGTCTTATTTTGAGCGAGTGGTGGCGAAGGCCGCGGACCAGGCGGGCTTCCACTGTTCGGAGTCAGCGAGCTGAGGAGGCGTTCCGCGAGGCGGGACCGGGCCTGGCTCCGCGGGGATGTCGACGGGCAGTGGAAACTCCGCAATCAGTTGCTGGCTGGGAAGGTAGTCGTGGTGTCCGTAGTCGAGTTTGGTGGGGATCTGCCAGTTCGCTTGCAGGCCAGGGCCGGGCGGATAGGGCTGCGCAGGGCCTTCGCGTCCGAGCGCGGCATGGTAGTACGGGTGACCGCAATCGATAATTCCCTGCAGCGCATTGCCCAGCGGGAATGCAAGGGCGAGCACGTCGTCCTCGCTGGAAGAAAGGATGGAGATCTGGTCAATCTTCTCGGCGGCAAGGCTGTACTCACCGGTCAGGCAATTATTGTCGATGGCCCCGGCCATGAACAAAGCGCGGCGCACGCGGCGGGGCAATCCGTCGATGGTCTGCAGCACGACTCGCGCACCCAGGGAGTGAGCGGCGAAAGACAGACTGGCGGCTCCGGTGAAGTTGGCGCTAAGAAAATCGGCGATGAGGTCGCCGGACTGAATGGCCTCGCCACCTTCCACAACGTAATCGATGCCGATGGGAATAATGCAATCACCGGGCCACAGTATTCCGATGGGAACAGCGTTTTCGATTTGTAAATTGCCAAACCAATATGTGAGACGAGCAATGCCGTCTGCTTGATCAACTTCGAAACCATGAACGCAAAAGTACGCCTCACGTCCGCGGACGGCTGCGACCAGTTCCGCAGTCAGGTCATAGGGGTAACCGGGACGATCTGCATCGAGGATCTTGACGGGCGCCACTGGACCCCCAACGGACTGGGCGCGAGTGCTCACAAACCAGCGCGGCATAATCCTCCTAACCGTTCCAGGACTGGACAGCCTGCACCGCCGCAGTTACGGCCGAGGCAACATCTTTGGCAAGCGGGGCAATCGGGGTGGCAAGCAGACCGAGCAGGACCGCCTGCCAAACCGTAATGTGATCCGGAAGAACATGGGCCGCTATGACAGCGAGACCAACCGAAATTGGGATCGCGGTGAACTTGGTGGCATTGCGGTAGCGCTGGTCGGCGCGCTGGTAGGCCTGATCCAGCAAGGTGGTGAGCAGAAGATCGAAGCGTCCGTAGACGTCGCGCTGCTGGGGAGTAAACGACGCCCCAGAATTGATGCATGCGGCGATCTGAGAAAGAATGGCGACATCCACGCCGGTCGCCCTCGCGAGCGCGCTGGCGGTGTCGGGAGTGAGGCGAAGTTTAATGAGCGATTTCGCGATATTGAGCTGGTCCGGGGTTGCAGTACCGTTGATCCAGTGTGACTGCAGCGTGAACAGCAGGGAAGCGCGGCTCAACCCGGTTCCGTCGAGCGCCGCGACCTCTGGCGCCAGCCTCAGTATGGTCTGGCGAATGAATTTGAAACCGGCGCGGGAGATGCCGCCTCCGGGCAGGACCTTGAGCGCGTCGACCAGTCCGAAGGCGGCGGTGCCGAGCGCTCCGGTTGCAGCGATGACGGTGGGGAGAGTGCTCAACGTCGTCCCATTCAACTCCATGATGCCTCCTGAAGCGAGAAACAACGCGCCGAAAATGTCGCCTGTGTCCGATCGAATCAATCCAGAGGCGGACGAGCAGAACCTCCCAGGAGAGAGGTATTCATGTTGAAAATATTGTGGTGGCCTTCAGGACCTCCCCAGGCAAACATCAGCGAAACCATCGGAAAACCGCCGGCACGCAAGGTGAGTCCGGCAGCGAAACTGTGCTTCAAGTGATCAAACCCGAGATCGCCGCGCCTAGACGCTACGCGGCCCTCGTCAGTCATGAACTTGAGTCCGAATGGACCCCAAATCGAGTGCTCGAAGCTTTCCTGCAACAGCAGAAGGTTAGGGGCGCGAAACCGATAGTCCTGGTAGCTGCCCAGCGCCATCGCTCCGTCAATATCGGATCCGCCCAGCGTCTGCTGAAAATAGAACGGCACCGCACTGGTCGCCGAGTTGATCGATTCTGAAAGCAGGAATCGCACTCCGATCGAGCCGTTCAGATTCCGCGAGTGGGGAATCGGCGGACATTTCGCCTGGTTCGGGGCGCATTCGTCCGGACCGTTCGAGTCCGTGTTCTTCGGTGCCGACTGCGTGTACCCGTATAAATAGAAAACGTGGTTCAGGTCTGCCGTCCAGCGCAGAAAAGAATTTGTAGAGCTCGATAGCGCAAAAAACTGCTGAAAGCTTCCCGAGTAATTCAGTTGAAGGTGGTCCCCGAACACCGGTTCGACGCGAAAGCCCTCGCCGAGCTGAAGGAATCCCGGCTGGCTGCTCAGCCCGGGCGCGGTTGCATTCGTATAAAGCGTTTCGATCGAAGGAACGGACTGCCCCTCATCGCCCCTCAAGTTAACGAAGCGCCCATTCACTTCCCCCAGCCACGCGAGGTTCAATTTGCTGATCGCGGGCCACTCGTAAATTGGCTTGATCACGCTGCCGCCCACAACGGTTTGCGTCATTCCAAACACCGACTGCCCCGCCAGCGTGGAATCATTTCCCAAGCCAAAGAAATAAAGTTTGTTAAGAGAGATGGACTGCGCGTACAGGTTGAAAACCGTGTAGGGATGCACCAGGTTGATCGGTGTCTTCTTCGCAGGCTTAGTGGGCTGAGGGTTCTTGCCGGGAGCTTGTACCGGCATGATGATATGCACGGGTTCGCTCGGAGTGTGGATGATCTTCATGTATCCGCCCGCACGCCACGAAGCGTTGGTAGAGCCGACCGCGTCCACGTCCCAGGCGAAACGCCAGTTCTTGGTATTCTTGTCAACCACGAGCGCCCCGCCCAACCCGAATCCGTTCTGTGCCGGCAGGCTTCCCACTGCAATGTGCACGGGAGTGTCGGTGAAGACTTCGATGGCGCATCCCGGCACGGTCTTGAAACCGAAATCCTTGCAGGCGTCACTGGCGCGTTCCGCTTCGCGGCGAAACTCAGCGTGCAACATCCCTTCCTGGGACGCGGCGAATGTGCTCGCAAGACACAGCGCCAACAACAAACTCCGACGCATACTGCCTCCCACAAATCGGTTCTCAGCATTCCGGCAACTTCGCCGGCTACGTCTTCCGGCCAAGCTTCGTCTTGGCTTTTTTCTTGGCTTTTTTCGGCCTAACGCTGGTGCGCCTCGGCACTGGCCTGTCGTCTGCCACAGCCGCAACTTCGATCACGCGCTTCGGCTTGGCCACCGGCCGTGCCCGCTTCGCGACCGCAGTTGCATGCGCTAGGTGGATCGCCTCGGTCACCCGGCGGATGTAATTCGCAGCCTCGCCCTCCGTCTTGATCGCAGGAATGTAAATATCCGTGTGGTGGCGGACGGGAAGCTTCGACTCTGCGTCGTGCAGGTGAAGCACCTGCGACTTCAGCAGCGCATTGACCGGCCGGTCCGGATCCATCGCATTTCTGGGTCTGGGCACGTGGATGAGAGCCATTTCAGGTGCTCCTTGGGTGCGGCGTGACTGCCGCGAAAGTTCTGGTCAGCATCGCCAAGTCGTCATTGCTAAACATCAAAGTCCGGGCAATCGGTTCGCAGGGTGCCCAGCGAAAGCAAATTCCGCGCTGGATCCACGGTCCCAGCGTTCGGCTCGATAAAAACATCGGCGCTGGTCTCCCGCGGAGATCGTGGGGAGAAAGCGCCAAGAAAGAACTTCGTGATCGTCGCCGGGATCGAAGCGTGATCAAAAACCCGGTTCACGACCGTCCCTGCGGGTATCCATGGCGAAATCAGGATCGCGGGCACGCGCACACCCAACCGGTCAAACGCGAACGGCATGCCAGTCCCGGTGTCATTTGCTGACGCCGTAAATTGGTCGGGAGTACAAGGCGGCGGGACCACATGATCGTAAATTCCGCCATGCTCGTCGTACACCACCAGCAGCGCCGTGTTCGGCCACAGCGGCGAACTCTTGATCGCCTTATACACCGAAGCAATGAACAGCTCTCCGGCCTGAATGTTGTGGTCGGGATGCTGGTCGGAAGCCACTTCTTCACCGGCATCGCCGTCGTGATCGTTATAGTTCGGCTCGACGAAGGAATAATCCGGCAAATTGCCCGAGCTGCAGTCGCTTAGAAACTGCTGGTAGCTCCCAAACAACTCCGGCTGATTCTGCAGCAGGTTCGTGATCTCCATGGTCGAACTGGTTGTGTCGTAGTAATAAAGCTTGGCCGTGCGTTTGGGATTGGCGTTGATCAGCCGGTTGTAGATGCTCTGGAAGGGTTCGTTAACATACAGCAGATCCATGTCGACTCTTCCGAATGAGGTCCCATAATGCGCGAACGCCCGATTACAAATCGTGGGCCCAGGAATCGACGCGAACCAGCGGTTGAACACCGCAAACTCCAGCGCCAGCGTGGTCAGCACCGGAAGCTGGTTCTGCGCGAAGTAATACATGATCTTTTGCGAATGCCCCACATCCTGCTGCTGATTGAAATAACTTCTTACGAAGCCCTGCATGTTCGCCACGCGAGTGGGGCTGGTGTCGCCGCCAAAGATCTGTAAATCGACTGCCGGGAAATGATGATCCGGGTCCGGATCAAGCTGCCCTTGAAATTCCGCGAGCGGCTGCGGCTGGACCGCGGCGCCTGTGGTATCCGGATTGCTCAACGCAGCGCTGATCCCGTCAATCTGTGGGTTCACCGCCGTCAGAGATCCCAGCATGTGATCGAACGACCGGTTTTCCATCATCAGAACAACGATGTGTTTAAGGTTGTCCAGTCCCGGGGGCATAGTTCACTCCGTTCTTGAGCCGGCACTCAGCATTGCTGCCGCTCCGCGCGACGGTCAACGGTGTCTGCGTAGGATTAGTGATTTCGAGAGCGGTATCGTTTCATTTGCTGGGCGGGGCTTGGAGGGCGATTCGACAAGAAGGCGGCGCGGCACGAAAGGCCGCGCCACTTCTGGAGTTGAGGACTAGGTACCCGTCTTAATGGCTTGCTCCGGCGGCGCACCCAACGCCGCCGCAACTTGAGTCCCGATCGGAGAACCGAGACCAGAGCATGCATCCCATCCCGGTCCGGCTGAGTAGGCACCGTTGTTGCCGGAGGTGATGTCATTGAGATCCCGCGCCGTACCCGCATCCTGATAGAGCAACGGGTTGATGAAGCCAACTGGCTTTCCCATGCTCTGGTTGAGGAGCGCGATCAACCCGGCCCAGAGCGGGGCGACAGCGCTCGTCCCCCCAATCACGTCGGGGTTGCCATCGACACGAGTGACGTAGCCGGTGGTTGGATCGGCATCGCCGGTCACGTCTGGAACGCCTCGACCAACATTCTTGTTGGGATTGGCGGAAAGCGGCACGCCCGCCCCATTCTGCCAACTGGGAAGCGGAAAGACGTCGCTGATGCCGCCTCCGGTTGCGCCTTCATTATTTGCGAGTTCGTTCCACACCGTTTCACTTGTGATGCTATTGCCTGAGGCCACGAGCTGAGTGCCTCCACAGGCCAGCACATTCGGACTCGATGCCGGAAAATCCACGTGGTTCAGGCCATCCGTTACGCCGTCCGTCGAGCCGTCGTCTCCAGCCGCGACGCAAACCGAGACACCCATGGCGGCCGCGGACTGAAATGCTTCATCCATCGACGTCATGGCTTGCTGCGTCCAGGAAGATTCGGGACCACCCCAACTGATGGAGACCACAGACGGGTTGTTGGTGCTGTCGTGCACCGCCGTGGTGATCGCGTTCAGAAAACCGGCGTCGGTGTTGTCCGCGAAATAGACGACGATCTTTGCGCCGGGCGCGATCGATCCGGCTACTTCAATGTCCAACATGACTTCGCCATCCGGTCCGTTCGGGTCTCCGGTGGGATTGTTGCTGCCGTTGCCCACCGAAACCGCGGACACGGCGGGGGTCTCGATGAGCTTGAGTTGGCTCCAGTAATTGCTGAGATCGGTGGTGTTGTAGCCGCCGCCCAATTCGATCAGGGCGATACATTCTCCGGCTCCATCCACGCCCGTCGGAAAGTCGTAAAGCGCAGCGACTTGCGGGGGCGTGTAGGACAGGTTGACGCTGTCGGCGCGGGCGCCGGCCCGCTCACGCCGCCTACGAAAATGAGGCTTGGCTTGTGGGCGATTATCCAGGCCGAAGACGCCTTCGACCACATCCTGCAGTTCCGCGGGAAGGTGGATCGCTCCCGTGCGTCCACGATACTTCCCGGTGGGGTGATCGTATTCCTTCAGTTCGACGCCAAAGGCCTCGTTCATGGCCGTAACCGTGCCAGAGAGAATTACGGTGCGGCGTGCCGGACTCTTTTCCTTGACCGTGAGTTTGTGCTGGCGGGCAAATGTTTCGACGCGAGCGATGCTGTCCGGTTCGGCCCCGTAGCGTTGCTCGAATTCTTTACGACTTAGAATGGTCCGTTCCTCAATCGGTTTTGTGTATGCATCCGCGGTGACCATCGGCTTCTTCCCTGCGCGAGATCGCAAGCGGATGGTTACATCAACCGTTTCGTTGGGGTTGGCTGGGCCTATCTCTCGCGCTCCGTCCATCGGAGCACGCTCACTACCGGCAAGCGGCAGAGGTTTCTTCGGAGTAGACATAGATCACCTTTCTGTGGGGCCGAGCCGGGCGTGGAGAGCTGCAGAGCCACGTTACCAAGGAGTCGTTTCGAGGAACTCCACCCAAGGAAAGGAACCGAGCCGTCTGCCAATCTCCGAGTCGATGCTGGCCCGTTAGATGGCTGGAAAGTAGCAGCAGAAGGAGAACAGTGCAAGATGTTTCTTGGACCGGTTCCGAAAAACGGACAGACGGTTGCTGTTGCCGGTCACGGAATCAACTCAAGCCCGTCCCGCAAACTCCCGGTTCTCGGTCGAGACTTTCACTTTTTCGCCTTCTTTGATGAACAGGGGAACGCGGATCTCCAGGCCGGTCTCGAGTCGGGCTGGCTTGGTCACGGTGCCGCCCGACGAGTCGCCGCGGACTCCGGGTTCCGTGGAGGCAACCTTCAGCTCCACGAATATCGGCAGCTGCAGACCGATAGGATTGCCGTTGTACTTGCGCAACTGAATGATCGCGCCTTCGATCAGGAAGTCCAGCGCATTTCCGACCATCTCCTCGGTCAGGGTCAGGGTTTCATAGCTTTCCTGGTCGAGAAAGTGAGAGCCATCGTTGTCGCTGTAGAGATACGATGCCGGGACCGATTCTAAGTCCGGCTCTTTGAACTTGTCGCTCGCCTTGAAAGTCTTCTCAAAGACCGCATTGGTGAGAAGATTGCGCATCTTCAAGCGAACCAGGGTCTGGCCTCCGCGCGCGGTAGGCGTATTCACTTCTGCTTCCAGACAATGAAAAGGAATGTTTTCAAATTCAAACAACGTCTTGCGTTTGACGCTGATCGCATCGATTAGGGCGGCCATGAACTCCTCACGTTAGGTCGGCAGCGAACGCGAATGCCGACCTGATACGAATTTCCAGTATAAGGCGAAAGGCTTGTCGGAGAGTAGACGCGCCCCGCAATCCCGGCTGGCGTCTATCCAGCGGGTTGTCGATTACGTCCGGCTCCCCGAATTGGTACTTCCTGCAACCACTTCAGCACGTTGTCCGTTGTGTCGGTCTCACCCAGCCGTGGAAAAATCTTCTCGACGCAATGGCGGTGCCCCTCTTCGCTCCGGTCCGTCATCGCGTCCACCACCAGCACCACGTTGTAGCCATGATCGTAGGCGCTGCGCGCCGTCGACTCCACACCTGCGCTCGTGGCAACGCCCGTCAAGAAAACCTGAGTGACGCCGCGCTGGCGCAGGTACTGATCCAACGATGTGCCGATAAATGCGCCCCAGCGCTGCTTGCTGACGACGTGATCTTCGGGATGCTGCTCCAATTCAGGAACAAGTTCGCCCCAGTCGGCCGGAAACGAAAACTTGGGGGCTCCCGCATCGGTGCGGCCGGGAGCGCGTCCGGTTACGTTGACCAGAACCACCGGCAGGCCTCGCTCGCGGAACGTGCGCGCGAGTTGCGCGGTTCGGCCGATAAGCTCGCTGGCAGGGTGCACGGTCGGCAAACTGACAATGCCCTTTTGCAGGTCAATCGCGACCAGGGCAGCGGCGCTATCGAGCTTCGTGAGAGGCATGATTTCTCCCTTCGGTTGAGGCCTGTGGTGCATCGCACCGTTTTTTCGCTCGGGCGGTCTTCCGGCTGGATTACTTCACTTCGCTTCCTTCTTTGCCAATCGGCCTGGGATGAGGAGCATACGCTGTCATAGGGCCGGATCTGGCACCTCAGGAATCGGGTCGAGGTTGGGCGCCGGCAGCAGCCCCATTTCCTGGTAGATCGGCCGCATGACCGCCCTCACTTTAGGTAACTTGAGCGTGAACCATAGCGCGCCAGCAATGCAAAATGTGCCAGTCACCATGACGGTGCGGGGCGCTCCGATCCGGTGAGCCAGCGCACCCGCCAGCAGGCTGCCGAACGGGGCCGCGCCGAAAAAGGCCATCGTGTAATAGCCCATCACGCGGGCGCGTTTGTCTTCCGGCACCAGCGACTGGACGATGGTATTGCTGACGGCCGCGTCCTGCATCAACCCGAACCCAACCAAGACCATCAGCGCAAGCGATAGCCACAACACGCGCGACAGGCCGAACAGAATCAACGCGCCTCCCAGTATCGCGGCCGCGATCGGAAGCATGCGGGTTAGCCCGACGACGGACTTGCGGACCGCCAGCGAAAGGCCCGACATAAGCGCGCCAACCCCTGACGCTGCGGTGAGCCAGCCGAGAGTATGCGCACCCCCGTGCAGCACCTGGCCGGCAAAGATCGGCAGCAACACAGCGTAGGAGTAGCCCATAAGGCTGAGCAGCGCAAACAGCAAGAGAATCGTACGGATCGGACGAAATGTGCGCACGTAGTCCCAACCCTCGCGCATTTGTTCGAGCATGCTGCTCGCCTTGCGGGGGATGTCCACAGGTTGAATGCGCATCATCAGCAAGGATGCAATCACCGCAAAGTAACTGACGCCATCGATCAAAAAACACCAGCCTTCGCCGACCGCTGCGATCACCAGTCCGGCGATGGCCGGGCCAATCAGGCGCGCACCATTTGCCATCGAGGAGTTAATGGCGATGGCGTTGCTGAGGTCGTTGCGATCCTCGACCATCTGTGCCAGGAACGATTGACGCCCCGGCATGTCGAAGGCATTGATCACCCCCTGCAAAGCCGTGAGCGCGATGATTTCCCAGAGAGTGATGACATGGAGCAAGGTGAGCGCGGCCAGGGCGAGCGACTGGACGGCGGCCGCCGCCTGCGTCCACACCAGCATCTTGCGGCGATCGAGGCGCTCGACCCAGGCGCCCGCAAATGGGCCCAGCAAAAACGAAACGATCTGCCCCGCAAAGCTGACCACGCCCAGCAGCAGCGCCGAATGAGTCAGTCGATAGACCAGCCAGCTCGTCGCCAGCTTGGTCATCCAGGTGCCGATCACGGAGATGCTCTGACCACAGAAGAAGAGCTGGAAGTTGCGATGCCGCAGCGCTCGCCAGGCGTGTGACATCGAACCTCCAGGAAGCGGGGTCTCCTGTTGTTCCGAACCGATTGCGGGCGTCACAGGCTGCGCTTGCTCCATTTTTGAGGGCACTCCCGCGGTGGTCACTTTTCCACCAGGCGCCGAATGATCTCGGCGGCCTTGAACAGCGTGACCCGCTCCTGTTCGTCGAGTTGAGCGATGGCCTGCGCCAGCCATGTCCGCTTCGCATCCTTGGCGCTCTTCCGTACGGCGGAGCCTTTGGCAGTCAGCGCGATATTCACTTGGCGGCCGTCGGTGGGATGCGGCTTGCGCTCGACCATGCGCATTTCTTCAAGCGCCGCGATGGTGGTTCCCATCGACTGCGGTTTCATGCCTTCCGCGCGCGCCAGATCGGCGGTGGTTGCGGGCCCATGCTTCCCCAGGCGCGACATGACGGCGGCCTCGGTCAACGAAAGCTCGTGCGAGGCGGCCGCCGCGCGCACGCGGCGCACCAACAGCCCCACCGCCTGGATAAAGTCGATTACGGGGATTTCGATCGTCTTTCGTGCCACGGTAATTCCATCTTACATAATGGCAGTTAAACTTGCAAGTTATCCTTGCAAGATTAACTGTGTACATGCTCCGGGAACATTCGTGGCTCTCAGGCGGAACCTGGCGCTGCGATGTCATGTCACGCACGGCTGCAATTCGTGTGTTCGGAAGGGAAAAGAGTTCGCATCCGGGAACCTCTCGGGTCAACGGTCATCGGGAACACGGCGGCGCCTTCCCCCGCCAACATTCGTGGTCCTGCTAACATCCTTCAGGGACCCCCGCGATGCTTGAGCTTTCCACGCCGGTGAAATACGTCAAGGGGATTGGTCCGCGCATTGCCGACGTTCTGGCCCGCAAGGGTATATCGACCGTCGACGATCTTCTCCACTACCTTCCGTTTCGTTATGAAGATCGCCTGAACCCGCGCGGAATTTCCGAGCTGCGGGCCGGGGAAATGGCCACGGTGATCGGCGAGGTGCGTAGCTCCGGATTGTTCCGCACGCGGCGCATGCCGATTTTCCAGCTCACCGTAGGACAAGGCCGCTCGCGGTTGCGCTGCCTGTGGTTTCACGGGACCTACCTGCAGGATAAGTTCAAGCCCGGCCAGATGATCGCGCTCTATGGGAAAGTCGAGCAAGAGGAGCGTGGCGGCGAGCTACAGATAATTCAGCCGCAGTTCGAGATTCTGGGCGACCCCACGGACGGGTCGGACGGTTCCCCGAACGGCGGTGCGGACTCTGGGCCGGCGAAAAAGGCCGCGGAGTCGCTCGAGATTGGCCGCATCGTGCCGATCTACGAATCGGTGGGGCAGGCGCGCCTTACTCCGCGCTGGTTTCGCCGTGTGTTGCGGACCGCGCTCGAAAATCTGAATCCCGACCTGCCCGAGCCGATTCCTGCGATCGTGCGTAAACGCCTGGCCCTGGTTTCGCCGCGCGAGGCGTTCTGGAAGGTGCATTGGCCGGATGCGGGCGAAAGCCTGCAGGATTTGCAGTCGGCGCGCACCCCGGCGCACCTGCGCATGATCTTCGACGAACTGTTTTTTGTGGAACTGGGGCTGGAACTGAAGCGCCGCCAGCAGAAAGCTAAAACCGGGATTGCGTTTCGCCTCGATGAGCCGGTTCGCGCGGCGATCAAGAAGATTCTTCCGTTTCATCCCACGGCGGCGCAAAAGCGCGTGCTCAAAGAAATCGCATCTGACATGGAAAAGCCTTACCCCATGCGGCGTTTGCTGCAGGGCGATGTGGGGTCGGGCAAGACGATTGTAGGTTTCGAAGCCGCCATCATCGCCATCGAAAACGGATGCCAGGTAGCTCTCATGGTGCCCACAGAGATTCTGGCGCAACAGCATTATTTTTCCGCGCGCAGAATTCTCGAGAGTGCCGGCTATCGCATTGTTCTTCTCACCGGCTCGCTCGAAGCAGACCGCAAGCGCGAGGTGAGGCGGCATATTGCGCAGGGAAACGCGCAGCTGGTGATCGGCACGCACGCTCTACTCGAAGAAAAAGTGGAGTTCTGCAATCTCGGCCTCGTCATCGTCGACGAACAGCACCGCTTCGGCGTTCTGCAGCGTTTGAAGCTGATGAAGAAATCGGGAGATGGCAGTGAGGAAACTCATAAGGAGACGGGCACTCTTGCCCGTCCCGCCGAGCGAAGCTCGGCTGCCTCATCCCAGAACCCTCCCCCCGAGCCCGACGTTCTGGTCATGACCGCAACCCCCATCCCGCGCACGCTCGCACTCACGCTCTACGGCGACCTCGAGCTCAGCGTGCTCGACGAACTCCCTCCCGGCCGCACTCCCATCGTCACCCGCCGCGTGGCCGACGAACGCTCGCCTGAAGTTTGGGAGTTCGTCCGCAAGCAGATCGCGGCTGGGCATCAAGCGTACGTGGTCTATCCCGTGATCGAGGAAAACGAAGAAACCGAACTCAAGGCCGCGATCAAGATGTACCGTGAACTGAGCGGCCGCGTCTTCGCCGACTTGAAAGTTGGCTTGCTGCACGGCCGCCTCGATCCGGACTTGAAAGATCAAGTGATGCGCATGTTCCAGAAAGGCGAGCTGCAGATTCTTGTGGCCACCACGGTGATCGAAGTCGGCGTCGACGTACCCAACGCGACGGTGATGGTCATCGAGCACGCCGAGCGCTTCGGGCTGGCGCAACTTCACCAGCTTCGTGGCCGCATCGGACGCGGAGCCGCCAAGTCGTATTGCGTCTTGATGACCGGCGGAAAAGTGAGCGAAGAGGGCGAGAAGCGTCTCCATGCCATGGTGAAAACCAACGACGGTTTCCAGATCGCCGAACTGGATCTCGAACTGCGCGGGCCGGGAGAATTTTTTGGGACGCGGCAAGCCGGCATGCCGAGCTTCCGCGTGGCCAATTTAATCCGCGACCGTGAGTTGCTCGAGGCGGCTAAGCGCGAGGCCGCGGCCGTGGTCGCCGGCCCAAGCGCAGAGATTTCAGAAGTGGAAGTCAGCCGCGCCCTGGTTCACATGCGGGCGCGCTGGCAGAACACCTACGGACTTGTCGAAGTAGGGTAACGGGGATGCGGTGTCAATTTCTCACTGACCGTGATTCGGGAACCCGGCGCGGGTCATGTGTGCCAGTACATCGATTGTCTGAGGGAATTTCGCTCCGGGTTGTCGGGCAGGTAAAGAACCTCGAGCGAGGAGCCTAAGACAGCCTTCCAGGAAGGAATCGACGATTTACCCCTCGTGACGACGCCCTGGTCGTTCAGAAAATCAAAGTAAACCCACGTGGAAGATTTCGATCCGGCTCGGACCCCGATCACGATACCGTTTGTGAGCCGACCAGTCGTGGCGAGCACAAAATCGCGCCGCAGTTGGCTCAGGAGCAGAAAAACCATCAGAGCCAGAAAGGCTGGAGGCGCTAAACCGATGAGCAGGGGAAGATTGGTCTCGTCAGCGGGCCTGTTGATCACCGGGTCTGAAGCCAAGTAGCTGATTTCGATTTCTTTGGACTTGCGAGCCTTGGTCCATGAACGCGCCTTTGAAACGTTTCCGGCGCCCTGGTAAGCCTGCCCGTTGATTCGAAATTCGTATCGGACGGAGTGTCCGTGGCGCGCCGCCGAAGTGCTCAGGAGAGTCCCTGTGATGGTTTGACCTTCATTGGCGAAACGCTGATCTACCTTGAATCTGTGCAGAGTGGCGTAAGTGACTCCGGCTCCGACAATACCCATCACACCAGCAATGATCATCACTCCGTATCCGCCGCCGGTCAGACGAGGCCCCCTCGGATCCATGGGTTGGGGTTGGGGCTCTTGTTTGCGGAGGACATCGGTCGGCGTCAGAGGAGTGTTTCTTATCTTGAGAATTGCCAGCACACCACGCACGATCAGAAAAGCAATGAGCAGAAAGACCGCCGCCAAAACCAAGAACGGGGCCAAATAACCACCACTTTGAGTCAATGAATCCACCCTGATTTCATTCTGCACACCACGAGATAAGAAAACCAAGTGCTGTCTCTGGTTAGCCAGTTTAATGAATTCTGTTTGATTCGTTTTGTCGGCGATCCGGACCGTGACCTCGCTGGCCAGGGCCCTTCCGCCCGTCGTCCAGGCCTCACCTGATAAAATCAAACCGATGGCCGGGACTTCTCAACTGATCCAGATCGAACTCGCACCGCCGCAGCGCGTGCCCAAGCCCGCCTGGCTGCGCGCGAAAGCTCCGGTCGGCGACAACTACCATAATCTGAAGAAGCTGGCCCGCGGACTCGGCCTGCACACCGTGTGCGAGTCGGCGCAGTGCCCGAACATTGGCGAATGCTGGAACCACAAGACTGCGACGTTTATGTTGCTGGGCGATATCTGCACGCGGCGTTGCGGCTTCTGCGCCGTGCCCAAGGGAAGGCCCGGGCCCATTGACTGGGACGAACCGCGTCGGGTCGCCGAAGCGGTGGCCACGCTGGGATTGAAACACGCGGTCGTGACCAGCGTGAACCGCGACGACGACAACCTCGGCGGCGCTAAAGTTTTCGCCGAGACCATCCGCGAGATTCGCGAGCTCACGCCGGATTGCCGCATCGAAGTGCTGATTCCTGATTTTCAGGGGCTCGACGACGCGCTGAAAATCGTGCTCGACGCCAATCCCGACGTGCTCAACCACAACACGGAAACTGTGCCGCGTCTGTACCGTGTCGTGCGCTCTGGGGCACGCTACGAGCGCACCCTCGCTCTGCTGGCAAACGCCAAGAAGTTTTCTCCCGGCATGGTGACCAAGAGCGGCGTCATGGTTGGCCTGGGTGAGTCGTCGGAAGAGCTGGTGGAAGTGTTCCGCGACCTAGGCAACCGCGGTGTGGATATTCTCACCGTCGGACAGTATCTGCGGCCTTCGAAGGATCATCTGCCCATCGCGCGCTTCTACGCTCCGGAAGAATTCCAATCTCTGAAAGACCAAGCTCTGCGCTTCGGATTCCGTCACGTCGAATCGGGGCCGATGGTGCGCTCCAGCTACCACGCTCACGAGCAGGCGGAGTCGACCCGCACGCCGTGGGTGGTATCCTGATCGGCCAATGTTCCCCCACGCTGCAAACCTACCTAACATTACCATCACTCGATCTTGCCCCCGGGATCCGGCGGTTCGTTGTTCGCGCAATGCCGCAAGCCGGAGGTTTTGCGCCACGTGGTAACCGTTCTTTTGGTGGTGCTTGGTTTCTTTGCGGGGATACTGGGCGCGATCACCGGAATCGGCGGCGGCGTCGTGCTGGCTCCCGTTCTCGCGTTGCATTTCGGCATCCCGATTCGCGAGGCCATCGGCACCAGTCTGGTGGCCGTGATCACCACGTCGGCCGCGAGTTCCTCGGTTCATCTGCAGCGCCACACCACCGACATTCGCCTGGGCATGACGCTCGAACTGGCCACCGCGCTGGGCGCCGCGGTCACCGCCTATCTCGTCGGCTATTTCAACCGTAGCCTGCTCGAAGGAGTCTTCGCCGCGTTTCTGCTTTACAGCTCGATCACGATTCTGTCGCGCGGCGGAAAAGTGAAGACGGGGGACGAATCGTCTTCCGCATCATCCTCCGGACTGGCCCTCAGCAACGGTGACGTTGTGATTCCGCCCTACGAGACGAAGCGCTATCCCCTGGGGATGGCTGCGTCGCTGGTGGCCGGCGCGCTTTCCGGGCTGCTGGGCATTGGCGGCGGCCCCATCAAGGTTCCGGTGATGTACATTTTTATGGGAGTGCCGCTGATGGTGGCCACGGCCACTTCCAACTTTATGGTCGGCGTCACCGCCGCAGCCAGCGCCATCGTTTATTATCGCCGCGGCGACATTCTGGTGGAAGTGGCCGCGCCGCTTGCAGTCGGAGTCTTTCTGGGATCGCTGCTCGGAGCGCGCACGGCTCCGCGCATTCGCACCCGTTATGTCGTCTATCTGCTGGTGGCCATCATGGTGTATCTGGCCGGCCATCTGATGGTGCACGTGTTCGAGCACTTGCATGGAGGAGGCGCGGCATGAGCCAGGTGCGCGAACCCGCCTTCGATCGCGTCGTCGCTTCGGTGCTGCGCATTGGCGCGTTCAGTTGCTTCTTCATCATGCTGGCCGGCCTGATCACGGGTCTCTTCGTGCCCGGCCCGATTCCACTCGCCATGGAGCGTGCGGGCGTGTTGCTGATGCTAGCCACGCCCGTGGTGCGCGTGTTGGTAGCTTGTTTTCTTTTCTTCTACGAAAACGATATGAAGTACGGCTGGATTTCTCTGGGAGTTCTGGTGATCTTAATGCTCGGAGCAGTCTTTGGAATCGGCGAGCATTAAAGGCTTTTTCGGCTGGCCCAACAAGAATTCAGAAGATGTGCAGCTTGATGCTGAGATATTTCTTGGGATTTTCCTTCACCGCCTTCACCAGCGCCGAAGCTTCTGTAATCATCTGGTTGGCGTTGTTGTAGAGAGTTTCGTCTTTGAAGAGCTTGCCGGCCGTCCCCTGGCCCGCTTCCAGTTCGGAGGTTAATTCCGAAAGCTTGGTGATCGTGGTGTCCAGCTTTTTCGCCAGCTCATCATCCTGAATCAGCCTTCCGACAGTGCCCTTGCCCGCGTTGATGGTCTCGCTGACCTTCTTGATGTTCGCCATGGTATCGTTGGCGTTGTTATAGAGCGATGGATCCTTCAACAACTTTCCTGCCGTGCCCTTACCGGCCTGCACGTCGTCGATCACGGCGTTCATTTTGTCGAGCGTGGCCAGAAACTTATCATAGGCTTCGTTGCGGTTGATCAGCGCCCCCAGACTGCCCTTGCCCTTGGCGACGTCTTCCACCATCCCTTGCAGGTCCGCCACTGTGGTCGATAGGCGGTTATAAAGAGTGGGATCGTAAATTAATTTGCCCAGCGATCCCTTGCCACTCTCCGCGAAAGCCAGAATGCGGTCGGCGCGCTTGAGCAGCGCGTCCATGTTCTCCAGCGTGCTCTGACTGGCGCGCACCACCTGGTTGAAATCGGGGTGCACCTGCGTGGCCAGCGTGTCTCCATCCTGCACGGTGGGTCCCACAGCCTGCGAACTATCAATATCAAGGTAGGTTTCGCCCAGCACTCCGGCGGTTTCGAGCGATGTAACCGAATCGCGCCGCATGTTGAAGCCGTACCTGGTGCTCACCTTCATGATCACTTCGACGGGAGTCTGTTGCTTGTCTTTGTCGGGGACGATGCGGATATGAATGACGTTGCCGACGTCCACGCCGCTCAGCCGCACCGGGGCGCCCTCGCGCAGACCACTGGCATTGTCAAAATACGATTGCAGCATGATGCGCTTCGAAAACAACCCGCGCGTGCCCGACATCAGAAACAGCAGCACGGCCAGCGTCACGCAGGAGACCAGCACCGTAATGCCGACGCGCAGCTGCGACCATTTAAGCTGCTTCTGGCTAGGCAAGAGATCTCCTCATCGTGGCCAACCCCAATCGCGGTCAAACCCAGTGTCTTTTCTCAGATTCCCACGACCAGGAAGTAGGAATCTGTTCGTTGCATCATAGCAAACCCGAGGGCTGTGCTTCTTCAGGCAGTTTCCGAGCGCAGCGCGCGCGTCAGCAACAGCGCCAAAAGGTAGGCGCCAGCTCCGCAGGCCAGAGTCACGGTCAGCCCGAACTGGATCGCAATCAGCATGGCCAGCACCGACCCCAAAACGCTGGCCGCCGCGTTCATGGCCCAGGCCCACTCCACCGCATTTTCAGGACGCGCTTCCGCCGAAGGAAACTCGGGCGCCGGAGACGAGGCCAGCGCCCGCAGGCCGGTTGGGAAGGGCATGCCCATCACAAAGCCCAGCGGTGCCAGCAGCACCGCGCTGATCACCAGCCGGTAGTTGAACGCCAGGCCCACCAGCGCTGCCAGGCGGCCGGGAAGAAAAATTACATCCACGACAAGAACGAAGACCACCAGCGCCAGAGGGATCCAGCCTTGTTCAGTTCGCGGCAGCCAGACGCGTGAGAACAAACTTCCCGCCCCGCTCGAGAGCATAAGCAAGAAGATCACAACCGTGAGCGCATAAGTAGGGTGCCCCAGGAAAAGCACGAACCGCTGAATGAAGGCGATCTCCACCAGAATATAGCCGAGCCCCACCGCGATGAAATACAGCAGCGGAACCGGCGACTGTCGCGCTGTTCCGCCCTTGAAGGCCAGAGGCAGAATCAGAAACGCAAGCACCGCCACCACCGAGATTCCAAAAACCAGAAGCAGCACAAGCACGCCGAGATTCACCTTCCAGTCCACACCTTCCTGCAAACCTTTTTCCCCAAGAATCTGCCCCGGCTTGAGCGTGAAGAAAAAAAACGGCGCATTGTCGGTCACTGGCGAAACGTTGAAGGCATAGGTGCGGGCAAAACCGTAAGGGTCATTACTGGCGATCAGCTGCGAGAACGGGTTATCGGGCGGCGCCGAGGGCATGTAGAGCGCGGTGAGTGGAGCATGACCTGCGAAGTGCGCCCGCACCGCCATTTCTTCCTCGAACGTGAAGGGAGTCTTCTTGGCCAGCACCACCACCGGGATGCCGTCTTCATTCAGCTCACCGAGCGAGGCCACGATGAAATGCCGCGCCGGATTCGCAATTCCCATGCCGTGCAGCGTCTCCATCGCCACCGAAACCACGCGCAGCGCCTCGCGAGGATTCTCAAACTCCCAGCGCGTGATGGCGATCATGCCGTCGGGCTTCAAGTGATCGAAATACTCGCGGAACGCCTGCACGGTGTACAAATTATTTTCGCTGAGCGCGAAAGCCCCGGCCGCCGTCGAAGCCCAGGTATCGACCAGCGTCATCTGCACCACGTCGAAGCGCTCCGAAGTCGACCGCAGATACGACCGTCCGTCGGTGACGTGAATGTGCACGTCCGGGCGCTCGTAAAGGTGCTGCGAATAATCGAGATAGCGCCCGCGCATAATAGCGGTGGCAATAATGGGATTAATCTCAATCCCGGTCACGCTCGGGCTGCCCTTCGCCAGCGCTCGCAGCACATCCACGCCTCCCCCCGGCCCGATGATGGCGTATTCCCCGTGTGGCCGCAAAACATTAACCAGCGCGGGCGGAGCGGTCATCAGGTTGGTTTCCCACTCCGTCCCCGCCCAGTGCGACAGATCCGCATTCATGATGTAAGTGGAGGCGTCAGCGTCGATCACAATCGACTTGGAATACGCTGTCTGCCGGTCGACCTCCACTCGCGAAATCGCGTTCCAGCGCGCGTACTCCACCCAAGCCGGATTGCGATACATTCCCTTGGCATAGACCACATCAATGAGACGGCCGGAATGATTCACCGCGATCAACGCCACCATCGCCAGAACCAAAATCCCCGCGATGCGGCGTTCTGAATTTATTTCTGACCACACCATGGCCGCAATCCCCAGCGTGGCCGCGGAAATCAGAATCGCATTCGGCCCGCCCAACCAGTTCAGCAGTGGCACCACCGCCAGGCAGGCCAGCGCGCCTCCGCCCAGGTCGGCTCCGTAGAGCCGCGGGATGCGCTGAGGCTCGCGCGCAAACACCACTGCAAACAGCAGCCCCGTCAGAAAAAAAGGAACCGCCGCCGTCAGGTAGATCACAGTCAAGCGCAGAAAATTTCCGTAGCTGACCTCAAGCGCCACGGGCACGTGCAGCACAATCTCCAGCATCACAAACACGACAAAAGAATTCGTCATGCACAGCCGGGACGCCAGCCTGCGGGTGTCGACGGCTGCGAGGCGCGACTTCAGCAGGTAGGCGAACACTCCGCCGGCGCCGAGCCCCAGCAGTGCGATCGAAATCGCCAGAAACGCGAAATGATAAAAGAGAATCACGGAGAACAGGCGCGTGAGCGCCAGCTCCAGAAGCAGCGCCGAAAAGCTGGTAAGAGCCAGCCCAGTCAGCACAATCTTCCCAGGGATTTCGCGATTGCTCGGTGACAAAACTGGAGTCGGAGCAGTGACGGGCATAATTTTGTCGAAGGCGACA
>Ga0209006_10000635_pt1 | contig 32540 bp, 27 predicted proteins | sample JacPin_JW_Ref_O2_FD_188567 | JGI IMG/M metagenome (GOLD analysis project Ga0209006, IMG submission 188567) | Forest soil microbial communities from Algoma, Ontario, Canada - Jack Pine, Ontario site 1_JW_Ref_O2 (SPAdes) (version 2) | ecosystem: Environmental > Terrestrial > Soil > Boreal... | reverse complement strand
CCGGAGCACTTCCACGAGAAATTCGCGGTGCAGCTCAACGACACGCATCCCTCGATCGCGGTGGCCGAGCTGATGCGGCTGCTGGTCGATGAGCTGGCATTGGACTGGGATGTCGCCTGGAGCATCACGCGCAAGACCTTTGCCTATACCAATCACACGCTGTTGCCCGAAGCGCTCGAGCGCTGGCCGCTGGACCTGTTCGGCCGCATGCTGCCGCGGCACCTGGAGATCATCTACGAGATCAATGCGCGCTTTCTCGACGAGGTGCGCATCGCCTTCTTCGGCGACGATGAGCGCCTGGCGCGCATGTCGCTGATCGATGAGAGCGGGCCGCGCTACGTGCGCATGGCGCATCTGGCGACCGCCGGCAGTCACGCCGTCAACGGTGTCGCCAACCTGCATACCGAGCTGCTCAAGAGCGACGTGCTGCGCGATTTTCACGATCTGTGGCCGCAGAAATTCAGCAACAAGACCAACGGCGTGACGCCGCGGCGCTGGATGGTGCTATGTAATCCGCGGCTATCGCAATTCATCTCGCGCGCGATCGGCGACGACTGGATCCGCAATCTCGAGCAGCTGCGCCGGCTCGAGCCGATGACCGAGGATGCGCAGTTTCGTGCCGAGTGGCGCGACATCAAGCGCTCGAACAAGCGGGCGCTGGCCGCGATCATCCGCGAGCGCACCGGTGTGACGGTCGATCCCGCAGCGATCTTCGACGTGCACGTCAAGCGCATCCATGAATACAAGCGCCAGCATCTGAACATCCTGCACGTGATCGGCCTTTATCACCGTCTCAAGACCGACCCGCGACTGGAGATCCATCCGCGCGTGTTCATCTTCGGCGGCAAGGCCGCGCCTGGCTATCACCTGGCGAAGATGATGATCCGCCTGATCACCGCGGTGGGCGACATAGTTAATCGCGATCCAGGCGTGCGCGACCTGATCAAGGTCGTGTTCCTGCCCAATTTCAACGTCACCAACAGTCAGCGCATCTATCCGGCGGCCGACCTGTCGGAGCAGATCTCGACCGCCGGCAAGGAAGCCTCGGGCACCGGCAACATGAAATTCCAGATGAATGGCGCGCTCACCATCGGCACCATGGACGGCGCCAATATCGAGATTCGCCAGGAGGTCGGACCGGAGAATTTCTTCCTGTTCGGTCTCACCGACGCCGAAGTGCAGGCGAAGCGCGCCGCCGGTTATCAGCCGATGGAGCTCTACCGCAGCCAGCCCGAGCTGCACGAGGTCATCAATCTGATCAGGGACGGTTACTTCTCACGCGGCAACAGCGAGCAGTTCCTCGGTCTGATCGGCAACCTGCTGCATCACGACCCCTACATGGTGCTCGCCGACTACCAGGCCTATGCCGAGTGCCAGCAGCGCGTGGATGCAGCCTATCGCGACACCGAGCGATGGGCGCGCATGTCGATTCTCAATACTGCCCGCTCCGGCAAGTTTTCCTCCGACCGCAGTATCCGCGAGTACTGTGCCGAGATCTGGCAAGCCAAGGCGGTGCCGGTGCAGTTGCTGCATCAGCAGGATGTCATGGGGCTGCCGCCGCACTGATCGCGGCAGGCACCGGGCCGGTGGACTCGCGCACGATCAGCGTGTGCGGATGCAGCAGCTGGCGCGGCGCACCGCTGCCCTCGCGCTGACGGCGCACTTCCTCCAGCAGCAGATCCACCGCGGCGCGCGCCATCGCGGCGACCGGCTGATGAATCGTCGTGAGTGCCGGCCACACACTGGTGGCGATCGGCGTGTCGTCGAAGCCGGCGATCGACAGGTCGCCAGGCACCTCGAAGCCGAGCCGGTGCGCGAGCGACACCGCGGCTGCGGCCATGTCGTCGTTGGCGGCGAAAATCGCGGTCGGATAAGGCTCATCGGCCAGCAGCCGTTCCGCCGCCTCCAGACCCGAGCGATAAGTGAAATATCCCTGCTCCAGGCGCAGGCTGTCGGGCGCGATGCCGCCGGCCGCGAGTGCCGCCAGACAGCCCTGCAGGCGCTGCTGGCTGACGGTGTGATCCGGGTGGCCGATGATGAAGCCGAAGCGGCGATGGCCGAGCGACAGCAGGTATTCGGTCAGGTCGCGCGCCGCGGCTTCGTTGTCGATGCGGATGGTGGCGATACCCTGGGAGGGGTGACCGGGCGCGACCGCGACCGCCACCACACCGGCCTGGCGCACCTCGGCCAGCACGCGCTCGGACTCGCACAGCGGCGGGGTGAGGATCAGAGCGTCGATGCCGGCCTTGAGCAGTTTGCCGAGCGCGGCGGCCGCCATTTCGCTCTCGCCGCAGCGCTCGACCAGCACCTGCGCACCGGTGCGGCTGCTCTCATCAAGCGCGCCGAGCAGCAACTCGCTCAAGTAGCCGGTAGAAGGATTGTCGTACAGCAGGCCGATGCGGCACGGCACCGAGCCGGCAAGGCGGCGCGCCGCGGGACTGGGCGCGTAGTTCAGCGCCCGGATCGCCGCGTACACCATTTCGCGCGTCTCGGGCTTGACGTTGCTTTCGCGGTTGATGACGCGCGACACCGTCATCGGCGAGACGCCGACATGCGCCGCGACGTCGCGTATCGTGACACTTTGGTTCGGCCTTCGCCGCTGGCGCTCCATCGTCATCGTATATCCTTGCGGCTATGGTAGCGCTTAAAAATTTGCGGCAGCAATCAATCCTGGGACTGCTGTGGTGCGCGGCGCTGCTGCCGCAGGCCGCGGGCGCGGCGCCGCGCGGCGTCGCGCACGCGTCACTCTGGCCGCGCTCGCACAGCGTCGGATTGCTCGACCCTGTCACCGAGAGCGCGGTGTCCGAGCTGATGCGGCGCATGAGCCTGGAGGAGAAGGTCGGGCAGACGATCCAGGCCGACATCAGCCATGTCACGCCCGAGGACCTGCGCCGCTATCCGCTCGGCGCGGTACTCGCCGGCGGCGATTCATCGCCGGCCGCCGGCACCGATCGCACGCCGGCGGCATGGCTTGCGCTGGCGCGCGCTCTGCGGGCAGTGTCAATCGAACCGCGGTCCGGACACACGGTGATCCCGCTGCTGTTCGGCATCGACGCGGTGCACGGCAACGCCGGCGTCGCCGGTGCGACCATCTTCCCGCACAACATCGGACTCGGTGCGGCGCATGACGCGGCGCTGATCGGCCGCATCGGCGCTGCCACGGCGCAGGAAATGGCCGCAGTGGGGATGGACTGGACATTCGCGCCGGCGCTGGCGGTGCCGCAGGACCTGCGCTGGGGCCGCAGCTACGAAGGCTACTCGCAGGATCCGGCGCTGGTACGGCGCTACGCAGCCCAGATGGTGCACGGGCTGCAGGGTGATGCGGCGAGCGGCGCGGCGGTGCAAAGCGGCCACGTCGCCGCGACCGCCAAGCACTTTGTCGGCGACGGCGGCACGCGCCAGGGCATCGACGAGGGCGACAGCGAGCTCAGCGAGCGCGAGCTGATCCGGGTGCATGCCCAAGGGTACGCTTCCGCGATCGAGGCCGGCGTGATGAGCGTGATGGCGTCATTCTCGAGCTGGCAGGGCGTGAAGATGCATGGCAACCAGAGCCTGCTGAGCGGCGTACTCAAGGAGCGCATGGGCTTTGAGGGTTTCGTGGTGAGCGATTGGAACGGTTATGCCCAGATTTCGGGCTGCAGCCGCGACAGTTGCGCGGCTGCGCTGCAGGCCGGGATCGACATGTTCATGGCGCCCGACGGCTGGAAGGCGCTGTTTGACAACACAGTCGCACAGCTGCGATCCGGCGAGATACCGCAGGCACGGCTGGACGACGCCGTGCGCCGGATCCTGCGTGTCAAGCTGAAGCTGGGCCTGTTCGATGCCGCGCGCCCGTGGGAGGGGAGGCTGGATCTGATCGGCTCGGACGAACACCGTGCGCTCGCGCGCACCGCGGTACGCGAGTCGCTGGTGCTGCTGAAGAACACTGGGCGGGTGCTGCCGATCCGCGCCGGCGCGCGGGTGCTGGTCGCGGGGGATGCGGCCGACGATATCGACCGCCAGTGCGGCGGCTGGACTCTTGGGTGGCAGGGCGGCGGTCGCAGCAACGCCGATTTTCCGCAGGGCGAGTCGATCTACGCCGGACTGCGCGCCGCACTCGAGCGCGGCGGCGGCAGCGCACAGCTCAGCGCCGACGGCAGCTACAGCGAGCGGCCTGAGGTCGCAATTGTCGTGTTCGGTGAGCGGCCGTACGCCGAAAAGAACGGCGACCTGGCCGCGCTCGATTACCAGGCCGACGCCGGGCGGGACCTGGCGCTGCTGCGGCGGCTGCGCGCCGAGCGTATTCCGGTGGTGGCAGTATTCGTATCGGGTCGGCCGCTGCGCATGTCCGCCGAAATCGACGCCTCGGATGCGTTCATCGCCGCGTGGCTGCCCGGATCGGAGGGCGGCGGCATCGCCGATGTGCTGATAGGGGATGCGAACGGGGCAGCGCGCCAGGATTTCAGCGGCACGCTGTCCTTCGCATGGCCGCAGCCGCAGCTCGCGATCGGCTACGGGTTGCACTACGCCGGCCAGCGGCGCGCTCTCTAGGGGATGTAATACAGCGCGAACGATTTGCCGACCCGTTGTACGGGCTGATAACGCCGCAGCCAGTCGTAGCCGGCCTGGTTTTCCTGCAACGTGAGCATCGTGATGGCGACCCAGCCGCTGACGGGTTGATTGGGCCTGAGCAGCGTGTAGGGCGGCAGCGCTTCGCGGCTCAGATCGGCGGTGCCGCGGTAACCGAGCCACAGCTGCTGCACGCCACGCGCCGCGAGCACCTGTTCCAGCCGCCGCAGGTCCTGGCCGCCCCAGTCCAGATCCGAGTCCACCAGGATGCGCTCCGGGTGATCCCCGGCGAGCGGATTGAAGTAGGCCAGGTAATCCGGATAGGCGAACGCGGGGATCGCGATCTGCCACAGCATCAGCGCCGCGATCACGGCGCGCGCCGCCGGCGCGTGCCACTGCCGCCAGGCGCTGCAAAGCGCGTAGCCAGCGCCGATCGCAAGCAGCGGGTAGGCGATCAGAACGTGGCGTACGCCTATGTTGATATGGCTGTAGACGCAGCAGAACAGCAGGATCGATACGAAGCAGGCGCTCGGGGCGAGCAGGTAGATGTCGGCGGCGCGCCAGCCGCGCAGCGCCAGCAGCCCGAGCCCGGGCAGACCCAGCAGCAGCAGCGGCAGCGGCGTTTTGACCGCAAGCGCCACCGGATAGAAATACCACCAGCCGGCCGCGGCGGTGTGCCCGAGCAGAAACGACAGGTGGCCGTGCTCGTTGTGCCACTCAACGCCGAGAAAATTCATCGGCACCATCAGAAAGCCGAGCGGCAGCGGCACACGCGCCGCAAAACGATACGCCATGTCGTGCAGTGCGCCGTGATGGCCCGCCAGGAAGTCCAGTGCCGGGCTCGGCGCCAGATCAGGCGTCGTCAAATAGACCAGCGCCGGTCCGTAGATCCCGACCATGATCACCAGCGTCACCAGCAGCGCCACGGCCGCTGTGCCCAGCCGCCGTGGCAGCTGCCACGACAGCGGCGCGCGCGGCAGGAACAGCAGTCGCAACACCACCAGACTGACTGCCGCCACGCCGATGAATGGCACTGCCGACATCTTGGTGGCGACCGACAGGCCGGCGGCAAAGCCCAGACGCAGTGCCGCCCCCATGCTGGGGGATTCGAACCAGCGCAGCAGCAGGTACAGGCTCAGCATGGTCATCGCGGTGACCGGCACGTCCAGCGCGACCACGGCGGCGTGCCCCAGAATGACCGGAGTGCTGACCAGAAACACCAATGCCGCCAGCGCCGCGGGCTCGCCATACCAGCGGCGCACCCACCACCAGCTCGCTGCCAGCAGCAGCAGCAGGAAGGGCAGCATGCCGAGCCTGGCCAGCGTCAGGATCGTGTCGTAACTGGCCGGGGAGTTGTACAGCAGGTCGCGGCCCTGTGCGTCGCCGATCGGCATCGGCTCGCCATGAATTCGCGCTCCGGCCAGGTACGGGCCGATCGCAGCCGCCAGCCGTGCCAGCGGCGGATGCTGGTTGTCATAGCGATACTCGCCGCGATCGATCAGCACCAGCCCGGCCGCGATATGCTCCGGCTCGTCCCAGAAATTGCCGAAAAAGCGGTAGCTGCTGATGCACAGCGCGCACGCCAGCACGCCGAGCACGAGCGGCGCAGCCAGCGAGCAGCGAGTAGGCCAGCGCGTCAGCCAGCGCATCAGCAAATGCCTTCCATCGATTGTGAACCGGGACGAGGCGCCAATTCTGCGCCGCGGCCGCCGTCCGCGGTGCGCGATTGACGGGATATTGCGGTAATGGGAGGCGCTGAAGTAGATTGCCGGAGTTTTTTTGCCCCCGCAGCGTAGCTTAGCGTCAGTGTCCCCAGAAATCCCCACGATCAGCGCCGACACCCAGGCTTGGGTAGTGCATAAGTTTGGCGGTTCCAGCGTCGCCGATGCGCAATGTTTCGAGCGCGTGGCCGCTATCGTGGAATCGCAGACCGGGCGGCCGCGCCTGGCAGTGGTGCTGTCGGCCTGCAAGGGCGTTACCGACAGCCTGCTCGATCTGGTGGCGCTGGCCGAGCGCCAGCAGAGCGATTGGCAGCAGCGGCTCAGCGCGCTGCGCGAGCGGCATGCCGCGATTGCCTCGGCGCTGTTGGATGCGGCCGGGGCCGCGGACTATCTGAGCGGATTCGATCGCGATGTCACCGATCTGAGCGGCGTGCTGCAGACCACCAGCATGATGCGTTCGGCCGCGCAGACGGTGCGCGACCTGTGCTCCGGCTACGGTGAGATCTGGTCTTCTCAGCTGTTTTGCCGCTATCTGCAGTTGCGCCGTATTCGCGCCGGCGTGCAATGGCTGGACGCGCGGCGCTGCGTCACGGTGGAGTGGGGGCCGCTGGGTCCCGGAGTGCAGTGGCCGGAATCGCAGCGCAAGCTGCAGTCACTGCTGCCGCCGTCATCGGCGCCCGCCACGCTGGTCATCACCGGCTACATCGCCAGCGATCCGCGTGGGATTCAGACCACGCTCGGCCGCAACGGCAGCGATTTTTCGGCCTCGATCTTCGGCGCGCTGCTCAATGCAGCGCAGATTGACATCTGGACCGACGTCGACGGTGTGCTGTCGGCTGATCCGCGCCGCGTGCCCGATGCGCAGGTGATCGATTCGCTGTCGTACAACGAGGCGATGGAGCTGGCTTACTTTGGCGCCAAGGTGATCCATCCGCAGACCATGGCGCCGGCGGTCGGCGGCGGTATTCCGATCTGGATCCGCAACACCTTTGCTGCCGACAAGCCCGGTACCCTGATCTGCGCGCGGCCGAGCTCCAGCCTGCCGGTCAAGGGCATCACCAGCATCGAGAACGTCGCGCTGGTGAATCTCGAGGGCGCCGGCATGATCGGTGTGCCGGGCACCGCGCATCGCCTGTTCGGCGCGCTGCGCGAGGAAGGCATCTCGGTGATCCTGATCTCGCAGGGCAGCTCCGAGCATTCGATCTGCTGCGCCATCCCACAGTCGCAAGCGGCGCGCGCCCAGAGCGTGCTCGAGGCCGCGTTCGAGCGCGAGCTGGCCGAGGGCCAGATTCAGAAGGTCGATGTGACGCCGGATCTGGCCATTCTGGCCGTGGTCGGTGACGGCATGGCGGGCATGCCGGGCGCCGCCGCCAAGGTATTCGGTGCCCTGGGCAATGCGCGCATCAACGTGCGCGCGATCGCGCAAGGGGCTTCGGAGCGCAACATATCGGTGGTGGTCGACGGCCGGCATGCGACGCGCGCACTGCGGGCGACGCACGCCAGCTTCTACCTGTCCCCGCATACGCTGTCGATCGGCGTCATCGGACCGGGCACGGTCGGGCGCGTGCTGCTCGATCAGCTCGCGAGCCAGAGCGAGCGGCTGGCGCGCGAGTTCAAGATCGATCTGCGGGTGCGCGGCATCCTGCGCTCCAACCAGATGCGGCTGGCTGATGTCGGACTGCCGCTGCTGCGCTGGCGCGACGAGCTGCAGCAGCACGCGCAGCCGGCGGATCTTGAGCGCTTCGTCGAACACGTGCGGGCGGACCATCTGCCGCACACGGTGCTGATCGACTGCAGCGCCGACGCCGAGGTGGCCGCGCACTATCGCGACTGGCTGGCGGCAGGTATTCATATCGTGACGCCGAACAAGAAGGCCAATAGCGGCACGCTGGCCTACTACGAGAGCCTGAAGGCCGCGCGGCGCGCGAGCGGTGCGAATTACCTGTACGAGACCACGGTCGGCGCCGGCTTACCGGTGATCCAGACGCTGCGCGATCTGCGCGAAACGGGCGATGAGATCACGCGCATCGAAGGCATCTTTTCCGGCACGCTCGCCTACCTGTTCAACGTCTATGACGGCAGCACGCCGTTCTCGGACATCGTGCGCGAAGCCAAGCAGCGCGGCTACACTGAACCCGACCCGCGCGATGACCTGTCCGGCACCGACGTGGCGCGCAAACTCATCATATTGGGCCGCGAGATGGGCCTGCCGCTGGAGATGAGCGATGTCGAAGTCGCAAGCCTGGTGCCGGACGATCTGGTCGGTGGCAGCAGCGAGGCGTTTCTGGCCGGCCTGTCGCGCTATGACACCCCGATGAAGCAGCGCTATGAACAAGCACGCGAGCGCGGACGGGTGCTGCGCTACGTTGGCGCGATCTCCGCCGACGGACGGGCGAGCGTGGGCCTGATGGAACTCGATGCCCGCCACGCGTTCGCCAACATTGCGCTGACCGATAACGTGGTGCGCTATGCCACCGCACGTTACTGCGATAACCCATTGATCGTGCAAGGGCCGGGTGCCGGGCCGGCCGTGACGGCAGGCGGCGTATTCGCCGATCTGCTGCGCCTGGCGACTTACCTTGGGGCGCGGCTGTGAGCTGCGGCGGCGGCCGCGCTGCCGGCGCCGCTGCGCCGGTGCGCAGCGTCGCGACCGCTTTTGCGCCGGCCTCGGTCGGCAACGTCGCGATCGGATTCGACATCCTGGGCTTCTCGGTCGATGCCATTGGCGATCGCGTGACGGCGCGGCGTACGGAGGCGCCCGGGGTCCGCATCAAGGCGATCCGGGGTGCGGTGCCGGATTTGCCGCTCGAGGCGGCAAGGAACACGGCTGGACGCGCGGTCATCGCGCTGGCCGAGGCTAAGCCGCTCGACTTTGGCTTCGAGCTCGAGATCGACAAAGGCATACCGCTGGCGTCCGGGCTGGGCGGCTCGGCGGCCTCGGCGGTGGCCGCCGTCGTTGCGGCCAATGCACTGCTGCCTGAGCCGCGCACGCAACTCGAGCTGCTGCAGTACGCGATGCATGGCGAGGCGGTCGCCAGCGGCTCGATGCACGTCGATAATATTGCGCCTTCGCTCTACGGCGGCCTGGTGCTCACCGTCGGCATCGATCACCCGCGCGTCAAGCAGATTCCGGTGCCGGGCTCGATCCGGGCGGTGATCGTGCATCCGCATATGTTCCTATCGACCCGGCAGGCGCGCGCGATTCTGAAGGGCAGCGTGGAGATGGCCGATTTCGTCTGGCAAACGGCCAACCTTGCCGGATTCATTTCCGGCTGCTACACCAACGATCTGGACATGCTGCGCGAATCCTTCGAAGACGTGGTAATCGAGCGGCAACGCGCGGCGCTGATCCCGGGATTTGGCGAAGTGCGTCGCGCCGCATTGTCAGCCGGGGCGCTCGGCTGTTCGATCTCGGGCGCGGGGCCAACGGTGTTTGCCTGGTGCCTGCAGGAGCACGCGAGCGCAGTACGTGCGGCCATGGTGAGCGAGTTCGCCAATTACGGTTTGCAGGCCGACGATTGGGTGATCGCCATCGAGCCGTCCGGCGCGCGCGTCATCAGCTGATGCAGTTCTCCAGTAGCCGCGATCCGCTGCATCGGGCCGGTTTCAGCGCCGCGATCACGCGCGGGCTGGCCCCGGACGGCGGCCTGTATGTGCCGACCGAGTGGCCGCGGACGATGCCCGTTGCCGAAGCCGATGATCTCGCCGGGTTGGCGCTCGAGTTGCTGCAACCGTTCGTGGCCGGCGATGCGCTGGCGGCCGAGCTGCCCGGGATCAGCCGCGAAGCGTTCAATTTTCCTGCGCCGCTGCGCGCACTCGGTGACAGCGGGCGCCTGGCGGTGCTCGAGCTGTTTCATGGCCCGACGGCCGCGTTCAAGGACTTCGGTGCGCGCTTTCTGGCGGCGGCGCTGACGCGCGCGCGGCAAGGCGCCGCCCGGCCGCTCAAGATTCTGGTGGCCACGTCGGGCGATACCGGCGGGGCGGTGGCCGCGGCGTTTCATCGGCACAGCGGCATCGAAGTCGCGGTGCTGTTTCCGCACGGCCTGGTGTCACCGACGCAGCAGCGCCAGCTGACCTGCTGGGGCGACAACGTGCGCAGCTTTGCAGTGCGCGGCAGCTTCGATGACTGCCAGCGGCTGGTCAAGCAGGCGTTCGGTGATGCGGCGCTGCGCGAGCGTTTCGAGCTCTCCTCCGCCAACAGCATCAACCTCGGCAGGCTGCTGCCGCAGACGGTGTACTACTGGGCTGCCAGCCTCAGGATCTGGCGCACCCACGGCGAGCCCGCCTCATTCGTGATTCCCAGCGGCAACCTCGGCAATGCGACCGCCTGTGTCTGGGCGCGCCGGCTCGGGGCACCGATCGATGCGATCGTGCTGGCGCACAACGCCAATCGCACCGTGCCCGACTATCTCGAGCAGGGGGTGCTGCGCCCGCGAGCGAGTGTGGCGACCATCTCCTCGGCCATGGACGTCGGTAATCCCAGCAATCTGGAGCGGCTGATGGCGTTGTTTCCGGACCTGCCAGCGCTGTGCGCGGCAGTGCGCGCGCTATCGATCGACGACGACGCTACCCGAGAACGGATTCGGATCGACTTTCAGCGCTACGGCCAGGTCTGGTGCCCGCATAGCGCCGTCGCGGCGGAGGCCTACGAGCGCCTCAGTCCGGCGGAACGCGCGCACGGCCGCTGGGTGCTGGTGGCGACGGCGCATCCGGCCAAGTTTCGCGAGATCGTCGAGCCACTGATTGGCGCGGCGCTCACGATGCCGCAGAATCTGGCGCGTCTGTTCGACCGGCCCTCGAGCTGCAGTGAGATCGAGGCTACGCTGGCTGCGCTGAAAGACTCCCTCTAACATGGAATCGCTGCCGCCCATCAATCTTGAATTTCTCGCCAGCGGCATCGGCGCCGCCGTCCTGCTCGCCGGCCTGTTCCTGCTGTGGCGCTGGGATCGGCGCCGACGGCTTCGTGCGGCGCGGGCTTTGGCGATCACCAATTGCGGCTATGAACACCTGCGCAACGTACTGGTGCCGGACGGTCAGGGCAGCACGCTGCACGTGGATTTTCTACTGCTGACCGCGCGCGGGCTGGTGGTGATCGATCTGCGCGATGTGACCGGCAATATCTTCGGCGGCGACCAGATGACCGAGTGGACCGTGATGCATCGCGCGCTGCGTTACACTTTTCCCAACCCGCAGACCGGACTGTACGATCGCATCGCCGCCGTGCGCGCGCTTGCACCGGACGTGCCGATCGAGGGCCTCGCGGTGTTTACCTCCAGCGGCCACTTTCCCAAGGGCTTACCGCGCCACACGCTAATGCTCGATTCGATGGCGGCGGAATATCCCGCCTCCGACCGCCACGCCATGAGCGCAGTGCTCGAGCGCTGGATGCCGGCCTGGAAACTTATCGAGCGATCGGTGGCCCCGAGCAAGCTCGCCTCGCCGAAGGCGGCGATCTAGCCGGTGACGGCATACCGTGCCGCGCCCAGGACGCCTGCGCTGCTGCTAGCGGCGTTCGCAGCGGCTGTGTCGCTGCCTGAATTGGCGCTGACCCAGGAGCACGACAGGGATACCGCGTCGCCGATCAAACACGTGATCGTGATCATCGGCGAGAATCGAAGCTTCGATCACGTGTACGCCACCTATGCGCCGCGCAGCGGCCAACGCATATCGAACCTGCTGTCGCGCGGCATCATCAACGCCGATGGCACACCGGGACGCAACCACGAAGCCTCGGCGCAGCGGGCGGCGACCGACACGCACCGCTATGCGATCAGTCCGCCCAGGGCCTACGCTTATGCCAATGTACCGCCGCCCGGGACCCACGACGCTCCCAGTGCGCCGAGCGATAAAAAGCCCGCGCCGTTCGCGACCCTTGCGGCCGCCAGAGCCGCCGAGCACGACCTGGCGGACGAGTACTATCCGCTGCTGCTGAGCGGCGCTACCGGTTTGCCCGCGAACGTGATCGATACCCGTATCGCGAACTACGAGAACCTGGGCGCGGGCGCATTTCAACTTACGCCATCGGTCAAATACGACGACTACGCGGCCAGTCCGGTGCATCGCTTCTACCAGATGTGGCAGCAGAGCGATTGCAGCGTCGAGCACGCAACCGCGGCGAATCCCAGCGGCTGCCGCAACGATCTGTTCGCCTGGGTGGAAGTCAGCGCGGGCGCGGGAAGCAACGGCAAACCGCAACCGCTGCCAGTCACCAATATCTCCACCGGCGAAGGATCGACGGCGCTCGAGTTCTATAACGTACAGCAGGGAGATGCGCCGTATCTGAAGCAGCTGGCCGATCGCTACACCCTCAGCGACAACATGCATCAGTCGGTCCAGGGGGGCACCGGTGCCAATCACATCATGTTCGGCTATGCCGACGCCATCTGGTACAGCGATGGCCACGGCCACGCCACGAAACCTCCGGCCAATCAGATCGAAAATCCCGATCCCATGCCTGGGACGGACAACTGGTATGACCAGGACGGCTACAGCGGCGGCAGCTACAGCGCCTGTGCCGATCCTGGCCAGCCCGGCGTAGGCTCGGTGGTCAGCTATCTTCAGTCCTTGCCACGCCCGATCAATCCGCGCTGCGAACCAGGGCACTATTATCTGCTGAACAACTCCAATCCAGCCTTCAATGCCGACGGCAGTCCGAGCAGCCGCTATGCGGCGATTACGATTCCGCCCAGCTCGGTGCGCCATATTGGCGATGTGCTGATGCAGGCCAATATCTCGTTCGGTTATTTCGGCGGCGACTGGGCCATCTACCAGAGCGATCCGGCCGCCGCCAATCCTTACGACGCCTATTGCAGCATCTGTAACCCGTTCCAATACGCCAGCGACATCATGACCAATCCGGCGTTGCGGCAGGCGCACATTCACGACACCGATAACCTCAACCAGGACCTGGCCGATGAGAATCTGCCGGCGGTGTCGATCGTCAAGCCGAGCATGTTCGTCGACGGCCATCCGGCGTCTTCCAAGCTGGATCTGTTCGAGGGTTTCATAAAGAAGATCATCGATGAGCTGCAGGCCCACCCGAGGCTTCGCGGCGACACCGCGATCTTCATCACCTTCGATGAAGGCGGGGGCTACTACGACTCCGGTTACATCCAGCCGCTCGATTTCTTCGGCGACGGCCCGCGCATTCCGCTGCTGATCGTGTCGCCCTATAGCGAGGGCGGATTCGTCAATCACGGTTACGCCGATCATGTGTCGATCATCAAATTCATCGAGCGCAACTGGCGGCTCAAGCCAATCACGGCGCGCAGCCGCGATAACTTCCCCAATCCGAAAACGCGCCGCGACAACCCCTATGTGCCGGTCAACACCCCGGCCCTGAGCGATCTTTGGGACGCGTTTCATTTCAGCGCCGCGGGCCGGGTGGCGCGGTGATGCAGCCGGTGTGGCAGCAGCATCGATCGCTGTCATCGACGGCTGCCGTCGCCGCGTTGCTGCTCGGTGACTTCGGCTGCGCTCGTCCGGGCTCCGGGTTCGAGGGCCAGTGGCAGTTCTCCTGGCAGGGGCGCATCGGCACCGAGCAGGCGATGCTTTCGCTGCAGCCGAGCGGCCAGCTGCTGAACGGCAGCTATCGCAGCGCGCGCGGCAGCGTGCCGCTGTCCGGTTCGGTGCATGATCATGAAGTCTCGTTTGTGGTGAATTTTTCGGGTCCGCCGCCCTACCGGGTCGAGTTTTCGGGCACGCTGCACGGCAATCGGATTGCCGGCCAGGCACAGCCACAGGACGTCAATGGCCGCGCCTTCGCGGGCCATGGCGGCGAAGTCTCGCCGGACTATTACAGCTGGACGGCGTTGCGGGTGGGAGCGCGGGATTGAGGCCTTGCGCGGGCGTTCACTGCTGCGCCTCCGCAATCAGCCAACGACGAAAGGCAACCAGATCCGGCTCCTCGGCGCGCGCTTTGGAGCACACGACGTAGTACGCAAACTCAGTTACCAGAGACAGCTTGAACGGCCTGATAAGCCTGCCGGTCGCCAGGTGCTCCAACGCCAATGCCTTGGTCGCCAGTGCGACACCCTGGCCGCTGACAGCCGCCTGGATCACCAGCGCGCCGTCCGAGAATCGCAGGCCCTTGGTTATATCGACGCCGCTGACGCCAGCGGCTCGAAACCAGTCGCTCCAGCCGGGCCAATAGCCCTTTTCGTGTCTCCAGTCGGTGTGGATCAGCGCTTGCCCGCGTAGATCAGCGGGCTTCTTCAGAGCCGCGCGGCCTTTCAGCAGCTGTGGGCTGTAAACCGGAAAGATCTCGTCATGGAACAGCCGCTCAGCGGCCAAGCCGGGAAAGTTGCCGAGTCCATGTCGGATTCCCAGGTCGACCCGGGAATGATCCAGATCCACGAGCTCATCCGAAGCATGCACCAGTACATCAAGATCCGGATATCGCTCCCGAAACCGATGCAGCCGCGGCACCAGCCACTCGGCAGCGATCGACGGCACGGCGCTCACCGTCAGAATACGCTGGCCGCCAGACGCCATGGTTGCGACCGCCGATGACAGGTGTTCAAACGCATCGCGTAAATCCGGGAGCCCAGCCAGCGCGTCAGCGGTGAGACTGTATCCGCCGCTGCGTCGACGCAGAAGTTTGCGGCCCAGATGATCTTCCAACAGCTTCATCTGCTGGCTCACGGCCGCAGCCGTGACGTGCAACTCCTGTGCGGCCGCGCGAAAGCTCTCGTGACGAGAAACGACTTCGAAGGCCCGAAGCGAATTCAGTGGCGGCATTCTTCGACGCATTGTGATGATCCTAAAGATTTTCTATCGATCACCCGAAGAAAGCATGACTCGGACTTTAGCCGCCGAGAGCCTACCATTTCCTCCGCACTCTTATGTGGAGCTACCAACATGAACAGCCATCGCATTGTCCTCACTGCCAAGAGTTACCTTTGCATTGCCGCGTTGAGCGCCTGCGCCGCGCTCTCGAGTCCCGCGCGGGCAGGCGGCCATGAGGTCACCATCATGATCCCCATCGACCACACAGGTCTTGATATCAGCCAGCCGACCGGCGCCCAGGAGTATTACCACCGCTTGCAAAAGGCCGCCTTCATTGCCTGCAGGCACGGCAACCGTGTGGACCTGCTGGCCCTCAGCGATCCCTGGGCGTGCTATCAGAAAGCGATTGGCGATGCGGTCCGAGCGGCAAGCCAACCGCAGCTGACGATGATCTATCTGAAAACTCATACGTCGCTGGAGGCAGCGGCTTACGGCATCGAGAGTCCGGTGGTGGCGGCAAAGTGACTAAGACGGCGCGGCCGGCAGAGTAAATAATGCCCGCGCATTCGCACTGGTGCACGCCGCGCACTGTTCCAGGCTCTCGCCGCGCGCGGCGGCGACTGCCGCGCCGATATGCGGCAGGTACATCGGTTCGTTGCGCCGCGATCTTGGTTTCGGTGAAAGATCGCGCGGCAGCAGGTACGGCGCGTCGGTCTCCAGCAGCAGCCGATCGGCGGGGATCGACGGCAGCAACGCCTGCAGGTGTGCGCCGCGGCGTTCATCGCACAGCCAGCCGGTAATGCCGATCGACAGCTCGAGCGCCAGATAGTCCTCCAGTTCGCGCGCGCCGGCGGTGAAACAATGTGCCACGGCGCCTGCCAGGTGGCGACGGTGTTCGCGCAGCACGGCGAGGAAGTCCTGGTGCGCGTCGCGCTGATGCAGGAACACCGGCTTGCCGCTCTCGGCCGCGAGCCGCAGCTGCCACTCAAAGGCGCGCCGCTGCGCGTTGCGCGGCGACAGGTCGCGGTAGTAGTCGAGCCCGCACTCGCCGGCGGCGACCACTTCCGGCTCGGCCAACAACTCGCGCAAGGCCGGCAAATCCTCAGCAGTCAGCTGTGCGGCGTGATGCGGGTGCACGCCCGCGGTGGCGAACAGCGTGCCGGGCCTGCCGCGCGCAAGCTCGATGGCGGCGGCGCTGCTCGCAACGCTTGCCCCGGTCACGATCATCTGCAGTACCTGATGAGCGCGCGCGTGCTCGATCACCGCGTCGCGGTCGCGGTCAAAACTATCGTGGGTCAGATTGGCGCCGATGTCGATCCATTGCATGGCGCTACTGTAATGCCGCACGGCGCTGCCTGATATGATTGGCTGGTGTTGCGACAATTGCAGCTCTGGGATGTCGATGGCAGTGAGCACGACTGGTCGGTGCGCCAGAGCGCGCGCGCGCGGCGCCTGAGCGTGCGCGTGTTTCGCAATGGCGGGGTCGAAATCGTAGTTCCGCCGCGCACTTCGCCGCGCCGCGTCAGCGAATTCGTCAGCGAACACCGCGAATGGATCGAGCGCCAGCGGCGGCGCGCGCCGCCGCGGCAGGACTGGCCATTGCCGCCGGCGGGCTTGTCGTTGACGGGAATCGGCGAGCAATGGTGTTGCAGGGCGATCGCGGGCACCGGGCGCGTCGAGCTGCAGCAGATCGGCCCGCTCGAGCTGCAGATCAGCGGCCGGCTGGAAGATCGCGCGCGGCTGCGGCGCCTGCTCGCGGACTGGCTGGTCGAACGCGCGCGGCTGCGCCTCGAGGCAACGCTGCGAGCGCTCGCGGCGCGCATGGCAGTGAAGCCCGGGCAACTGCAGGTGCGCTGCCAGCGCTCGCGCTGGGGCAGCTGTTCGCGCCGCGCCACGATCAGTTTGAACGCCTGTCTGCTGTTTCAGCGCCCCGATGTGCTGCGCTACCTGATGATCCACGAGCTGGCGCATCTGCGACACATGAATCATTCCGCTCGCTTCTGGGACGAGGTGGCGCGCCACGAGCCTGGCTGGAAAGCGCTGGATCGAGAGCTGCTGCAGGGCTGGCGGCGCGTGCCGTCATGGATTTTCAGGTGAGCGATCCGCCGCCGCCGGCACCGGACGGCGCCAGCCAGGTTGATCTGACGGACGAGGCGGTCCACTGGGATCTGGGCGGCTCGCTGTCCTACAGCGACTACCTGCGACTCGATCGGCTGCTCGATGCGCAGAAGCCGCTGTCCACCGAACACGATGAGATGCTGTTCATCATCGTGCATCAGGTGTCGGAACTGTGGATGCGGCTGATGCTGCACGAGCTGCACGCCGTGATCGCCTGCGTGCGCCGCGACAATCTCGACCCCTCCTTCAAGATGCTGGATCGCATTGGCCGCGTGCAGGCGCAGCTGCTGGCGGTGTGGGAGGTTCTGTCCACGATGACGCCGGCGGACTACTCGTCATTTCGCAATCTCCTCGGGCACTCATCGGGCTTCCAGTCGGTGCAATACCGCCTGCTCGAGTTCACGCTCGGCAACAAGCACGCCGATGTCATTGAGGTGCACCGGCGCGACAGCGAAACCTACGCGGTGCTGGCGCGCGCGCTGGCGGCGCCGAGTCTGTACGACGAAGTCCTGCGGCTGTTGTCGCAGCGCGGCTACGGCGTACCGGCGAGTTCGCTGGTGCGCGATTTCAGCCAGCCGTATGTGCCGTCCAAACAGGTGACCGCCGCGTGGCTGGGCGTGTATCACAATGCGGTCAAGGATTGGGATCTGTACGAACTGGCCGAGCGCCTGGTCGATCTCGATCATCGTTTCCAGCTGTGGCGCTTCCAGCACATGAAGACCGTGGAACGCATCATCGGCTACAAGCCGGGAACCGGTGGTACTGCCGGGGTCAGCTACCTGGCGAAAGCGCTGCGGCTCAGGCTTTTCCCCGAGCTCTGGGAAGTGCGCACCTCGATGTAGCGCTCAGCCGTGCGGCACGCCGGCCGGCTGCCGCCAATGCAGCGCCCGTACGTGCGCGCCGTGTCGCACCGCCAGGCGCGCGGGCACGCCGATCAGGTATGCCTCCTGCGCAAGTTGCATGTGGAGCAGATCGGCGCGGCTGTCACCGTAGGCACAGACGCGGCCGGGCGCGTCACGTGCGATCACCGCGGCAAGACAGCGCTGCTTTTCCCCGCCGCGGCAATTGGCGCTCGCCAGGCGCCCATCGAGCCGGCCGTCGGCGCGCCAGCGCACCTCGGTGCAGATGACCTCATCAAAGCCGAGCGCGCGGCCGATCTGCGGCACGTACAGATCGGTGCTGGCCGACATCAGCAGCAGCCGATCACCGCGCGCGCGATGCATCGCGATCGCGGCAAGCGCCTCCGCGTACAGGCCCCGGGGCACCAGTGCGGCGACGTAGCGCTCGGCCCAGCGCGCAAGGCTGGCGCGCGTGGCGCCGCCGAGCAGGGCGTGAATCACTGCGCCCTTGAAGGCGCCACGATCGCGGGTCAGGATAAATTTTGCCGCCGCCGGCAGCGCCAGCACGAAGCGCGGCAGCCGCCACGGGCGGCGCCAAAGATAGCCCCACAGGAAAGGGCCGAAGGTGTCGCGCCGCGTGATGGTGCCGTCGAGATCGAAAACTGCCAGGCCGCCGCTGTTCACAGCATGGCCTCAGCTGCTCGCCCGCGCGCCCGCCGCCTTCAGGCGGCGCGGCTCTGGCCGGCGAGCTGGCGCAGTACGAACGGCAGGATGCCGCCGTGGCGAAAGTACTCGCGCTCCTTCGGCGTGTCGATGCGCACGCGCACTTCGAAGCGGATAGGACTGCCGCTGGCGGGCGTCGCAATCACGACAGCAGTGCGTGCGTCGCTGCCGTGAAAGCCCGTGATCTCGTAGCTCTCGTGGCCGCTGAGACCGAGCGACTGGCTGTTCTGCGGGGCGATGAATTGCAGCGGCAGCACACCCATGCCGATCAGATTGGAGCGGTGGATGCGCTCGTAGCTCTCGGCGATGACCGCGCGCACGCCGAGCAGCATGGTGCCCTTGGCGGCCCAATCGCGCGAAGAGCCGGTGCCGTATTCCTTGCCGGCGAGGATGATCAGCGGCGTGCCGTCCGCCTTATAGCGCATCGCGGCGTCATAGATGCTCATCGTCTCGCCGGTCGGAAGGTACGCCGTGACACCGCCTTCGGTGCCGGGCAACAGCAGATTGCGCAGTCTTATGTTGGCGAAGGTACCGCGCATCATCACTTCGTGGTTGCCGCGGCGCGCACCGTACTGATTGAAGTCGACCGGCTGCACGCCCTGTTCGATCAGATAGCGCGCCGCCGGACTGGTGCGGGCGATATTGCCCGCGGGCGAGATGTGGTCGGTGGTCACCGAGTCGCCGAGCAGCGCCAGTACGCGTGCGCCGGCGATCGCTCCGACCAGAGCCGGCTGCATCGTCATGCCGTCGAAGTAGGGCGGGTTCTTGACGTAGGTCGACTTCGGGTCCCAGTCGTAGATCTTGCCGGCCGGAACCTTGATGCCTTGCCAGCGCTCATCGCCGGTAAATACGCTGCCGTAGCTGCGGCGAAACATCTCGGAATTGATATTGCGCTGGACGTAGTCGGCCACTTCGGCCGGCGCCGGCCAGATGTCGCGCAGATACACCGGCTTGCCGTCCGAACCGCTGCCGAGCGCTTCGTGGTTGAGGTCAACGTCGAGCGAACCGGCGAGCGCGTAGGCGACCACCAGCGGCGGCGACGCCAGGAAATTCATCTTGACCTCCGGATGCACGCGGCCATCGAAGTTTCGATTCCCGGAGAGCACCGCGCAGCCGATGATGTCGCCGAGCTTGATAGCAGCCGAGATCTCGGGCTTGAGCGGGCCGGAGTTACCGATACAGGTGGTGCAGCCGTAGCCGACCAGGTTGAAACCAACGCTGGCGAGCGGCTCGAGCAGACCGGCCTTTTCAAGATAATCGGTGACCACGCGCGAGCCGGGTGCGAGGCTGGTCTTGACCCAGGGCTTGGACCCAAGGCCGCGGCGCTGCGCGTTGCGCGCCAGCAGGCCGGCGGCGATCAGCACATAGGGATTGGAAGTATTGGTGCAGCTGGTGATCGCGGCGATCAGCACTGCGCCGTCGCGCAGTTCAAACGCTTTGCCGTCGACGCTCACCGGTGCAGTGCCGGTGGCAGCCGCGTTTTTGCGCGTGCGCTCCTCGGCCATGCGTGCGTGATGCCTGCGGTAGGTGTCCTTGGCGAGGCGCAGCGGCACGCGATCCTGCGGCCGGCTCGGTCCGGCGAGGCTCGGCTCGACGCTGCCGAGGTCGAGCTCGAGCACGTCGGAGTAATCGGCAGCCTTGGCGCCGTCGTCGCGCCACAAGCCCTGGGCGCGCGCATAGTCCTCGATCAGCTGGATCAGCTCCGCCGGGCGGCCCGACAGCCGCAGGTAGCGCAGCGTCTCGGCGTCGATCGGGAAGATCGCGCAGGTGCTGCCGAATTCAGGCGACATGTTGCCGATCGTGGCGCGATCGGCGAGCGGCAGGTTCGCCAGGCCGTCGCCGAAGAACTCGACGAATTTGTCCACCACGCCGTGCTTGCGCAGCTTCTCGGTCACGGTCAGAACCAGATCGGTGGCGGTCGCGCCCGCAGGCAGGCTGCCGGTTAATTTGAATCCGACCACTTGCGGAATCAGCATCGTCACCGGCTGACCGAGCATGGCTGCTTCGGCCTCGATGCCGCCGACGCCCCAGCCGAGTACGCCGAGACCGTTGATCATCGTGGTGTGAGAGTCGGTGCCGACCAATGTGTCGGGATAGGCCTGGCGTCGGCCGCCGGCGCTGCTCTCGAACACCACCCGTCCGAGGTACTCGAGATTCACCTGGTGCACGATGCCGGTGTTGGGCGGCACCACCTTGAAATTGCGAAACGCCGACTGCCCCCAGCGCAGGAACGCGTAGCGCTCGCCGTTGCGCTCGAACTCGATGCGGTTGTTGTCGGCGAGCGAATGCGCGCTGCCGTAGCTGTCCACCTGCACCGAGTGATCAATGACCAGCTCGGCCGGTGCCAGAGGATTGATCTCGTCGGCGTTGCCGCCGAGCCGCGTCATGGCTTCGCGCATGGCCGCCAGATCCACGATCGCCGGCACGCCGGTGAAGTCCTGCATGATGACGCGTGCGGGGGTGAAGGAAATCTCGTACGACGGAGCGGCCTTCGGATTCCAGTTCAGCAGTGCCTCGACATCGGCGCGCGTCACATTGACGCCGTCCTCGAAGCGCAGCAGGTTCTCCAGCAGGATCTTGAGCGAGTACGGCAGCCGCGCGACTTTTTCCGCCCCGAGCGCCGGCAGACTCCAGATGTCGTAGGCATGCGCACCGGACTTCAGGGTGGTGCGCGCTTTGAAACTATCCGTCATGGTGCCTCCGGCTGCGGCGCGCCGCGACGGCGGCACGTCAGAACGGGCGAATTATATCGGGCGCCAGCCGTGACAGGTGTGAAGAGTTTCGTTGTGCCTGCACATGCCGCTTTGTTTTGAGCTTATATTCATTATCGAGCCGAACCTGTTCCACCACGCCACCGCCGAGACAGCGCCCCTGCTGGTAGAGCACCGCGAACTGGCCCGGTGTCGCGGCGCGCTGCGACTGTTCGAATTCGATGCAGGCGCTGCCGTCGGAGCGCACCGACACGCTCGCCGGCTGCTCTGGCTGGCGATAGCGCAGCTTGACGCCGGCCTCGAAGCTGCCGCTGCGCGGTGGGCACAGCCAGTTGAGCGCTCCTGTCGTCACCGCGCTGGCCTCGAAGCGATGCCGCTCATGGCGCTGCACGACGATCAAGGTGTTGCGCTCGGTATCCTTGTGGGCGACGTACCAGGGCTCCTGCGCGCAGCCGCGCTCACCGCCGATCGCAAGCCCGGTGCGCTGCCCGAGCGTGTAGAACGGCAGTCCGCGGTGGCGTCCGAGCGGGCGACCGTCGAGTGCTTCGATCGGCCCGGGTGTGTCCTGCAGGTAGCGTCCGAGAAAATCCGCGAATGGCCGCTCGCCAATGAAACAGATGCCGGTGCTGTCGGGCTTGTCATGCAGCGGCAGACCGGCGGCGCGCGCCAGTTCGCGCACCTGCCGCTTATCGAGCTCGCCGAGCGGAAACAATACGCGCGCAAAACGCTCGCGCGCGACCGAGTGCAGGAAATAGGACTGATCCTTGGCCTGATCGCAGGCCTGATAGAGCGCCGGACCGTCTTCGAGCTCCAGGTGGCGCGCATAGTGGCCGGTGGCGAACAACGCGGCGCCCAGGCGCAATGCGTAATCGAGGCACAGGCCGAATTTGATGTCGCGGTTGCACTGCACGTCGGGATTGGGAGTGCGGCCGGCGCGGTACTCCGCCAGGAAATGCGTAAACACCTGTTCGCGGTATTGATCGGCAAAACTGACCCGGTGCAGCACGATGCCGAGCTCGGCGGCGACGCTGCGGGCATCCTGGTAGTCCTGGGCGGTGGTGCAGTAGCCGTCATCCTCTTCCCAGTTGCTCATGAACAGGCCCTGCACGTCGTAGCCGGCGTCGCGCAGCAGCAGCGCCGCGACCGCGGAGTCGACGCCACCGGACAGGCCGACGATGACGCGCACGGCGCTGCTGGAGTTCGGGACGGCGGGGCTGTTACTCATGACCCTATTCTAGAGGGTCCAGAGGTCAGCTGGCGGATTATGCCGTACACCCCGCGCGAGCTGGCGTCAGCTGACTCCCGGTACCTTCATCGACAGGTCAGGCGAGAGCGCCTCCGCCTTGAGCGCATCGAGCGGCAGCCGCTGTCCCGCGAGGTAGTCCTCGATACAGCGCAGCACCAGCGGCGTGCGCAGCCGGTCAGCGCGCCGCACGATATCTTCGGGCGCGAGCCAATGCGTCGTCACGATCGGCGGATCGAGCGGACGGTCCGCATCGAAGCCGTGCACGGCGCCGGTGAAAGCGAATCGCAGCGTGGTGTGTCCACGCGGACTGCGCCACTGGTAGATACCCAGCAGCGACTCGGGGGTGAAATGCCACGCCGTTTCCTCGAGGGTTTCGCGAACCACGGCGTCGCGCAGCGCTTCACCGTCCTCGAGATGGCCGGCGGGCTGGTTCAGCACCAGACGGCCGCGAATACGCTCCTCTACCAGCAGAAAGCGCCCGCCGCGTTCGACCACGGCGGCAACGGTAACGTCGGGTTTCCAGACCATGGGCAAGGATACCGCGCGCGGTGCCGCAGTGGCAGCGCTGGCAGGAAGGCGGGCGATGCCCACCTCTCAAAGGCGAGCGATCCGCACCTCACGCTCTTCGATTGCGCTCGCCTGCCAGACGGCGTCGAATTCCTGCAGGTACTGGCGTGCGATCGGTGGGTTATTCAGGCCGGCGATGCCCTCGGCGCGATCGGCGCGCACGCGATAGACGATCGCACGATCATCGGCGATGCAGTACGCCGCGGTGAGTTCTCGATACTGCGGCGCGCGGATCCGGATCTCCAGATAACTGGTGAGCCGGTGCGCCATCGCGATGAATCGGTTGGCGCCGCCACTCATGCGCGCCTGATCGCGCATCAGCACCCGCACCTTGGCGAAGCTGTGGCCGAGCACGAAGCGCTTGACGATCTCGAGCAACGCCGGCTGATCGTAGATCTCAGGCTCCAGATCCGGGGTCATGATCGAGATCAGTCGTTGGCCGCTTGATGCGATGGTTTCGGTGGCGGCGCGCACCTCGTCGAAGGTCGTGAGCACGTGCAGGGTTTCAGTCGGGGGCCGCCGTTCGGCAAGCACGGCCGCCGTGATCGGGCCGTCCTCGATCCCGAAGCTCGACAGACGCGCCGAAGTTGTCGCGCGGGTATCCCGGGTCCCAGTCACTGGCTCGCCTGCGTTGTTTAAGCTTTGTGAGCTTTATGCAGGCCGATGGTAGAGATAGCGGCAGGGGACCGATCGCCAACCGGGTCACAGTTGCGCAGCCGGGCTGTGTGAGACGGCTACCGATTCCGCCGCGAATCCGACAATAATCGGAATTATGTTTATTCGGCGCCGTCGGCGAAGCGGCGCGCCAGGCTCGCGGCCAGACCCAGATAGTGCGCCGGCGCCAGCGCTGCGAGCCGGCTGCGCTCGCCCTGCGGCAGCGGCAGCGTGGCGACGAAGGCACGTAGCGCCGCAGCGTCGATACTCTGACCGCGCGTAAATTGTTTCAGCAGCTCGTAGCCGTCGGCAACGCCGGCGGCGCGCAGCGCGCTTTGAATCGCCTCGGCGAGGGTTTCATAAGCGCCGTTCAGATCCTGCGCCATACGCGACGGATCGGGACTCATCTTCGACAGTCCGCGCTGCAGTGCCTTCCAGCCGATGAAGCTATGCGCGAGCGCGACACCGAGATTGCGCAGCACCGTCGAGTCGGTGAGGTCGCGCTGCCAGCGCGAGATCGGCAGCTTGTCGGCGAAGAACCGCAGCATCGCATTGGCCATGCCGAAGTTGCCTTCGGCATTTTCAAAGTCAATCGGGTTGACCTTGTGCGGCATGGTGGAGGAGCCGACTTCGCCGGGCAGCGCGCTCTGGCGCAGGTAGCCGAGCGATATATAACCCCACAGGTCGCGGCACAGATCGATCAGGATCACGTTGATGGCGGCGCAGGCATCGCAGTATTCGCCGATCCAGTCATGCGGTTCGATCTGGGTGGTGTACGGATTCCAGCTCAGCTGCTGCGACTCGATGAACACGCGGCTGAGCGCGATCCAGTCTATTTCGGGGCGTGCGCTGTGATAGGCGTTGTAGTTGCCGACGGCGCCATTCCATTTGGCGAGGATATCGACCGCGGCCAGGCGGCGCTGGGCACGCTGCAGGCGTGCACCGACATTCGCCATCTCCTTGCCGAAAGTGGTCGGACTGGCACTCTGGCCGTGGGTTCGTGCGAGCATCGGCAGCTCGGCATGTTGGCGCGCCAGCGTGCGCAACACTGCGAGCAGCCTGGCGAGCTCCGGCAGCAACACCTTGGCTCGTGCACCCTGCAGCAGCCGTGCGTAGCCGAGGTTGTTGATGTCCTCGGAGGTGCAGCCGAAATGCACCAGTTCGAGTGCCGCGGCGGCGCCCCCGGCCGCGGCCAGCTCATCGCGCACGAAATACTCCACCGCCTTGACGTCGTGATTGATGCGCTGTTCGATCGCCTTGACGGCGCTGACCGCGTTGGCCGGCGGATCGCGCGCCAGGCTGGCGGCGCGTTCGAGTACCGCGGCGGCCGGCGCGGCCAGCAGCTTGAGCTCTGGCGCCGCGAGCTGCTCGAACCATAGCGCTTCGATGCGGATGCGCTCACGGATCAGCGCGGCTTCAGATAAGTAATCGCGCAGCGGCGCCGCCGTGACGGCGTAGCGGCCATCCACCGGCGAGAGCGCAGTCAGAGCTGAAGGGTCCATGGGATGCCGCGAATCATCGAGATGCTAGACTAGCCATGATAGCGCATTGGACACAGCATGCCGGAGCCACACCGATCATGTCCTCAGCATCGTTTCGCATCGAACGCGACAGCATGGGCGAGCTGAAAGTTCCCGCCGACGCGCTCTGGGGCGCGCAGACGCAGCGCGCGGTGGAGAACTTCCCGATCAGCGGTTTGCGGCTGCCGCGCGGCTTCATTCGCGCGCTCGCCCTGATCAAGCAGTCTGCTGCCGCGGCCAACGCTCGCCTCGGGCTGCTCGAGCCGCGCCTGGCCAGCGCGATCGAGAGCGCCGCGGCCGCGGTCGCGAGCGGTGCGCACGACGATCAGTTCCCGATCGATGTGTTCCAGACCGGTTCGGGCACCAGCAGCAACATGAACGCCAACGAGGTGATCGCGCACCTGGCGACGCGGCCCGGTGCCCCGGTGCATGCCAACGATCATGTCAACATGTGCCAGAGCAGCAATGATTCGATTCCGACCGCAATTCATGTGAGCGCAGTACTGCTGCTGCGCGAGCAACTGCTGCCCGCGCTCACGCATCTGGCGGTGGTGATCGGCGCCAAGGAGATCGAGCTTGCCGGTATCGTCACGACCGGCCGCACGCATCTGATGGATGCAATGCCGGTGACGCTGGCGCAGGAACTGTCGGGCTGGCGCACGCAGATTGAGAACGGTGCGGCGCGCCTGCGCGCCACCGAGCCGCGGCTGCTGTGCCTTGCGCAGGGCGGCACCGCGGTGGGCACCGGCATCAATGCGCACCCGGACTTCAGCAATGTGTTCTGTGGTGAACTCAGGCGCCTGACCGGCATCGAATTCGAGCCGAACCGCAATTTCTTCGAGTCGATGTCGGCGCAGGACGCGGCGGTCGAATTGTCCGGCCAGCTCAAGGTGATCGCGGTCAGCCTGATGAAAATCGCCAATGACCTGCGGCTGATGAACAGCGGGCCGCTCGCGGGACTCGGCGAGATCGCGCTGCCGGCGCTGCAACCCGGCAGCAGCATCATGCCCGGCAAGGTCAATCCGGTGATTCCCGAGGCCGCAGCGATGGTCGCGGCGCAGGTGATCGGCAATGATGCGACCATCACGATTGCGGGACAGTCGGGAAACTTTCAGCTCAACGTGATGCTGCCGGTGATCGCCTACAACCTGCTCGAGAGCATCGGCCTGCTGGCCAATGCTGCGCGCGCGCTGGCCGATCGGGCGATCAAGGGCTTCACCGTCAACCGGGCGCGCATCGAGGAGGCGCTGGAGCGCAACCCGATCCTGGTCACTGCGCTCAATCCGGTGATCGGCTATGAGAAGGGCGCGGCGATCGCGAAGAAAGCCTATGCGGAAGGGCGGCCGATCCGCGAGATTGCCGCCAGCATGACCGATTTGAAGCGCGAACAGCTCGATCAGCTGCTCGATCCGGCCGAGCTCACGGTTGGCGGCATCAAGGGTGGTGGCATTCAAGGTGGCGGCGGCTCAGGCTAAAGCAGCGATGGCGCAGGAGAATCTTGGCTTTGCCGGTCCCGGCCGCTGCGCCTGATCTGCCGCCCGACTGGCGCGCGCGCCTGCGCCGCCGCCTGCTGGACGTGCCGGAACATCGTCTCGAGTACTGCCGGGCGGCAGGCCTGGCGCGCGAATCAGCCGCGGTGCGCGCCCAGCTGCGCGCGAGTTGGCCGGCATCGCTGAAGCTCGCGGCGGTGCTGGTGCCGATCATCGATCGCGAGCCGCTGCCGGCGCTGCTGATGACGGTGCGGGCGAGCCATCTGCGGCGCCACGCGGGGCAGATCAGCTTTCCCGGCGGCCGTCTGGAAGCACACGACGCCGACCTGGCGGCCGCGGCGATGCGCGAGACCGAAGAGGAAATCGGTATCGCGGCCGCTGCCATCGCACCGATCGGATTCCTGCCCGACCACGTGGTGCAGACCGGTTATCGCATCACGCCGGTGGTAGCGCTGGTGCGGCCGGGTCTGACGCTGCGGCCCGACGGCACCGAGGTGGCCGAAGTGTTCGAGCTGCCGCTGACGGTCGCGCTGAGCGCGGACAACTACCATGTCAGCCGCCGTACGATCCGCGATGTCGAGGTCGACACCTGGGAGCTGTCGTTCGGCCGATACAACATCTGGGGCGCGACCGCCGGCATGCTGGCGAATCTGCGCGAAGTGTTCGACCAGGAGACGCTCGAGGAGGCGCCTTGAGTGCCGCAGGCGACGAACTCGAGGCGCTGCTGCAGCTGATACGAGTGCTGCGCGATCCTGAAAGCGGCTGTCCGTGGGATCGCGAGCAGAATTTTGTCACGATCGCCCCGTTCACGATCGAGGAGGCGTACGAGGTCGCGGACGCCATCGGACGCGGCGACCTGGATCGGCTGCGCGACGAGCTCGGTGACCTGCTGTTTCAGGTGGTATTTCACGCGCGCATGGCCGAGGAGGCCGGACGTTTCGACTTCGCCGCGGTGGCGCGCGGGATCAGGGACAAGCTGATCCGGCGCCATCCGCATCTATTCCTGGAACGCAAGGCGGTCGACGTCGCAGCGCTGCATGTAACGTGGGAAGCGCAGAAGGCGAGCGAGCGAGCGGCCGCGGGGGCGCATGGCGTACTGGCGGACGTACCGCGAGCGCTGCCGGCCCTGGCGCGCGCAGCCAAGCTCGGGCGCCGCGCCGGCCGGGTCGGCTTCGACTGGGCAGCGGCCGGGGGCGTGCGCGAAAAGATCGATGAAGAACTGGCGGAGATCGACGCCGCGCTGGCGGCCGGCAGCCGGCCCGAGGCGGCCGAGGAGATCGGCGATCTGCTGTTTACGATCGCCAACTGGGCGCGCCATCTGGAGGTGGATGCGGAAGACGCACTGCGGCGCGCGGCGCTGAAGTTCGAGCGGCGTTTCGAATCGATGGAGCGGGCCGCCGAGGCTGCCGGGTTGGTACTCAATGAACTCGACGCTGCGCGCTGGGAGGAGCTCTGGCGTGATGCCAAGTCAATGACGAAAAAGGAATAAATCCGGATTCAGGCCCGGTTCATAGGGCCCCGCCTAGGCTTTCGTCCCTGAATCTACACCGTGCCGACGGGCGCGTGGGGCGGCGGATCGATGAGAGCGCATTTCGGGCATCCAGGCACCGTGCGGCCGGACACCTCGCAATGGAGGGTGTGGCCGTCGCAATGGCCGCCGTGGTTACGGGGCCTGCTGTGCGCCGCGCTGCTCGTGGCCGCGGCATGCGCCAACGCCGACGTGCCGCCGGCCGAGATGCACACCGCGCAGGAGCTGTCGCGCGAACAGGCGGTGGCGCTGGTGCAGAAGCGCTATGGTGCGCGCGTAGTGCGCGCCGACAGCACCGATCAGGCGGGGCGGCACCTGTATGTGTTCCGGTTGTTGTCGGCGGGTGGCAAAGTATGGATCGTGCGCGTCGATGCGCGCAGCGGTGCGGAAGTGCCATGAAGTGCGGCAACCGGGAGATCGTGAGTGCGCGTGTTGGTGGTGGAAGACGAAGCGGCGTTGCGCGAGGGACTGAAGGCCGATCTGTCGGCCGCCGGCTATAGCGTCGATCTGGCGGCCGATGGCGAAGAAGGGCTGTATGCGGCGACCGAATATCCGATCGACGTCGCGATCATCGACCTGGGCTTGCCGAAGCTATCGGGTTTCGAGCTGATACGAGAGCTGCGCGCGCGCGGCAAGACCTACGGTGTACTGATCCTCACGGCGCGCGATCGCTGGCAGGACAAGGTCGAGGGTTTGAGCGCCGGCGCCGACGACTATGTCGCCAAGCCATTTCACTTCGGCGAAGTGCAGGCGCGGCTGTCGGCGCTGTTGCGCCGTACCGGCGGCTGGGCCAGCCCCAAACTCGCCTGCGGACCACTGGAACTCGATACCCGCACTCAGGCGGTGAGCGTCAGCGGCGCGGCGGTAGAGCTGACCAGCTTCGAATACCGCATTCTGGAACATCTGATGCTGCGTGCCGGTGAGGTGATCTCGAAGAGCGACCTGACCGAGCGGCTGTATCAGCAGGACTTCGATCGCGACAGCAACGTGGTCGAAGTGCTGGTCGGAAGGCTGCGCCGCAAGCTGGATCCCGACGAGCTGATCAAGCCGATCGAAACGTTGCGCGGCCGCGGATACCGCTTGAGCCTGCCGCGCCGGCCGGCGTGATTCGCAGCGCCGGGCGATGATGCAGCGATGATGCGTGGAGCGCCATCGGTCAGGCGCACACTGCTGATCGCGGTGGCGCTGCCGCTGCTGTTGTTCTTCGTGCTCACCGCCTACGCGATCGACTATGTATTCGGGCAGCAGAGCGCCGCGGCACTGCGCGTGCGGCTCGAGGAACAGGTGGTGGCGCTGGTTACCGCGGTGGATCTGGACTTCGACGGCAAGCTGGTGGTCAATCTGCTCGATCCCGAGTCGCGGCTCGACGTGCCGGGTTCGGGACAATACGCGGCGCTGCGCGACGACACTGGCAAGCTGCTCTGGAGTTCGCCCTCGCTGGCCGGCACCGACCTGGTGCTCGGCAGCAAGCTGCCGGTTGGCGGAGTGGATTTTCATTATGACGTCGCGCGCGACGGCAGCCCGGTGGCGGAACTTAGCCGCGGCCTGCAGTGGGCCTACGGCGCGGGCCTGTCGAAGAAACTGGTGTTCACGGCGGCCGACAGCACGGCGCCGCAGATGCGCGAGCGGCTGCTGTTCCGGCAGCGCATGGCGGGCTGGTTCGGCGCCCTCGACCTGGTGCTGCTGGCCACCATGGCGTGGATGATGCGGCGCGCGCTGGCCCCGGTGCGCCGCCTGGAGCAGGAGATTGCGGCGCTTGAGCGTGGCCGAGCCTCGCAGCTGGGCGAGGGCTATCCGCGCGAACTCGCCGGCGTCACCACAGGCCTGAACGCGCTGCTGGAATCAGAGCGCAATCGCATCGTGCGCTATCGCGATACGCTCGGTAATCTGGCGCACAGCCTGAAAACCCCGCTGGCCGTCATCCGCGCCAGTCTCGGCGGCGTCGAGAGCGGTGAGCGCCGATCGGCTGCGACCATCCAGCTCGAAATCGACCGCATCGCACAGATTGTCGAGCACCAGCTCAAGCGCGCCGCAGCCGGCGGAGGCGCCACGCTCGGCCAGGCGCCAGTGCCGGTGCTTGCACTGCTGAGCGATCTGCGCGCCGCGCTGCTGAAAGTGCACGCCGGCAAGGATCTGCACATCGAGATCGATGCGCCGGCGGAGCTCGGCTTCCTGGGCGACAGCGGCGATATCCTCGAGCTGCTCGGCAACGTGGTGGACAACGCCTGCAAATGGTGTCGTTCGCGCGTGCTGGTAGCCGCGCGGTTCGATCCGGACCGCGCGCTGCCGCGACGGCTGTCGATCGTGGTGGAGGATGATGGCCCCGGAATTCCGCCCGAGCTGCGTACCCGTGTGATCGAGCGCGGCGTGCGCGCCGATGAACATGTACCCGGTCACGGATTGGGCCTGGCGATGGTACGCGAGACCGTCGGGCTGTACGGCGGTCAGTTCTTCATCGACGCCTCAACCGCGCTCGGCGGCGCGCGGGTGGAGCTGCGGCTACCGGGCCGATAGCGCCGACACCTAAGACGGCACCCACAGAGGGATCAGGTTATAGGAATCATTTTTCGTAATTGAAAAATGATTCCTATAACCTGATCCCTCTGTGCGCCGTTCGCTGATCTACGGCGCGACGATGCGGTTGATCGCATAGCCGCCCAGCACCAGGAACGCGAACAGCGACGCCGCCAGCAGCAACGGCCTCACTCCGGCCTGCCGGATGGCTCCGAGATGCGTGCGCAGACCCAGGGCCGCCATCGCCATCGCGAGCAGCAGCGTATCCACCTGCACCACGCCGTTGACGAGTGCGGCCGGCAGGATTTGCAATGAGTTGATCGCACTGGCGGCGATGAACAGCACCGCAAACCATGGAATCATGATGTGCGCTTTGCCGGCGGTGTCGTTCGCGGTGGCGTGACTGAGCTGGGTGGCCGACAGCAGCAGCAGAAATGGCGCCAGCATCATCACCCGCAGCATCTTCTCGATCACGGCGGTACGCGCGACAGCCTCGCCTACACTCCTGCCCGCGGCGATCACCTGCGCTACCTCGTGGATGGTGGATCCCGCAAATATGCCGAAGGCCTGTTGCGACAGCCCGAGGTGCGGGTACAGCAGCGGGTAGATGAACATCGCGATGGTCCCGAACAGCACCACCGTGGCCACCGCGACCGAGACCTTGTGTGCCTGGCCGCGCACCACGGGTTCGGTGGCCATCACGGCAGCCGCGCCGCAGATCGCGCTGCCGGCGCCGATAAGCATGGAGGTCTGCCGGTCGAGCTTGAACACGCGAGTTCCCAGCTGAACCGCGATCGTAAAGGTCAGGCACACGATCAGGCCGTCGATCAACGCCCCGCTCCAGCCGACCTCGGCAATCTGCGGAAAAGTGATGCGAAAACCATAAAGGATAATGCCGAGGCGCAGCAGCGTGCTCTTGGAGAAATCCACGCCGCTGGCGGTAAATGCAGCCACGTGAGCGAACAGCGTGTTGCCGACCAGGATTCCCAACGCGATGGTCAAGGTGAGGCCGCTTAACCCAAGGCGCTGAACCCACGGCAGTTGGGCGAGCGCCGTGCCCGCGGCAGCCAGTGCGCCGGTCAAGCCGACACCGAGCCAGCGCGCGCGGGAATTCACGGTGCGATATCGAACTCGATGCCCTGCGCCAGCGGCAGCGCCGAACTCCAGTTCACCGTATTGGTCTGGCGGCGCATGTAGGCCTTCCAGGCATCCGAGCCCGCCTCGCGTCCGCCGCCGGTGTCCTTCTCGCCGCCGAAGGCGCCGCCGATCTCCGCCCCCGAAGTGCCGATGTTGACGTTGGCGATGCCGCAGTCGCTGCCCTGATGGCTCAAGTAGAGCTCGGCATGCTGCAGCCGCTGGGTAAACAGCCCGGACGACAAGCCGTAGGCCGACTCGTTCTGCAGCCGGATCGCCTCATCGATCGAATCCACCGCAATCAGGTACAAAATGGGAGCGAAGGTCTCGTGCTGCACGATGTCCCAGTCATTGCGCGCCAGCACGATCGCCGGTTCGACAAAGTGGCCGGGCCCGGGCAGCACTTTGCCGCCGACCAGCAGCTGTCCGCCGGCGGCCTGCGCGCTCTCGATGGCGCGCTCGAAACCGCGCACCGCGTTGAGGTCGATCAGCGGACAGCT